>JACCDX011392932.1_pt1 | contig 15991 bp, 19 predicted proteins | sample 7449681 | NCBI WGS metagenome assembly JACCDX01 (sample SAMN15323450, study PRJNA562643) | freshwater metagenome | isolation source: river surface water | place: USA:Blue River Watershed | collected 2017-08-18 | reverse complement strand
ACCCCCGTGCTCCCCCGTGCTCCCCCGTGCCTTTTTTTTCATGAATCTGTTCATGAATTCCCCGAACGACGTGTCACCCGTGGACTTTTTTTCATGAATTCCTTCATGAAGACGCCGAATGACGTGTCACGGAGTTTGGTCTCGTATAAATACTTCTCCGTGAATTCATGGAACACATCTGTCACTGGGAATGCCAATGCCTCAAAGAAACGCCGAACTCCATTTCGATTACCGAATTCGAATATCAGGAACCGCCTGTGCCTTCTCTTGTCTCACTGTGTCTGGACAATCTTCCTCTAGATATAAGCTTCACCTCCATTGTTGATGTAATTTTTTATTAAATAATGTTAAACTATTTTATCTCCATAATAAATTTCTTCCAACACTTTTTTCTCTTCTCCATCTATACTATCATCTAAAAGATATTTCGATCGTATACTTACATATTTTAAAAATCTATCCACTTTTTCCAAAAGAAATTTTTCTTCTTCTTCAAAATTATTTGAAAATTCTCTTCCTATAAATATATGATATTCCATAGACTTTCCAGTACTGTTATGAATAACATCTCTTAAATATTTTAAACGGTGAAGATGTGCTTCCAAAGATACTCCCATCCCATCTTCATAATAACAATCCATTGCTATAATAATTCCACTGAATTTGGCGGATTCATATTGAACATAACGAATGAAAGACTGAACATTTGACGACTCTTCCATAAGTAAAGACAAAAAAAAGATAAAGAACTCTGAAGTTAATAATTTTTATTTATACAATAAAGATAATCGGCATTTCAACTGGTATAAAAAGAAATCCTCGGATAAATGCTTCTAATTGAGTTCTTTCTTCTACGGATAAAGGGAAAAGTTCATAACTAAAAGATCCATCCTCTGCGAAAAAGAAATAATAGTTTTCACTCTCTCCATCTCTTACAATTTGAACAAATAGACATTGAACACTCATATTTAAAAATTTTTTTTATTATCCTAATTGAGAAATAATTAACTGAGTCTTTCTAGGAGCAGGTAAATCATTTTGTAACATATTTAATGGTTGATTCACAAAACACACAATTTTAAAATAATCAGCAACATTTAAATAAATTGTTCCACTCATATTAATAGCCCATTCTTCAGCTAGTCCATGAGTATCAGTTTGAACATATCGGAGATTATTAAAATCTCCATTTAATTCTAATCCTAAACCATACAAAGCCGCTGTGTTTTGGTTATCCCAAATAACTGTACAATCAATCGAAAAAACTCCTCTTTGAGTGCATGACCAAATAGTTCCTTCACTTCCAGCAGGTATAATAGTATTTCCCCCAATTGCAAACCCACTAACATAATTTGCCAAATTTGAATTTTCTCCTGTAAAATTTCCACTAACATTTAAAACATTATTACAAGTGTCGAGATATAGATAATGAGAACCAGACGCATAGTTTTTGAGTGCACTCATTGTATATGTATTAATAATTCCAAGATTGGGTATAGCTGTAATAGAATATGCTCCAGCTGGACCCGCCGGTCCAACCGGTCCAACCGGTCCCGCAGGTCCTGTTGCTCCAGTACTTCCCTGGGCTCCAGTTAATCCTATTGGTCCTTGGGCTCCAGTTGCACCTGTAGCTCCTACTGGGCCTGTTGCTCCTGTTGCTCCTGTTAATCCTTGAGGTCCAGTGGCACCAGTAGCTCCTGTTAAACCTATTGGACCTTGGGCTCCAGTAGCTCCAGTTAATCCTTGTATCCCTTGCGGACCTTGAGGACCAGCAGGACCTATTGGACCTTGTGGACCAGCTGGCCCAATTAACGCATAGTCACTCACATTACCCGAATGAACAATGACTTCTCCATTTAGTGTAAAACTATTTAAATCTTTTGCATAAAATCGTATTTCTTCACTCTTTGCTTCCAGAAATTTAGGATCAAACCATCTTCTTGATGCCATATCGAAAAAATAAAATAAAAATCGTCATTTATTTAAGGACTAGACACTTGATGAATATAACATTCACCAGAGACAGTAGTTGTTGAAGATGTACTACCATCTAATCGTACACATGCTGCTCTAAAACTTACATCAAGCGTAGTAGCCGATTCTATATTAAGTAAAAAAACAGAGTTAAATGCTATTTCAAGTCCCCAAGAAGCAGGGGTTAAAGAATACATTTGAGCATCAAAACCTCCTCCATTTAAATCCATCCAAACAATATATGTTCCCAATTGAGTAATATTAAACTGAACTTTAAAAATATAATTTCCAGCTTTTGTAAGGCGAAACGTTGACGCGTTAGCTTTTGTTATACCAGAGGAAGCATTTGTTAATAATCCACCAAAATTCAGAGTTGAAGGGGTTTGATTGATCCCATTTGCAGAAATATTAGCAACACTTGCCACTCGAGTCACTGTAGCATTTGATCCAGCAGGTCCCTGAGGTCCAGTAGCACCAGTAGCTCCAGTAGCTCCTGTTGGTCCAGTTAATCCAATAGGTCCTTGAGGACCAGTAGCACCAGTTAATCCAATAGGACCTTGCGGTCCAGTAGCTCCAGTTAATCCAATAGGTCCTTGAGGACCAGTAGCACCAGTTAAACCGATAGGACCTTGCGGTCCAGTGTCTCCAGTTAAACCAATAGGTCCTTGAGGTCCAGTAGCACCAGTTAATCCAATAGGACCTTGAGGTCCAGTATCTCCAGTTAAACCAATGGGACCTTGAGGTCCAGTAGCACCAGTTAAACCGATAGGACCTTGAGGTCCAGTAGCACCAGTTAATCCAATAGGACCTTGAGACCCTGTAGCTCCAGTTAAACCAATGGGACCTTGAGGTCCAGTAGCACCAGTTAACCCAATAGGTCCTTGAGGTCCAGCAGGACCTTGTGGACCAGGAACCCCTTGCAATGAAAAATCAGAAACATTTCCCCCATGCACCACAATTTCTCCATTTACCGTAAAACTATTCGCATCTCTTGTGAAAAAACGAATCTCCTCACTTTTTGCTTCTAAAAACTTTGGATCAAACCATCTTCTTGAAGACATTTTATTTTTTTTAACCAATATATTGTAACGTTAGAAAGTATGACACAAAAGTAGGAGCTAGACCACCAACATTTTGAGTACCATAAGCTCTAATTTCTATAGGATCATAATCCGGAGCATTAGTTGTACTTTCTTTTTCAAAAAAGAAAGAACCACACAAAAATCCATCTTGATTCGGAGCTATTTCTAAAACATTACAAGCAGTTTCTTGTTGAATTGATGTGGTTCCAAATATAATATCAAAAGTCACTGTTGATGGAGCATTAACTCTAGCTTGCACGCGAAACCAATATAACCCTTTTTTACGAATATAGAATGTACTTGAGTCAACTTTTCCAATTCCAACACTACTGAGATCCTGATTAAAATCCAAAAAAGAAAGAACAGTTGGTGTACTCGGAGTTTGACTAATTTGAACGGTACCTGTTCCTGTAGCATAACTTCCAGTAAATTTTGGAACATAGTTTTCTATATTATCCGAGTTTAAAACAATACCACCATTTAGTGTAAGGGAGTTTTCGTCTTTTGTGTATAGTCTTATTTCTTCACTCTTTGCTTCCAAAAACTTTGGATCAAACCATCTTCTTGATGCCATATTAAAAATATTTTTTTTATTGTAAAAATGAATATCGAGTTCAATGTAAAGAAGGAGTTTAATGTTGGTGAATATGTATCAGGACTAAATAGTAACCAAGTAAAATCTGTAAATACTTTAGTGAACGATGCCAATAGACGGACTAAAGAACGTGTATTCAAGGATTTAGATATACTCGATGGTGATGGTGGTGATTTAGCTGGTACAGATCAAACATTAGTTGAACAGGTCTCAGCACTAGCTAAGGAGTATCTTAATCAAAAGTTTCCGAATAAACCAAAGGGTGACTCAGAACCAATTGTTATTTTTTTATTTTTTTTTTAATCATCATTAGATTCCAATGTCAGGCCTTGCACCTTTTAAAGATCAAGATATAGAAACATTGAGGAGTATAGATATTAAGGCTTTTACTCCCAAACAACAACGACTACTTAATTCTATGATAAAATCAAAGATAGGTCAATTGAACAATCCAAATGCTGGAAAAAATTTAGCAAAAAGACAAGCTCGCGGTAGTTTTGGAATTGGAAAAATGCCTATACCTGAAAAAGCAATAGACATAATTAACGAAAGAGTCAAAAAAGCAGCCAAAGGCTCTCAAAGGTGGAAAAATTATAAAGGCTTAACAGCAAACAATTTTATGTTAACAGTGAGAAGAAAGAATGGAGTAAGAAAACCAGCTCCGTTTACCATGGATTCTCTAAGAGCATCAGGTGAATTTGATGATGAATACTATCGTTCTTTGGATAACACCAAGAGAATGGCTTATTTATGGCAAGTTTTTTATAAGACACCGGAAGGACAAGATAAAGTTGACGACAAAATTAAAAAACTTGGTCAAATGCTCGCAGCTGCACAAAAACTAAAGATAAAACCTAATAATGGCTCAACATAAAAAATAATCAATAAATACTTTTCGGAGTGTCATTCTTTTTCATTCTTTAATTCCGATGGAAAACAGCAAACCTATCTCTCCAGATCAGATGAACTATCTTGTTAAACTTGGATACCCAACCGATGCAGAATACGTGGTCAAAAAGTCAAACTCTTTCAAAAACCCTGGAAAGGAATATGTTGCTATGAATGGAAACTTCTGCTTCTTCTTGGACAGACCACAAAAATATACACCCAAAAAAACAGAGAATCCATTTTCAAGTGAGGCACAACCAGAGGCAAAGAAAATCAAAATAGATGTGATAGAACAGATGGAATTATTTATTTCAAAATTAGATACGATAGAACAAATGTTACATGAATTGTTAACAAAATAAAAATCATGGACAAGGTGGATGAGTTACTTGAATCGGAAAACCAAGAGAAAGAGAGGGAACCTCCAAAAAAAAGAAGGAGACTTGAAAAATCATTAACAATATCTTCAAAAGAGGAAGAAGATGAGCAAGTAGAAGAGGAAGGTGCATATGTGGAATTCAAAACTACCAAAGAGGATAGAGATCGATTAGCAAGAAGAGAATTAAAACTTTTATTAAAAAAACATAAACATTTGGATTTGGATAAACTTATGGAAGGACATCACTTTGTTCATTCATTAGATAGAGAACAAATGCATGAATTATTAGAAAATGTAAAGTTAGAAGTTGGAATGATATCACCTGCTCAGAATGCAAAGAATATTCTCATGGTAGTTGCAGGTGTATTAAAACTAGCTACTGGAAAAGATCATTCCGAAAAACTTACAAATGATACTGAGTTATTGTCTGCATTGGAACATTATTTACCTGATCCATTAAATGTAATGTCTATACCTCTTCAATTCTTTAGTAGAATTGGGTATCATATTTTAAATACCACCCTTTTTGGTGAAGATGTTTAAATAAAAAAAACAATGCAAGCAGAAGCTCTTATTGTTCATCCATCTCGTGTTCTTATTTCTGGAAAAGGAAAAAGTGGAAAAACAACAGCAGCAGTAGATCTAATTGATAGAGTATTGAGACATCAAATTGATCGTTTGATTGTCATTTGCCCAAGTTGGAGTTTTCAAGAAGTGTTTGACCCTATAAGAGATATGGTGAAAGCGGAAAGAGATGTTTTTGAAACCGAAAAAATAGAAAATTCATCAGAAAACCCATTTACAATTATATTTCGGCAAATTAGAACATGTAAGATGAATGCAATTAAAAAAGGAGTAAAACAACTTAATATATGTCTCTTAGTAGATGACATGTCTGGTACATCAATGATGCATGGAGGAAGATTAACCCCTTTATCCAATATGGCAATTCAAGCAAGACATTGGAATCTTTCCATGATTGTTTTGACTCAACAACCCATGTCCATTACTCCTGGATATCGTGATAATGTGGATGCTGTGATTGCTTTTCCTCCATTAAGACAACAGGATAGAATGTGGTTATTTAATGAATATAATGCAAATGGTTTACGAAAAGACAAATTCATGTCTATGGTGATGAAAGCATGGAGAGGAAATAATGTAGATGATGATTCGGAGTACGGAAGTCATTTTTTATTTATATTACTTCCAGTTCGTTCCAAAGCAAGATATTTTATTGATTATCAATATGAGCTCCAAACAAACCTGTAAATCCAAAGTCATTTGGACTTTAAATCTCAATAAAAATAGATCTTACATTGCATTACCAAAAAACGATTGTGTTGTATATGGTTTTCGTGTATTAAACCTCGTATTCTCTGGAAATCCATTCCCAAATGCATCTATTCTTCACATTAGTTGCCCTCAATTGTGTGAAAAAACATCAGAAGGAAGTGGATATCATGTAAAGACATATGGAGAAGAAATATTTTGTGGAAGTCCTATTGTTGCAAATTATGTTATGGAAAATGGAAACTTTAAATATTATCCTCAAAAACAACCAGAGTTTAAGTTTTATCCTATAAGAATGCATTATATATTATTTACTTTGGAAGATGAAAATGGAATTTCATTTCAATTTGATGAAACGAATGAAGTAAAAATCATTTTGGAACTTCTTGTATACAATTAAATAAAAGATTTTTTTTTGAATTATCATGTCAAGGATCAGGAGAGTAATTTGGGATGATTATGCGGGAACATGGGGAGATGCGAAAGCAGATTATCCGTTGCACTGGCCAACAACAGGAATATATGAAGGAGAAACCCATAATCCTAGTCTTGAAAAATTAAGAGATTTTCCTTCTCTTACTCCATGGAATATTAGAGATAAAAACTATTGGAAAAGGTTACCTGATTTTAGCGTGTCTATGATTGAATGTCCATCTCAATCCATGCAAGCTATTATGCAAGAGATGTTGGACTATATGAAACGATGGGAAGATTGTATTAAATATCCAGAAACTGAAAAAAATGGTAAATTTATGGAGGATTTTGCAAATTATTATGATGATCATCGTGAAGATATTGAAAGATACGTGTCAACTTATCTTACAGCTCAAGTTAATTTCTTTGGAATTGATATATTATATTGGGGAATAGATAAAGCTTTTGTTTATAATCCTTCTTCTCCTTTTTTTCAAGATTCATTGGGTTATCGAAAAAATAGATACATGCCTGGAAAATGGATTCTCATGACAGTTGGTAGTTTGTTGATGAGTCTAGCTAGTGAAATGGAAAAAACAAGTTATCACAAACAAGATGGAAAATACTTTGTTGATTATTGGAGGTCCACTCATAAAGTAGATGATGATCCTAAATATGGCACACCTGGTATTCCTTTCCCTGTGAACAAAACACATCCAAACTCAAAGTTAAACGTTCCTCTTGTGTGGAATATTAGAAAAGTAGATGTTATTAAAACATTATTGGAAAAAGATCCACATACATTTGAAATTTTAATTCTTTATATGAGACAGGTAGCATCTAGTGGGCCATATGGAGGTTTTGGGTATTGGTATGCTGGACCAAACACTATTTATATGGGGGATGGATCATTAGTCAAAGTTACTCAATTGAGAAAGATATTAACTTATGAATACGATAATCATGGATATAAAATTCCTTTAATTAATGTTCAAAGTTTTGATCCATCTTTTGATTTTTTTCAACCATGGATGAGACCATTGACTAGTATTTATTGGGTAATGTATATTCTTAATGTGTTAAGAGCAGATTATTTGGAAATGGTTGCTCAAGATATTATTGATAAAAGACCAAAGGAAAAAGAAATATTACCTTGGTCTCCTATTCGACCCAAAGAAAAAGAAACTTTAGCTTGGTCTGATATTAAACCAACCAAAACCGCGAGAGATAAAGTAGAAGAGGACAAAGAGGATAAAAAAGAATATGATAAAGAAAAAGATAAAGCATCTGAATTCGAATTACCTCCTCCTTTACCTCTACCTAAAGTTGAAGAAATAAAAGAAAAACTTATGCCTTATTTTGGTCATATGAGAGAATTATGGAAAGATACAGGGAGATGGCAATTTATGAATTTGGGAGCACAAGTATGGCCATATCCTAGAAATGCATTTTATGGAATAATGAGAATTGATCCATATGATAAATATGATGAAGATTACTTAAAAGTGATTGAGTTTATGATTAATAATCCTCTTCCAAAGTTAAGAGTTCCACCATATAACGCCGAAGAATGGACAAGACATACGAAAGCATGGCATATTGCAGCAGATCGACAATTTGAAGTATATCTTATATGGTGTATCAAAAACACAATGAGTCAAAAAGGAAAAAATTATAAAGAACCAGGATCTGAATGGACGCCAGAGCAATTGGAAAAAATAGGAGTTAAATCAGCCACAGTTATTATGAATGCATATCCAGATTATGGTATATTGGATCATTCAACTCCCTTTGAGGCTTCGGTAAAAAAAGTGATAAGATTTATTGCGTGGGGAACCGATTTTATGGATTGGATTTTTGGTGACACTTTCTGGGATAAATTCTTTAGTTTTGCTCAAGCCACATTTAATATGTTATTGGAAGTATTAGAAAAAGTGATAGAAATTGTTGGAGAGAATCTTTATTGGATTCTTCCTTTAGCCGCAGTTATTGTTGGTGGATATATTGGAACCATCGTCCTCAAAGAAAAAATAAAGCGTATTGCATAATTTTTATTTTTTACGGCCATGTATCGAAGCGCTGAGAGTACCTATGTTAACAATTTGCCATATGCTTCTGATGGTGAACTGAAAGTTACATCCCCAAAAGTAGGAAAGTCTATGTTTCGTGAGCCTTATTGGTGGACTCCTCAAGATAATGGAAGATATTCTGGAAATACAAACAAATTGATTCGTTTTGATATTCCAAAGGAACAAATTTGGGATTTTACCACTGGGTACATTTCAGGAAGAGTAACTCTAACTCATGGGAATACAACAGTGGATGGAAATCCAGGTTATATTCGACTCAAGAATGGAAGTTGGAATCTCATTGAAAGAATGAGACATTTATCGAATCTTCAACCAGTTGAAGAAATTTATCCTTTTAATGTTGTATACAATTGGCAATATTTTTTTGAAAACGCAAAAACATATATTAATGAATATCGAGAATTATTTGGATTAGGCACTCAAGCAGAACGAAATGCATGGGCAACTGAAGAAAGATCATATTTTTTTCCTTGTGATTTGGGTTTTATCACTTCTGGTCCTTTTCCTGCCAAATTCATAGCTCCTATGCAATCTATTGAACTACAACTTATTGATCCAAGTCAATGTATTGAAACCAACTATTCTCAATTTGGATATGAAATCACATCCCTTCGTCTTCATGCTCATAAATTACAATCAAAATTTCCTGGTGCAATAAATGAATACACTGGATTAACTTGGGAAGAAGGATTCAGACAATACGTGACAAGTGGTCAATATGGCGCAATGTTTGATCAATGGGATTATTATCAGAATGCGCCTGTTCTCCAGAATGGAGATTATTTAATTCCTGTCAAAACAGCAGCTATTCAAGGAATTTATACCTTTTTTGGTAACAATCAAGCTCAATCGAATCCTTTAGTGAACGATTATAACACAACTTTTCCTAAATTAGATGTCTCTCAATTCTTTTTACGAGTATTTACCAGACAATGGCCATCTCAACCTGTGGATTGTCAGAATGATAATGGAACTGAACCTTATGAAATGTATGTCAATTTGGTAAATGCATGGCATATGAGTGGTTTTCCTCAAAATAATCCTAATGAACCTGATCCTATTAATGAAATACCAGTTAATTTACAAGATTTTAATGATGATCGTTTCTGTATGGTAGCAGATTTTAGATCTATTCGAAAAACACCAAGTATTAATCCTATTTTCAATTCTGATAATACTTCTTCGGATATTCGTTTTTATTTAACATTTAAAAATCCTCCACCAAACACAGTGTCACCACCCGTTGGAACATCATTAATTCATTTGGTTCGTTCCTCTTCTGTAATTGTAATTACTACTTCTGGAGAAGTTATAAGAAAATTTTAAATAAATTTTTTTTTAATTAGTTTTTTTAATTGAACCATGGAAGCACAATTTAAAGGAGCGCTGAATGCATTAGTCGCAACACCAGCAGGATTATTTCAAGATTTACCGAGTGTTATCGCTTATGCAGGGATTGAATGGGTTCATCAAGTATTAGAAGACATGGTTGTTCGAATGGGTTATTCTACACCTATCCCAGAATATCTTTTGCGAGGAGTCAATGATACATTAAAGAAGGAGTATTTTATTAAATATCACTCTGTAGCTGCAAAATTACCACAATAATAAAAGATGCTTATCTCATAAAATCACTAAAATTTATGGTTTTCGGAGTTTGAGTTGGGAGATTTTGGGTTTCTATAGGTAAATTAGGCTTATCGCTGTTTTGAGAATCACTAATATCGTCATCATTCTTCTGATATGATGCGGCAAGTCGACCCACCGCATCTTGAACTCTAGACTGTACCATATAACGAACAACCAAAAGACCAGCAAAAGCTGCTGACCAACAAAGAGAAGAAATACAAGATTTCGCACCAGATTTAAACTTTTCTGGAAAGTCTCTAGTATATTCTTGAGTTTTGTTTTTAAACCAAGACATGTTGGAATCAGTATCTGATGATAAAATGTTATCATCTGGTTTCTCCATACTAGGAAAAGGTTCTTCCATAGAGTCCACATCGAGAGATTCCTCCTTCTCCTCCTCCCTTGGTTGAATTGTCTTTCGTTCTGGTATAGGTGCAACAGGTACAGGCAAAGCCACAATAGAATTAGTATCAATATTTTCATGTTTCTCTTCTTCGTCTTCTCTCTTTCTTTTTTTTGTTGCTTCCATTTTTTCTACTTGTTCCATTTTTTCCTTAACTCTTTTTTGTTTTAATGCTTCCCTTGCTTTTTTTAAACTTTCTTCCCTCACAGAGTTTTGAATAGATGACATGATACGAAATAAAAAACATTTTTTTATTATTACAAGTTTTCCATAAATCGATCATAAAATTCGGGATCTTTATTTTTAAACTCTCTCAAGAGTTTTCTTCTCGCAGCGGCTCTCTTTTTTTTATTTTCCTTCACATCTTGTCTCTTATTGTATTCCTCCCTTCTTTTTAAAACTTTTTCACTATTTTGATATGCTTTAATTTGATCATAATGGGTTCTTGTATATTCTTCTCGATATTTCTTTCGATGTTCTTCTTTTTCTTTTTCGGTTGGTTTTAGAATAACTCGATTTGCTTCATAAATATGTAATTCTCCTTCTGGAAATCCTTGAATCATTCGTTCCTCTTTAAATTGTTCTTCTATTCCCTTCAATAACGCTTTTGGTGTGTTGATAAAATGCAATAATACACCATCGGTTAAATTTCGATTTAAACAAACTCTTCTTCTTTTCTTGGGTGGTTCACATTCTTCACATGATTGAGATGAACAAGACTCGGAAAAGTATTCTTTTTGATTTTGAGTGACTTCTTTTTCATGTTTTCTCTTTTTATCATTCGTTTCCTCGCGAGGTGTGTCTTTTTGGGATGCCATAATTAAAATAATAAAATCACGTGTATTATTTTATTTTTTTTTTAAATCAGGTATATCAACGATTCGTTCTTCTGTTTTTTCATGATTCATCACCACTTCATCCTCAAAAGTACAGCATTTCCCTCCCCAACAAGTACATTTTATGGTGTTTGTTTCTAAAGCATATATTCCGTGTAACATGAGATTCACCACAGACACTGCAAGGTTTACATATCCAGCGTAATCAGCCATTTTTTTTAATCTTTTTTTATTTTCAAGTGACCCAATGGGTATGAACAAGGGTATCTATCCAAATCATCTTCAGAAAAAAAACGATGGCCTTTTTCCCACCAGGATGTTTTGTTTACTTCTCTCATCATGGTATCAGGTCCTATGGTAATGTTTTCAATGTCAAAGAAATCTATTCTTCGTTTAAAGACACCATTCAACCCATAACATATTACTTTCTTCTTCAACATTAAAGATAAAAACTTTGGTGGGATGTAATCTGATGTGTAAATATACTCTTTTGTTCCATCTTCTTTTACTTCATAAAAACTAAATGTTTTTTCTTTTAATACTGAATTTTTAGACAAATATAACGATCCATGTTTTATCTTTTTTCTCTTTTCGATAAAATCAATTTCCTTTAAAGCATGATCTTCTTTTTCTTCTAACGTTGCATAGTATTCAAAAGGATTATAAGAATCTCTTGGATGAGTTATACCTTTTGATTTCATGGAGCATAAGACTTTTTTTGTTTTTCGATCAACATATACATAGCAATAATTTTTTGGTGCCATGATATAAATGGATATGATTTTTCCATCAATCTCTTTTTTTAACTGTCCTAGTTCTTTTTGTCCTTTGCATTCATCAGGAAGGGATTCATAAACTTTTGCATCGATAATCAAAGAGTCCGTGTCTGAATAATAAACAAAATGGTTTGGGTCTCTATACAAATTCATTTTTCGAATATATTTGGACATGATTACTCTTGACCATCCAAGAATCCATGCTGAAAGATAAATTGGATAGGGAGAGAATTCATTTTCACAAACTTCTTTTCCATAATACCCAAGAAGACAATGTTTATCATTTAAAACAGGAGTTAATCCAATAATATTCTTCTTAATTACTTCACCAGGTAAAAAAATAACACTTTTTTCGGATGATGCTTTTTGGCCAAACTTTCCCGTTAATGCGTTTAAACTTGTTTTTGTGGTTGCTCGGATAGGTCCTTCTTCTGCATCTCTTTTTCTCTGATATGTTGGTTTTACAAAATCGTTAAATATGATTTTTGATTTTTTAAATTCCACTATTTGATATACTCTTGTAACGATATATCCTATTTTTGAAGCTTCCCATAACTCTTGTCCTGTATACCATGCTTTTTCTTTTGGTAAGAGGGTTTGAACCACATTTCCTCCTTCATCTCGATCCATAAGAAAGGCAATATGAATATCATTTGGACATGTTACATCTACTTGAAAACCACATCGAAGAATCATTCTCTTTGACTTTTTCTTTCTTTCATTAATAATGGTTTTAAGTCTCGTGGATTTGTTAGATGATATGGATTTTATTCTATATTTTCCTATAGGATATCGAATATCAACTTGTGCAAAAGGATACAACGAGTTAACATCGGCATATTCTAAATAATCATCAATTTCATCATATAGATCTTGAGATATCACATTTCCTTGTCTTTCATCTTTTACCCGATTCCAAAAGGATGATTTCCATTTCTTTGTTCCACATAATACTCTTCCTCCTCGATACAATTCTCTAAATACATCTTCATCTTTCATTGGTGTTTTGAATATTGGTATATTATCTAACGTAGCTGTCCATGCAACATATGACATTTGACCAATAGTTATATATTTACATACATAAAGAGAATACAATTCAAAGATCGCTTCTGCAAACTTGACATACACTTCCTTTAACGCAATGACATCATTAGACAAATAAGGTGTAACTATGTTCATATACTTCCAAACATCATCATAAGATTTAATAAGAGAATGGTCAAAATCTTTTTTGGATTTATCTTCATTAATTTTAAAAGCTTTGCAATTTGCATCCAGTGAGCCTTGAAGAAATTTCGTCAAATCCTTGATATAGATATCACCTCGTTTGGTTTTAAATCCTATGGTTACAATATTTGTCCCTGTGATGAGTGTTTTTTCATTGATGATTTTGATTTTGTTTTCAAGTAACCACTTTAAGATAAAAAAATTGTCAAATCGAGAACCATTAAAGAACCATAGATATCCTTTTAAATATTCAATTATATATCTCATAAACCCTTCCAAAGCGTGTGGACCATAAAAGAGTTGAGGTTTATCTGTATTTTGAGATATAATCCCTGCAGCATATACTTTATGATATAACCCGTTATCTGTAAACGTTTCAAAATCAGCATAATGACAATCCCCAATAAGAAAACCATCTTTTTCTTTTTGGTGATACTTTATTTCTCCATGATTTTCTTTTCGTTGTTTTTTATCATAATGTTGTTTGGTACATTCTGTGGTATGATTGGTTCCTCTCATATATGCTCTTCCACAAGAACATTTAATACAATCTTTTACATGTTCTTCTATAGCCAAAAGTTGTCTCCAAACGCCACATGTGTAACAATATCCTCTAAAGTTTAAAATCTTTAGTTTGTTGTTTTTATCAGGAAGAAGAAGAATATAATAGCTGTAACTTTTGGAGGATTTCAATATTGCTATGTTTCCTTTGGATGGATCGATTTCATAGGATTTCCATGGTCGAATAAGCTTCATTTTTCTATAAAATTGTTCATGGAATATAAACACATTTACTCCAAAGCATTTTGCTATCTTTTGTTCCATCTCCTCCGATAACCACTTTGTTTTTGGTTTATACCCTGTATATCTCTCTAAAACTTGAAGAATTTCATCCATTTTTTGGTTATTCCCATGCATACATCGAACAATACATTGGATAAAGGAATGAACTGGGTCTAAAGGATCAGGTGTCCATGACATCTTTTTAAATTCCACCAAAGAGGAGGGAAAACCATATGTATTTGGAATATAGTCTTTTTCATTCAAGAGAGCTCTTTTTCCCATCCATGGGTAACGAGACCAATCTAAAAAAGAATGAGTTTATTGATACGTATCATAAAAATTTTTAAACGATGGATTAGATCTAAATCTAGTTTCAAAAAGACGATAGGGTAATATATGGAGGACAGATATTCTAACCATGGAAATGCTATTATAATCTGGTTGTGTTTCTAGGCCTTCATCATATTCTAAATCTTCTTGAACTGTTATTCGAATGGCGTCACGAATCATTGCTTTTAAAAATATTCCAATTTGATCTTCATCAAATCCAGTAAGTTCAAACCTTGCAAGAAGTTGAGCTATGCATATATCCATGGTTAAATCAAGTTCATGTCCTCCAATAATATTACCCGTTGCTTTAAATTTTAGATTTATTCTAAAGACCGTCAATCGGTCTATTCCATGTAAGAATTAAATCAGATATCATAAAAATTTTTGTCTCCTCTCCATGAATCGCCTCATCATAGATTTGATTAATTCTAGGGTCATCTGAATCCCAATTATACATTACTGTATAAATGAGTTTTTCATCCCCTTTGTAATCTGGCGCATATGGTGGAGTAGGAATGATTTCTTTGTGAATTAAAAAACCTTTTTCCACAAGTTTCTTCAATCTTTGATAGGATGCATCTTGAAAAGGCTCTTCAGGTTCACTGCTATCCTCTTCAGGTTCTCTGTTATCCTCTTCTAGTATTTGTGGAACATCTGCTTCTGCTTCGTTCTGGTTCTGGTTCTGGTTCTGGTTCTGGTTCGGTTCTGGTTCTGGTTCTGGTTCTGGTTCTGATTCTAAATCTAGAGTTTCATCTTGAATTGGAGGAGCGTTAGGTATCACACTAGGGTAACTATCATCCGTATCTAATTTTCTCCTCTTTTGGGTATTTTCTTCTTCTTCTCTTCTTCTTTTTCTTCTCATTCTTTCCTCTTCTTCTTCTTTTTCTCTTCTTCTTCTCATTCTTTCCTCTTCTTCTTCTTTTTCTCTTCTTCTTCTTCTTTTTTCTTTTAATCTTCTTCTTTCTTCAGCTTCAGCTTCAACTCTTTTATCACGGGCTTTTTGCACAACATCTCTTGTGTCAACTCCTGGTGTAAAAAGTGGATCTTGAGCATCCTCAGTCGAAATTCCAGACCATGAAGCAAGTAATATTCGAAGAATACCAATCCTTTTCTCCTTTTCCTCCTCTGATAAATTAGGATCTCTCACTAAGCTTCCCCGGAGAGGGTTAAAAATAATCCGAAATTGAGCTTTTTCTTTTGTAATATTGTCACCTTTAGCAAAACGAGATACATGATCGTTGAAGGAGTTGAGATAGTTTTTATAAGTTGAATCAACATCTTTATCAGTT
>JACCDX011860803.1_pt1 | contig 15992 bp, 13 predicted proteins | sample 7449681 | NCBI WGS metagenome assembly JACCDX01 (sample SAMN15323450, study PRJNA562643) | freshwater metagenome | isolation source: river surface water | place: USA:Blue River Watershed | collected 2017-08-18 | reverse complement strand
CTGCAGCGCCGACGACTCGGTGTCACGGATGTGGCCCGTGCCGTTGCAACGCGGGCAGGTGATGTGGCTGCCTTCGCTCAGGGCGGGACGCAGGCGCTGGCGCGACATCTCCAGCAGGCCAAACTTGCTGATGGAGCTGAACTGCACGCGGGCACGGTCGGTGCGCAGGGCGTCACGCAGACGCTGCTCGACCTCGCGGCGGTTCTTGGACTCCTCCATGTCGATGAAGTCCATCACGATCAGGCCGCCCAGATCGCGCAACCTCATCTGCCGAGCAATTTCATCAGCCGCTTCCAGGTTCGTGCGAAAGGCGGTTTCCTCGATGTCGCCGCCACGGGTGGCACGCGCCGAGTTCACGTCCACGGCCACCAGGGCTTCGGTGTGGTCAATCACGATGGCGCCGCCGGAAGGCAGGTTCACCGTGCGGCTGAAGGCCGTTTCGATCTGGTGCTCGATCTGGAAGCGCGAGAACAGGGCGGCGTCATCGCGGTAGCGCTTGACCCGGTTCGACTGGTCGGGCATGACGTGCAGCATGAACTGCTTGGCCTGCTCGTAGATGTCGTCGGTGTCGATCAGGATCTCGCCGATGTCGGCGGTGAAGTAGTCGCGGATGGCGCGGATGACCAGCGACGATTCCTGATAAATCAGGTAAGCGCCCTTGCCGGCGGTGGAGGCCTCGTCGATGGCCGTCCACAGCTTGAGCATGTAGTTCAGGTCCCACTGCAGCTCGGCGGCGGTGCGGCCGATGCCAGCGGTGCGGGCGATCAGGCTCATGCCCTTGGGGTACTCGAGCTGGTCCATCGCCTCTTTGAGCTCTTCGCGCTCATCGCCCTCGATGCGACGGCTCACGCCACCGCCGCGCGGGTTGTTGGGCATCAGCACCAGGTAGCGGCCGGCCAGCGAGACGAAGGTGGTCAGGGCAGCGCCCTTGTTGCCGCGCTCTTCCTTTTCGACCTGGACGAGCAACTCTTGCCCTTCCTTGATCACGTCCGAAATCTTGGCCGAGCGGACTTCGACGCCTTCCTTGAAGTACTGGCGCGAGATTTCCTTGAACGGCAAGAAGCCGTGGCGGTCTTCGCCGTAATCGACGAAGCAGGCTTCGAGCGAGGGCTCGACGCGGGTGACAACGGCTTTGTAGATGTTGCCCTTGCGCTGTTCGCGGCCTTCGATTTCGGTTTCGAAGTCCAACAGCTTCTGGCCGTCGACGATCGCCAGGCGCCGTTCTTCGGGCTGCGTGGCGTTGATGAGCATGCGCTTCATGCGGTCTCCTGAGTTCCAGCGGGCTCCGCCTGGGATGGCTCCAGGCATGAACCCGAGCGCCCTGGGCCTTTCAGCCTGGGGCGACGTACATGCACGAGCAGCGCAATGAAACCGTCAGGAATTGCCGTGGCCGCGTCCAGGCCGGTGGCCAGGTCGCGACAGGGGCGCGTGTGTCAAAAGATCTGGGCGTGTGCCCATCCCGGCTGGCGGCAAAGCGGCGGTCTCCAGGGCCCAGAAAACAGGCTCGGACGGGCGCGCAGGCCAGAGGAAGTGGGGGATCGCCGGCGTGTCTGTGGGGCTCGACAACCCCGGCCGCAAGGCACGCGCAGCCCACGAGCGGCCCGCCAGGCTCGCACGGCGAGCGGGACGGGCCACCCTGGCTTTTCGCGCCAGGGTGTGGGGCGCCGAAGCGTGCGGCACCGCAGGGTTGGAGGACAGAGACAGCCGGGACACGACAGGGGGCTCTCGACACGAACAACAGCCTTGTTGGGGCTGCTGTTGCATAACCTTGAATCAGGGTTTCATCAACGAGGCTCTGACAGCGGCTGGCCACCTTCAAATCCACACCTTGGGCGGATTTCTCGGGCTGCAAGCGGCTGCTGCATCACCATCTATGAGTTTGGTGGGGCACCCCACCGACAGCTGCGCCGTGAACACCATGAGGCCGGTCAGGGAACGTAAAATGCCGGCTGCCATGGCTTTGTCTGTTGTTGCGGACAGCGCAGAGTGCCCATCCTCAACAACCAGTTTCACAACGTGGCTCAAACCATTATAGGTGCTAAACCCGACAGCGCCGGCGGCCGAAAGGCGCAGCAATCTGCCCACAGTTCCGAAGCTGCGCCGGCCACGGTGCAACTTGTGACGGTGGACGAGGGCAGCGAGGGCCAGCGCCTCGACAATTTCTTGGTCAAGGTGCTCAAAGGGGCCCCCAAAACCTTGGTCTACCGCATCATCCGCAGCGGCGAGGTGCGCGTGAACAAGGGGCGGGCTGCCGCCGACACCCGCCTGGCCCTGGGCGACGTGGTGCGGGTGCCGCCGCTGCGCCTGTCTGACAAGGCCAAGCTGCCGTCGACCGAGGCGGCGCATGCGGCCGAGGCCGCCAAGGTGCCGCCGCGCGAGTTCCCGGTGATCTTCGAAGACGACTGGCTGATCGCCATCGACAAGCCCGCCGGCGTGGCCGTGCACGGGGGCAGTGGCGTGAGCTTTGGCGTGATCGAACAATTGCGGCAATCGCGGCCGCAGGCCAAGTTCCTGGAGCTGGTGCACCGGCTCGACAAGGAAACCTCGGGCATCTTGCTGATCGCCAAAAAGCGCAGCGCGCTCACCAGCCTGCAAGACGCCTTCCGCCACCGCCAGGCGCACAAGACGTATGCCGCGCTGGTCAAAGGCACCTGGCCGGCCCGCCAGAAGGTGATCGACGTGCCGCTGCACAAGTTCCTCACCGCCGAGGGCGAGCGCCGCGTGCGCGCCGTCACCAGCCCCAAGGACGACCAGGAGGGCCAGCGCGCCATCACCCTGGTCAGCGTGGTGCAGCCCTTTGATGGCTACAGCCTGCTGGACGTGACCATCAAGACCGGCCGCACCCACCAGATCCGCGTGCACCTGCTGCACGGCGGTCACCCCATCGTGGGCGACGACAAGTATGGCGATTTCGAGCTCAACCACCGCCTGGCGCGCCAGGGTGGCACGCAGGGGGAGGGGCGGTTCGAGCGCATGTTCCTGCACGCCCGCTACCTGCGCCTGCCGCACCCGCAGGATGGGCGCGAGCTGGTGTTCGAGGCGCCGCTGCCGCCCGAGTGTCGCGGCTTCCTGACCACACTGCAGCCCCTGGTGGCAGCGGTGCCACCCACTCACCGCTAGAGTGGGGGCTTCGTCCCCTGGATCGCCGCAAGGAACCCCACCGTGACCCCTGTCGACAACGGCTTGCGCCCCCGCGCCTATGACCTGGTCGTGTTCGACTGGGATGGCACCCTGTACGACTCGACCGGGTTGATCGTGCAGTGCATCCAGGCGGCGTGTGCCGACCTGTCGTTGCCCGTGCCCGAGCGCAGTGCCGCGGCCTACGTGATCGGCCTGGGCCTGCACGATGCCTTGGCGCACGTGGCGCCCACCCTGGCGCCCGAGCGGGTGCCCGAGTTGGGGCACCGCTACCGCCACCACTACTTCCGCAAGCAGCACGAGCTGACGCTGTTCGACGGCGTGATCGACCTGCTGCAGATGCTCAAGACCCGCAACCACTGGCTGGCCGTGGCCACGGGCAAGAGCCGCCAGGGCCTCAACGAGGCCTTGCAGCACGTCAGCCTGCATGGCTTGTTCGATGCCACGCGCACGGCCGACGAGACCGCCTCAAAGCCGCACCCGATGATGTTGCACGAGCTGATGGCCGAGCTGGGCGTCGAGCCTGAGCGCACGCTGATGATTGGCGACACCACGCACGACCTGCAGCTGGCCCAGAACGCCGGCACCCACAGCGTGGCGGTGTCCTTCGGGGCGCACGAGCCCGAAAGCTTCCAGCGCTACCCCACGCGTTTCGTGGCCCACACGGTGCCCGAGCTGCACCAGTGGCTCAGCGCACACGCCTGAGGTGAGCCGCCAATCGCCATGAGTGCGCTCAACCTCGAACCTCAGCCCCTGTGCGCATCGGCTGACCTGCAAGCCGGTGGCGATGCGCACCTGTTCGACGTGCGCGATCTGGCCGATGCCGGTCGCACGGCGCCCGCCTTCGTGGTGCGCCATGGCGAGCAGGTGGTGGCCTTCCTCAACCGCTGCGCCCACATCCCCACCGAGATGGACTGGCAGCCCGGCAAGTTCTGGGACATCGATGGGCGCTACCTGATCTGCGCAGTGCACGGCGCGCTGTACGAGCCCGACACGGGCCGATGCGTCAGTGGCCCATGCCCAGGCGCCAAGCTCCAGCCTTTGCGTGTGGCCGAGGTCAATGGCCAGGTCCATTGGTATCCTGACGTACGCTTCCAGCCGGTCTTTTGACCGCCAGCACCCCATCCCACCATCCAGAGGACACCGTGTCACAAGAACCCCTCAACCAGGCGCAACAACAACTGTTGGCCGAATTCGCTTCGGCCTACCTGTCGGAGCAGCGACGGGCGCAGCGCTGGCGTTGGTTCTGGCGGGTGATTTGGATTGGCGCGGCTGGGGCCATGGTCTGGGGCTCGATGCAGAGCATGCCGACCACCAAGGCCCCGGCCACGCCCCACACGGCGTTGGTCGAGGTGCGTGGCGAGATCGGCGTGGGTGCAGATGCCAATGCCGATTCGCTGATGATCGCGCTGCGCGGCGCTTTCGAAGACGAAGGTGCCAAAGCCGTGGTGTTGCGCATCAACTCGCCCGGTGGCAGCCCGGTGCAGGCTGGTCTGGTCAACGACGAGATCCGCCGCCTCAAGGCCAAGCACAAAAAGAAGGTGTACGCGGTGTGCGAGGAGCTGTGCGCCTCGGCGGCTTACTACATCGCTGTGGCGGCTGACGACATCTACGTGGACAAGGCCTCCATCGTGGGCTCGATCGGTGTGCTGATGGATGGCTTTGGCTTCACCGGTGCCATGGAGAAGTTGGGGGTGGAGCGCCGTTTGATGACGGCTGGGCGCAACAAGGCGATGCTCGATCCTTTTTCGGAACGCAAGCCCGAGCAGGATGCTTACGCCCAGGCCATGCTCGACCAAATCCACCAGCAGTTCATCAAGGTGGTCAAGGATGGGCGTGGCAAGCGCCTCAAGGCCAACGATGACACCTTCAGCGGTTTGTTCTGGAACGGCGAGGAGGCCGTGCGTCAAGGGCTGGCCGACCGCCTGGGCAGCCTCGACCAGATCGCGCGCGATGTGGTCAAGGCCGAAGACGTGATCGACTACACCGAGAAGGAAAACCTGGCCGAACGCCTGGCCAAGCGCTTCGGTGCCGCCATCGGTGCCGGTGCGGTGCAGGCCGCGCGCAGCATGGTCAGCATCCGCTGAGGCTTGGCCTCAGCTGCCCATCGACAGCAGCAGGCGGTGGGCGCTGTCCCACGACAGCGTCAGCAACTGGGCCACTTCGGCCACGTCATCGGGCAGGGCGGCCTTGGCGTGCGGGTCGTCCCAGCCGTGCTGGGTGTGACGCGCGATCTGCACGGCCAGCGTCACCGAGCGCACCTTGGGGTCGTTCACGTCACGGTCGTTGGTGCACTCGCGCAGCATCAGCGGCAGGTGCCAGGCGCTCATCAGCGACTGGGTCAGGTCGCTCAAGACAACGCCCAGCAGCTCGTGCTGCACGTCGGCTGAGCGCAGCGTGTGATCGGCGGCGAGGCGCTGTGCCAGCTGCAGCGCCAACTCAGGCGCGTGGCACCACAGCAGCATCTCGGCAAAGTCGTGCAGCAGCGCGGCCTCGGCGATCACGGCGACGTCCTCGTCTTGGCGGCGCAGGGCAAAGCTCGCGGCCAGGCCGCTGGCCCGGCGCGCGCGGGTGATCACCTTGAGCAGGCCGCTGATGGCCTCGGGGTGCGGGTGCAGCCAGTCGCTGAGGCTGTCGACCTGTTCGAAGCGCTGGAAGAAAGGGCCGATGCCCAGCATCAGGCAGGCGCCCACGAAGGTCTCAGGTGATTCCACACCGCGCTGGTGGCACAGCTGGGCGGCATTCACCAGCACCCGCAGCGTCATCAGCGGGTCGCCCCCCAGGTTGTCGGCGATCGTGTGCGCGTCCACCGTGCCGTGGGTGTCTTCGATCACGCGCAGCTGGGCCAGTTCGGCCACGCTGCCTGGTAGCACCGGGATCGCGGCCTGGGCCAGCGCGGCGGTCCAGGCATCCAGGTTGGGCAAGGGGCGGGTGATCATGGTGGTGGGCGGCTCGCAGGGCGGTCGTCAAGGCAGCATGCCCGAGTTATGCACCCGCTGTGCGCCCCATGAGCGCTTGAAATCACGGGTCGGCACGGCCCAGATCGGCCGATTTGGCGAGCATGGGCCCATTTTTGCGGTGACGCTGCAACGGCGGTGGAAGAGCCTGACGCACAATGCGGTCAATGCGGCCTCCCTGACCGGTCTTTGCCCGGTCCCCCGTGCATGTCTTTCCTGGTCATTGATATCGGCAACACGCGACTCAAGTGGGGCCTGTATGCGCGCCCTGAACCCGGTGCGACGCTCATGGCGCATGGCGCCGTGCCGCTCGAAGACATCGACGACCTCTGGACCCGCGACTGGCAGCACCTGCCTGTGCCCACCGGCATGCTGGGTTGCGTGGTGGCCGGCGAGGCCATCAAACGCCGGGTGGAAGAGCAACTGCTGCTGGGCTGGGGCCTGCAGGCGCGGTGGATGTCGGCATCGGCCCAAGGCGGTGGCGTGGCCAACGGCTACGAACACCCGCAGCGCCTGGGCTCTGACCGCTGGGCGGCCATCATTGGTGCGCGCCACCAGGCGCTGGCGCTGGCCGAGGGCGGTGCCGTGCGGCCCGTGTTGGCCGTGATGGTGGGCACCGCCGTGACGGTGGACGCCGTGGACGCCCAGGGGCACTTCCTGGGCGGCCTGATCCTGCCGGGCTTCGGCCTCATGTACAAGGCGCTCGAGAGCGGCACGGCGGGCCTGAAGGTGCCCACCGGCGAGGTGCGCGACTTCCCCACCAACACCAGCGATGCGCTGATGAGCGGCGGCACCGATGCCATCGCCGGGGCGATTGAGCGCAGCCTGCGCCGCCTGGCGCAGCGCACCGGGCAGACGCCGCTGCTGGTGATGTCTGGCGGGGCGGTCTCACGCCTGGCACCGCTGGAAGAGTTGCCTGCCCGCGTGGTCGAGTACCTGATCTTCGAAGGCCTGCTCACGCTGGCCCAGGAAGCCGGCACCCCAGCCTGACCCATCACAGGATGAAGCGCGAGAGATCCTCGTTGCGGGCCAGCTCGCCCAGGCGCTGATCCACGTCGGCGGCGGTGATGTCGCGCGTCGTGCCGCTCAGGTCGGGCGCGTTGAACGACACCTCATCGAGCAAGCGCTCCAGCACGGTTGCCAGGCGGCGCGCGCCGATGTTTTCGGTGCGCTCATTCACCTCGTGGGCGATCTCGGCCAGGCGCCGGATGGCCTCGGGCGCGAAGTTCAGCGTCACCCCCTCGGCCGCCAGCAGCGCCTGGTACTGCTTGATCAGGCTGGCGCTGGGCTGGGTGAGGATGGCCTGGAAGTCATCGACCGACAGCGAACTCAGCTCGACCCGGATGGGGAAGCGACCTTGCAGCTCGGGGATCAGGTCAGACGGCTTGCTGAGGTGGAAGGCCCCTGAGGCGATGAACAGGATGTGGTCGGTCTTGACCATGCCGTACTTGGTCTGCACGGTCGTGCCTTCGACCAGGGGCAGCAGGTCGCGCTGCACACCCTGGCGCGACACCTCGCCCGAACTGCCTTCGGCGCGGCTGGCCACCTTGTCGATCTCGTCGATGAAGACGATGCCGTGCTGCTCGGCGCGCTCCAGGGCGCGGGCCTTGATCTCGTCTTCGTTGACGAGCTTGCCGGCCTCTTCGTCGATCAGCTGGGTGCGGGCGTCGGCGATCTTCACCTTGCGGCGCTGGGTGCGTCCGGCCCCCATCTGGCTGAACAGGTCCTTGAGCTGGTCGGCCATGCCTTCCATGCCCGCAGGCCCCATGATCTCGACGGGCGCGCGGGCTTCGGCCAGGTCGATCTCGATCTCGCGGTCGTCCAGCGTGCCCTCGCGCAGGCGCTTGCGCATCACCTGGCGGGCGGTGTTGTCGGTGGTCGAGGCGGGCCCCAGGCCGAACTCGGTGCGCGGCGGCGGCACCAGCACGTCGAGGATGCGCTCTTCGGCTGCATCCATGGCCTTGTCGCGCAGCGCTTGGGTCTGGCGGGCGCGCTCTTGCTTGACGGCGCCTTCCACCAGGTCGCGCACGATGGTGTCCACATCTTTGCCCACATAGCCCACCTCGGTGAACTTGGTGGCCTCGACCTTGATGAAGGGGGCGTCGGCCAGGCGGGCCAGGCGGCGGGCGATCTCGGTCTTGCCCACGCCGGTGGGGCCGATCATCAGGATGTTCTTGGGGGTGATCTCGGGGCGCAGCTTCTCGTCGACCTGCTGCCGGCGCCAGCGGTTGCGCAGGGCGATGGCCACGGCGCGCTTGGCGCCTTGCTGGCCCACGATGTGGCGGTCGAGCTCGTCGACGATCTGTTGCGGTGTGAGGCTCATGCGGTGCTCAGCCCAGGGTGACGATGGTGTGGTTCTGGTTGGTGTAGATGCACAGGTCGCCAGCGATTTCCAGCGACTTTTTCACCACGTCGGCGGCGGGCATCTCGGTGTGGGCGGTCAGGGCGCGGGCGGCGGCCTGGGCGTAGGCGCCGCCCGAGCCGATGGCGATGATGCCGTGTTCGGGCTCCAGAACGTCGCCATTGCCCGTGATGATGAGCGAGGTGGTCTTGTCGGCCACCGCCAGCATGGCCTCCAGGCGGCGCAGCACGCGGTCGGTGCGCCAGTCGCGCGTGAGTTCGACGGCAGCGCGCGCCAGGTGGCCCTGGTGCTTCTCGAGTTTGGACTCGAAGCGCTCGAACAGGGTGAAGGCATCGGCCGTGGCGCCGGCAAAGCCCGCCAGCACCTGGTCGCGGTAGAGGGTGCGCACCTTGCGGGCGCTGGCCTTGACGACGATGTGGCCCAGGGTGACCTGGCCGTCACCGCCCATGGCCACCTGCCAGCCCGAGGGCGTGGGGCGGCGAACGCTGACGATGGTGGTGCCGTGGAAGGAGGGGGATTCGCTCATCGCACCCAGTTGGGGGCGAAAGCGCCGCATTCAAGAGTGCGCCTCACTCGTTGGAGAGGCGAACCTTGGCGTGCTCGTTGATGCCCATGGCGCCAAAGAAGGCGGCGATCAGGCGGTGCGGGTTTTTGAACACGACCTGACGATTCTCCGCCCGGCGCGCCAACACCCAGTTCAGCAGGTCGCCAGCCGCGATGAAATCCACGCGCAGCAGGTGGCTGCAGTCGATCTCCAGCGTCACGCTGGCGCTGAGCTGGTGATCCAGTTGGGTCAGGGTCACGCCAATGTCGCCGACCAATTGGCCGGACAGCTCCAGAGAGGCGATTTGCACGAACTCGACCTCGTCGTCGGCCAGCTTCGACTCGACGAAGCTGGTGGTGACTTCACTGACGTGGGTCAGCGGGCGGGTCTGGGTGTGAACCACCTCGGATTCGAGGCGGATGCGGCACTTGACCGGCTCCCACGAAGGGGGCGACTGTTCGTAGGTCACGCAATAATCGATGGCCACTTCATCGAAATCAACCGGGCGGTTGATCAGGCGCAGCACCTCCAGGCGCAGCATCCACAGGCTGGGGTCGGCGTCCTTGAGGCCTGTGGGCGCGGCTTCGGCCAGGGCCTGGAGCATGTGGTCCACGCCCGTCCACACCAGTTCGGTGTGGGACTCTTGGCCCCAGGCTTTCACCAACTGGGCCAGCTGGGCTGCGCCATCGGGGCTGACGGCGTTGACTTCCCGCCAATCCATCAACCAGGGGCGTGGCATCTGCAGCAGCGCGATGCGCAATTGCGCCATCGCATCGACGTCCAGCCGGGCGGGGGCCATCCATCCCTCTGGTCCGTCTTCAGACAGCGGCGGGAAATCGATGCTGCCACCGTCGGCCGAGGGCATGGATTCCAGCGGTGCGGGGCGGCTGAAAATGCCGGCCGAATGACGCTCTTTGCGTGCCAGGAAGGCGGCCACCCGCTCAGGGAAGGAGAACCACTGCGGTGCCGACACGCCAAAGGTCTGGGCGTAGGCCAGACCCAGGTTGTCGAACTTTTGCGGCAGGTCGATCGCGCGGTAGAGGTCGAACAGCGTCAGCCAGGTTTCGGCCTGATCGTGGCGCCTGGCGCCGGGCTGCACCAGCTCCAGCAGGCTTTGCTCAGCCATGTCGAAGTCGGCGTTTGCGAAGGCGATCACGGCCTCGTCCAGGTCCGGGTCGTGGGTCACCTCGGTGACGTGGATGTTCAGCTCGTGGTGGATGCCCAGCCCGATGCCTGTGGGGGTGGTGGTGCTCGGGGCCCCCGCGTTGCTGCGCGCGGCGTCCAGCACCGATTGCGGGATGGACGTGAGGTCGTCCTCGTCCCGCTCAGCCTTGGTTTTGGCCTTGGCTTTGGCGGCCGCCTCCATCTGGTCCACCATGGCCATCGGAAGGGTGGCTGGGGCACTCAGGTTGCTGGGCGTGGTCGTCGGCAGGTCGGTCAGGGCGCCGTGCACCGACGGGTTTGCCGCAGGCTTGTAGCCGCCGGGGGGCGCCTGGCGTGCATTGCCGCCCACCATCTGCAGCTCGATCTCGTCGATCTTGGCCTTGACCGCGATGTCAGATCGCGCGCCACCCGTGTGCTGGGGGCGCGAATCGGGGTCCATGTTCGAGACGCTGCCCAATGCCAGTGCCGCATCCTGGCTGAGGCCTTCGCGGCGGATCTTGCGCAGCATGTCGAGTTCGCGCTTGCGCACGAAGTCGTTGCGGCGCTTGCGCTCGATCATCGCCTTGATCTCGCTCTTGGCGTACTCGTCCTCCTCGTTGTCAGAGGGGGGCGCGTCGAGGTCCGCCCAGTCCGTGGTCGGGTTGGCCACGAAGCGTACGACCTTGCGGAAGAAGCTGCCAGGATCCTTGCTCATCGGCAGTGGGCGGAGGGCATCAGAGGATGTTCAATGTAACCCAGTTGGTAGGGGCTCAATCCCCGAACATCTTCTGCTTGAGTTCGCGGCGCTGTTGCGCTTCCAGCGACAGCGTGGCGGTGGGGCGCGCCAGCAGGCGGCCCAGGCCGATCGGCTCGCCCGTCTCGTCGCAGAAACCGTACTCACCGGCGTCGATGCGCACCAGGGCTTGCGAGATCTTCTTGAGCAGCTTGCGCTCGCGGTCGCGGGTGCGCAACTCCAGGGCGTGCTCTTCTTCGATGGTGGCGCGGTCAGCCGGGTCCGGCACGATGGAGGTGTCTTCGCGCAGGTGCTCGGTGGTTTCGCCAGCGTTGGACAGCAGGTCTTCCTTCTGGGCTTCCAGGCGTGTGCGGAAGAACTCCAACTGCTTGTCGTTCATGTACTCGCTGTCCGGCATGGCCAGCAGTTCGGCCTCGGAGAGTTCACGGCCCGATTTCGACTTCCAGGCGGTGGCGAGTTTGGCATCAGCCTTGTTGGCGGGAGCTGGCATGTTGGGGGTGCTGCTGGTTTTGGGCGCCGTGGCGGGCTCGCCAGGCGCTGACTTGGTGGACTTGGCGGACTTGGGTGCTGGCGCAGAAGCCACGCTACCCTTGCTGGCGGTTTTGGTGGCGGCCTTGCTGGCAGGGCTTGTCGACTTTGTCACGGGGTCCTCCTTCCCACGATGCGGTGTGCGCGTGCTGGTGCACTGCGCATGCTGACCGGGCCGACAACTGCTTCCATACGGGATTCCGGTCAGTCGGCGTCTTCAAACGTCAGCCTGACCAGGCCCACAGGGGCCAGGGAAGCGCGCGGATTGTAGCCACGTTGTGGGCCCATGCCGCTGTCGCAATCCCGAGTGTGTTTCATGGCTGTCACGCCAGGCACTGATCCAGGCCGGCTTTGAAGATGTCCTGCGGCAGGTCAATGCCGATGAACACCAGCTTGCTGAGCTTGCTTTCGCCAGCGGCCCATTTCGGCCCGACATCGCTGCCCATCATCTGGTGCACGCCCTGGAACACCACCTTGCGGTCCATGCCCTTCATCCACAACACACCCTTGTAGCGCAGCATCTTGGGGCCATAAAACTGCACCATCGAGCCCAGGAAATCTTCCAGCTTCGTGGGGTCAAAAGGCTTTTGGGCCTTGTAGACGAAGGACTTCACGTCGTCGTCGTGCGCGTGGTGGTGCGGGTGGTCGCAGTGCTCGCCGTGCGCGTGGTCATGGTGATGGTGGTGGTGACCGTGGCCATGGCCGTCTTCCTTGAGGAAGTCGGGGTCGATGTCGAGCTTGGCGTTGAGGTTGAAGCCTTTGAGGTCGAGCACCTCGGTCAGCGGCACCTCGCCAAAGTTCACGCGCTTTTGCGGCGCGCGCGGGTTCATGTGCTTGACGCGGTGCGACAGGGCGTTGGCCTCGTCGGCGGTCACCAGGTCGGTCTTGCTCATGAAGATCACGTCGGCGAAGCCCACTTGGCGGCGCGCCTCCTGGCGGTCGTTGAGCTGCTGCTCGCCGTGCTTGGCATCCACCAGGGTGACGATGGCATCCAGCAGGAACTGCTCGGCGATCTCGTCATCCATGAAAAAGGTTTGCGCCACGGGGCCCGGGTCGGCCACGCCGGTGGTCTCGATGATCACGCGGTCGAACGTCAGGGCGCCGGCCTTCTTTTGCTTGGCCAGGTCTGACAAGGTGGCGCGCAGGTCTTCGCGGATCGTGCAGCAGATGCAGCCATTGCTCATCTGAATGATCTGCTCTTCGGTGTCTGCGACCAGGATGTCGTTGTCGATGTTTTCTTCACCGAATTCGTTTTCGATGACGGCGATGCGCTGGCCGTGGGCCTCAGACAGCACGCGCTTGAGCAGCGTGGTCTTGCCGCTGCCCAGAAAACCAGTGAGGATCGTGACGGGAATCATGCTCATCCGCTCAGTGTAGCCCGCTTGGGGGCATCCGTCCGGCATGAGGTATTCTCGACGCATCGCAACCCTGGCACCCGCTTTCGTGTCCGAATCATCTCCCAGTCGACCGCCGCGCGGTGAACGTCACCCCGCGGCCTCCTCCAGAACCCCAGGGCCCGCTGGCGCGAGTCGCCGCGATCCGCGCAGCCTGATGGTGCGCCTGATCGAATTCCTGCACCCGGGGCCCGATTCGGTGCCCGAGCTGATCGCCACCCTGGCCGATGCCGAGCAGCGCGCCGTCATCGAGCCTGAAAGCCGGGCGATGCTCGAAGGCGTGATCCGCATGGCCAGCATGACGGCCGGCGACGTGATGGTGGCGGTGCGCCGCATGGACCTGCTGGACATCGACACCCCCTACGATCAGATGCTGGCGGCGGTGATCGACACCGGCCACTCGCGCTTCCCCGTCTACGAAGGCACGCGCGACAACATCATCGGCATGCTGATGGCCAAAGACCTGCTGAAGTTGCAGCGCGCGCCTGAGTTGAACCTGCGTGCCCTGTTGCGTCCGGCCGAGTTCGTGCCCGAATCCAAGGGCCTCAACGAGCTGCTGCGCGAGTTCCGCGGCAACCGCAGCCACATGGCCATCGTGATCGATGAGTTTGGCCGCACCGCCGGGCTGATCACCATCGCGGATGTGCTCGAAGAAATCGTCGGCGAGATCGAAGACGAGTTCGACGAGGACGACGCTGGCGCCAGCATCTTCACCTTGGCCGATGGCAGCCAGCGCGTGGCGGGTGACGCCGCGATCGCGACCGTCAACGCCAACTTCGAGACCCAGCTGCCCGAAGACACCTTCGACACCATCGGTGGGCTTGTTGCCCATGAGCTGGGGCGCGTGCCCCGCCGTGGCGAGATCGTCGAGGTGGGCGGCTTGCGCTTTGGGGTGATGCTTGCCCGCGGTGGCGCCGTGCGCTGGTTCAAGGTGACGCGCTCGCGCGCCGCGCTGGCTGAGGCCGAGTTGGCCGGCGGGCAGGGCGCGTGAGCCGCTGGGTCCGGTGGCGCGAGGGCTGGCGCCAAGACCTGCCCTGGGCCCTGCTGACGGGTGGCGCGCAGGCGCTGGCCCTGTCGCCGTGGTGCGCCGACCTGGCCGCCTGGCTGCCGGCCGTGTTGATGTCGGTGGGCGTGCTGGGCCTGTTGCGTGCCCTCGCCGTGCGGCGGCTCAGCCCTGGCCGTGCGGGGCGATACGCATGGTGGCACGGCAGCACCTGGCTGCTGGGCGCCACCGGTTGGACGTACGTGAGCCTGCACACCTATGGCGGCATGCCGGCGTGGGTGGCGGGGGGCGCCGTGGTGGGCTTGTGCCTGGCCTTGTCGGTCTACATGGGATTGGCAGGCTGGGCCTGGGCGCGTTGGTCCAGCGGCCAGGCGGGCAGGGATGCCCTGCTGTGGATGGCCTTGTGGCTGCTGGCCGAGGTGGCGCGCGCCGACATCTTCACCGGCTTCCCCTGGGGGGCGAGCGGCTATGTGCTGATCGACACCCCACTCGCGGCACTGGCGCCCTGGCTGGGTGTGTACGGCATGGGGGCCGCCTGGGTGGGGGCGCTGGCCTGGGTGAGCTGGGCCCCTGGGCCGCATTGGGGCTGGCGCGGCGTGGGCGGCCGGGCCTTGATGCTGGCTGTGGTCGTGGCCGCACTGGCCTGGAGCGGCCCCGGGCGCTTCACCCAGCGCCAAGGCAGGCCGCTGTCGCTCAGCCTGATCCAGGGCAACGTGCCGCAGTCTGAAAAGTTTGCCGTCGAGAACCAGTGGCCCCATGTGCTGTGGCACGCGGAGCAGGTGATCGCCGCGCCAGGCCGCCTGGTGGTGGCGCCTGAGACCGCCATCACCTACCTGCCGCAACAGTTGCCCGAGTTTTTCTGGCCGCAGTTCGCAGCGGGCTTCGCGGCGCGGCCCGGGCGGGTGGCCTTGATCGGCATGCCACTGGGCGACGAGAAAAAAGGCTTCCTCAATGCCGTGGTCACGCTGACCGAATCGGGGCAGGGCGAGCCTGGCGAGGGCTACCGCTATGCCAAGCACCACCTGGTGCCCTTCGGCGAGTTCATCCCATTGGGATTCCATTGGTTCGTGAACCTGATGAACATGCCGCTGGGCGACTTCAGCCGTGGCCCGCTGGCCGCGCCCAGCTTGCCGCTCGACGGCCAGCGCGTGGCCCCGACCATCTGTTACGAGGATTTGTATGGCGAAGAGATCGCCACGCGCTTCGTGCTGCCCAGCCAGTCGCCCACGCTGATGGTCAACGTCAGCAACCTGGCCTGGTTTGGCGAGCGCGTGGCCATCCACCAGCACCTGCAGATCGCCCGCATGCGCTCGCTCGAATTCCAGGTGCCCACCGCGCGGGCCACCAACACCGGGGCCACCGTGGTGATCGATGAGCAGGGCCGCGTCACCGCCGCGTTGCCCCTCAACACCCAGGGTGTGCTGAACGCCAGCGTGCAAGGCATGGCTGGCGTGACGCCGTTTGCCTGGTGGGCAGGGCGGTGGCAGTTGTGGCCTTGCTGGCTGTTTGGCGGGGCCGTGCTGCTGTGGGCGGTGAAACGCCAACGCAATGCGGCCAAGAACAGCGCGCATATTCACTAGAATCAAAGGTTTGCGATCGCGGCGTGCTGCCGGCGGTCGGCTCCCATCGGGCGCAGGCCCGCAACCCAACAAGACACAGGCCATGCTGACTTTCCAGCAAATCATCCTGCGACTGCAGAGCTACTGGGACGCCCAGGGCTGCGCGCTGCTGCAACCCTATGACATGGAAGTGGGCGCCGGCACCAGCCACACCGCCACCTTCCTGCGCGCCCTGGGGCCTGAGCCCTGGAAGGCCGCCTACGTGCAGCCCAGCCGCCGTCCCAAGGATGGCCGCTATGGCGAGAACCCCAACCGCCTGCAGCACTACTACCAGTACCAAGTGGTGCTCAAGCCCGCGCCGGCCAACATCCTCGAGCTGTACCTGGGCTCGCTCGAAGCCCTTGGCTTTGACCTGAAGAAGAACGACATCCGCTTCGTCGAAGACGACTGGGAGAACCCCACGCTCGGCGCCTGGGGCCTGGGCTGGGAGGTCTGGTTGAACGGCATGGAGGTGACGCAGTTCACCTACTTCCAGCAGGTCGGCGGCATCGACTGCAAGCCGATCACCGGCGAGATCACCTACGGCCTGGAGCGCCTGGCCATGTACCTG
>JACCDX010618801.1_pt1 | contig 15994 bp, 14 predicted proteins | sample 7449681 | NCBI WGS metagenome assembly JACCDX01 (sample SAMN15323450, study PRJNA562643) | freshwater metagenome | isolation source: river surface water | place: USA:Blue River Watershed | collected 2017-08-18 | reverse complement strand
CCCGTTCTTTTGCTTGCTGATATGCTCATCTAAGCCTTTAAGCATTCCAATGTCACGACACTCCGGATCACAAACAGGATTAGTTTTAGGTGTTGTAAAGTCCTCATAAGTAAATCGATCTGCAACCCCTTTAGAGCTTGAATTATTGTCTCGCCACAAAACATTAATCCCTGTTTTACCAATCACATCCAGTAGATTTTCTTTGTGCTTGAACTTAGATAAATCAAACTTATCTTTACCATCTATTGAGAACATGCAAGGAACTGATATAGCAGTACTTGTGCCACAAGATGCAACATTGGTAAAGCTGACAATGTTCTCTTTGCTGAGCAGTGGATTTGTATTTCTATCGTATCCATTAAGAGAGAAGCGATCAGCCCTTGCAGTTTCACCAACCACCAATATGATCAGTTCGCGATCACTGGTCGGGGGGTGAATCACGGCATCATCGCCAATCTTAGTAAATGACTGAGCTCCATTAAAAAAAGTACGATTCGCAATTTGATAGGTCGCATACAGCGCACTCAAAGGGCTTGAATAAACACGTATTTGCTTTTGTTCACGAAAAAATGAAGCTGAGAAAGCGCTACTGGCAAAGAATGTTACTGCGATGGCCGCCAATGCAAATAGGGCCAGTGTGGAATGATAAAAAATACGTTTAACAGCTGTTTGCGGGGTGATCTTAATCTTGTAAAGAAAAAATACTGGGACTGCGAACAGAGCAGCGAAGTAAATTAAAGCGCGCCATGACAGTAAAGCCATAGCTTCAGTAACATTAGTTTCTGCCGCGTTGATTAACATGTCTTTATCGATAATCACCCCATAGCTGTCAGCAAAATAGGCAGAAATGACGGCTAACAAATAGAAAATAACCAATACATGTTTGTACCATTTGTGCATTGTTAGCAAAGCCATCAAGAACAATAACAACAAAAATTGATACAGCACCAAGACCACCATATAAAGTTGGCTCGTGCCTGAGCTTACTAACCATGCATTAGCTTTGGAAAACATCGTGAAGTTAGCGAAGATGGTTATAAAAAGAGCTGACGCAATAACCAAAAATACGCTTTTAGGCCATGAAAATTTAAGCATTTATGGACTTTTCCCCAGAATAGAATCTCTGACTCTATTCCGCTTAAATTAACTGAAGATTAAGCTTTTATAGGGTTTGCCATAAAACAGTGATCCAGACTTTCCAGTCTTGATGAAAAACAAAGAGCCCCATGGGTAGGGGCTCTTCTTTTGTATATGGCGGAAGCTGTGGCTTAGGCTATCGATGTACGGATTTAGACAGGTTTGCACTGGAATAGACCAACCTAGAGTCGCCAAATACCCGCCACAAACAGAAATACCCAATGCGTCATAAGTGGTGAATTTCAAAGATTTGTCTATTTCCGTAGATTTCAGTCCAGATTGGTCCAACTCGTTACACAGGCGAAGTTTGGTAACCATTCTTGGTAACTAACCTACGGAGAATAAAATGGCTACAAACCTAACATTCAAATATGTTGAAAGTATCAGAAACCCAGGAAGATATACAGATGCACTGGTTAAAGGGCTTCATATCTGGGTCAAACCAAACCTAAAGAAATACTGGATTTTTAGGTACCTTAGCAACGGTAAGCAACACAATATTAGCCTTGGGGTATACCCCAAAGTATCTATAGCAGATGCACGCATTAAGGCGCAAAGCGCAAGAGATGAGCTTGACCGAGGGATTAACCCGTTGGCGCAACGCAAAAAATCTAAAGCAATAAACCTAGCTGAGCGCGCTCGAGGGAATAAAACCTTTCGTGAATTTTCTTTGGAGTGCCTCGAGAAAAAGAGGCTTGAGTGGTCTAATCCAAAGCACGCAAAACAGTGGCAATACACGTTGGAGGAGTTCGCCTTTCCAGTTATCGGTCACCTGCCACTTGCTGAGGTCAGTATGGAGCATATTTTGTCTATTCTGAGTCCGATTTGGGCAAATAAGACAGAGACAGCTTCGCGTCTGAGAGGCAGATTAGAATGGATATTGGCAGCTGCAACTACATTGCGCCTTCGAGAAGGTGCCAACCCAGCAACTTGGCGCGGCCAGTTACAAACAATTCTTCCCGCGCCCAAGAAAATTACTAAGACAAAGCATTTCAAAGCACTACCTTATGCGCAAATACCACCATTGATTCTGCAACTTCGCGAGCTTTGTACAGTAGGCTCACTTGCCCTGGAATTTACAATCTTAAATGCATCCAGATCTGGTGAGGTCTTTGGCGGTTTAAGGTCAGAAGTTGACTGCGCTGTCTGGACAATACCTGCCGAGAGGATGAAGTCTAATAAAGAACACCGTGTACCCCTAAGTCCAAGGTCACTTGAAATACTATCAATAGCAGCAAAAATGGACCCAAAGAGTAAGTACTTGTTCTCGCGTAACGAGAAACCTCTATCAAACATGGCTATGGCGATGATACTTAGGCGGCTCAAGATTGATGCAACTGTTCACGGCTTTAGGTCTGCTTTTCGTGATTGGGGGTCTGAAGAAACTAGCCACTCGTCAGAGGTAATCGAGATGGCACTGGCTCATGCAATCCAAAACAAAGTCGAAGCTGCTTATCGGCGCAAAGATTTACTTGAAAAAAGGCGCGCTCTACTTTTAGACTGGGAGGCACATTGCGCGAACATAACCCCCTCAAACGTGATTCAACTTAAAGCTGCCTAGGAGATAGCCATGAAAAATACCAAAATTCCAGCAAACCTGAATTCGGCATTACGCGCAAACAAATTAATTGCCGAAAAAATAGCGGAGATTGACGCTGAAAGTGCCAAGAGAAAGAAGCCTTCACTCAGGCAAGAATTGCAAAAAGAACGCCTTGAAGGGTTGCGGATCACGTCGGTAATCAACGACGAAGATATGCAGAATTTAGGGGCGCTTTTGGATCCTGAAGTATTCAACCAAAGAGCCTTAGACATTCAAGAGCAATTAGCCGACCTTTCCAAAGAAGATTTAGCAAAAAACCTTGCTCAAAAAATGCTGGAGCTTGAAATAGAGCGAGGCTATGCTGCAGTTGCTAATAGATCCATCGATCAATTCGAACACATCGCAGATGGCGACGAATATAGAAAGATTAAATCAAATGACAACCGACAAAATAAGCGTAATGAAAATTTTGCCGAAGATGAAGCATATCTTTTAAAAACCCTTAACGCTTTAAAAAAGCGGAAAAATCCGAACCCACTCACCTGGGACGAATTTGAAGTTTTTCGGCACGATGTTCACCTCAACAAACCCGAGCCCAGTTTTAAACAAGAAGTTCGAGTTGTGGGGGATGCAAAACAACTGACTGGCGAGGAACTTACGATTCATAAAGATATCACGAAAGATATGAATCCAGGATGGTCAAATAGCAGGCTGAGAGATTTTTTTACTAGACACACAGGCCTTTCGCCAAAGCAGGAATAATTTTTTTGCGTCATAAGTGGTGAATTTCAACCGACTCCATATCAATTCAAACTGATTCTGTTCTCTTGATTTCAAGGGAAACATTTTTAAATCATTTGATATGGAGTAAATATGAATCATGTCTTAAAGCTCGCGCGCATCGAGGATATTGCGCAACAAACTACATTTTCCAAGAGTACTATCTGGTCAAAGATAGCCAAGGGTGAGTTTTTACCTCCCACCAAAATCGGTGGCATTGCATTTTGGAAGCAGTCCGATGTTGATGAGTGGATTGAGAGTCAGTTTGCCAAGTCTCACAAGGAGGCAGCATGAGCGACCAAACTTTAAACCAACCTCAAGAAACTTCGCTAGTTGATAAACCCGAGCCAGCTACAGCTACGCAAAATACTTTTTCAATTTTAAGCGGTCTAAGGTTGCCTGACAGCTATAGCGCAAGTGGAGGGACTGTATTACCTCTAAAAGCAACTTATGGCAAATTAAATAAACATAGGTTTTGTAGGGTGCATCCTGGAGATGAATATAAATTTCGCTGCCTCACTGTTGATGATAAAGATAGCGGCGAAACATACTTAGCGTCTCCCGATATGGCATGCCACCTAGGCAGCCTAGCTACAGCAAAAACAATTCGTTTGGCTGTTGACAATGCAGGCACGCCTAAGTTGATTGGTGAACCTGATTTGGATCCAAGTGGAAGAAGAAATCTTTGGCATTCTTCATTGAAGCATGCGATCCGTTTGGCAGAGGATGAATGGATCAGGGTGCAAGCAAACATGTCGGCTGGGCAATATGAAATAACTGCTTCTGCGAATGACCTAGGCTTCCCTAGATGGCCAAAGCAGTCCATGGAAGAACTAATCAATGATGCATTTGCTGGCCGAATCATCGACTCGTCTGATCACCCATATATCCGCCAAATCCAGGGGAGGGTCTAATGGTTAACCAAGATTTTTCCTTGCGTGACTGCATTACCCTCGATTTTGAATTCCGCCCCCTCGAGGGGCGCGAGGGCAACTTGCCCGAAGTGATATGTATGGTTGCTCATGAGATTGGTACGGGCAAATGCCATCGTATCTTCCAAGAGGAGCTCTATCAATTAAAGGCGCCACCTTTCCCAATTGATAAGACAGCTGTCATTGTTGCCTATTTCGCTAGCGCTGAAATGTCATGCTTCAAGGCTTTGGGTTGGCCTATGCCACAAAATGTTCTAGACCTTTACGCTGAATTTCGAAATATGACAAACGGCTTACCGTATCTGCCTGGCGGTCGTTCACTGCTTGGGGCCATGAAATTTTTTGGACTGGATTCAATCGCCCCAGAGCAGAAGGATGAAATGCGCTCGCTAGCCTTGAGAGGTGGGCCATATAACTATCATGAACGGTCATCGTTGTTGGATTATTGCCAGTCAGATGTTGACGCATTACTGCCTCTTTTAAATGCCATGTTGCCAGAAATCGACCAGCCACGAGCTCTTTTTAGAGGGCAATACAACATCGCTGTGGCCGCCATGGAGAATACTGGCACGCCCATTGATATTCACACCTATGCTGATCTATGCCATTTTTGGGACAGGATTAAAAGTGAACTTATTTTAGAAGTTGACGCAGCTTATGGGGTCTACCAGGATGGTGTATTTAAGAGCGATTTGTTCGAGAAATATCTTGGGCTAGCAAATATTCCATGGCCCAGAACAACAACTGGAAAACTGAAGCTTGACGAAGATACTTTTAAGGACATGTCCAAGGTACACCCGAGTCTGATGCCGTTACGCAATTTGCGAGACTGCTTGGCAAAACTCAGATTAAGTGACCTGTATGTTGGCAGTGATGGGAGGAACCGTTGCATGCTGTCACAGTTTTCATCTATCACTGGACGCAACCAACCATCGACAACGAAGTTTGTTTTTGGGTTGTCAAAGTGGCTAAGAGGACTAATCCAACCACGTCCTGGGATGGCTATTGCGTACATTGATTGGTCACAGCAGGAATTTGGTATTGCAGCTGCGTTATCTCAAGACAAAAATATGCTTGCAGCTTACTTGTCTGGTGACCCATATCTTGCTTTTGCTAAACAAGCTGGAGCTGTTCCCTCAAACGCAACCAAACATAGCCACCCAGATGAGCGAAATCAGTACAAGCAATGCGTTCTGGCAACTCAATATGGCATGGGTGCAGAGTCTTTGGCAGAGCGGCTAGGGACCCCTGAATTACGCGCCAAACAGCTCCTCGATATGCACAGGAAGGTTTATAGAACGTTCTGGGACTGGTCAGACAATCTTTACAACACGACAGTTGCATTTAATCAGGTGGCTACTTTGTTTGGCTGGCGGCTAAATGTTCAACCAGATCTGAACCCGCGCAGCTTACGCAACTTTCCAATGCAAGCCAATGCAGCAGAGATGCTAAGACTCGCATGCATATTAATGCACGAAAGAGGTATCAATATTTGTGCGCCTGTGCACGATGCTTTATTGATTGAGGCCCCTGAAGACCAAATTGATGATGCAGTTTTAGTAGCCCAGGGTTGCATGGAAGAAGCAAGTGCAATTTTGCTTGGCGGATTCAAGTTAGCTAGTGATGCAAAGATAATCCGAAGCCCTGAGAGGTTTCATGAGGATGTCAGCCAGCATTTCTGGGACCGCGTCATGGCTATTCTTGAACGCGTCAAAAGCAGTGAAAAACTTAACGCAGGGTGTTAGAACATTTAACACCTGTCCAATCTTATATATATCTTCTCAAAAAGAAATCATATGACTACATACCTACAACCTAAGAAGTTTTCTCTCCTAGACATTGACCTTGATAAAGAGCTTGGTAGATGCCAACCTTATACACCCCCACCTAAACCCACAAGACAGCCTGGTTTATTCATAAAAGGGCCTGTACCACTTGACTGGCTCAAGAGGGCTAATAATCTTGGCGGCTCTACAGGCCTTGTTGCCACTATGCTCTGGTTTTATGTTGGGCTTACTGGGTCTAAGACAATAAAGCTGGATTCCAAGATTGATGATGTAACAGGCCTCAGTCGGCAAACTCGGCAACTAATTCTAAAAAGATTAGAAATACACGGGTTAATAAAACTTTTTCCACAACGCGGTGGATACCCACGAGTAACCATACTATGAATGTTTGCATGGGTATTGCGGAAATTGATTTTAAGCGCCTTAAAGACCCCCTAAATACAGTGCAGAGACCTGTCAAATGCCTTTGCCTAGTGTGAGGATGCATGGCGCTAAGTTGTGCGGGTGCAAGTCGAAGAGAACTCGGCTGCCCTGTAATAATCCAGCAGCGTTTGGAACGAGGGCGTGTAGGATGCATGGCGCCCACAAAAGTAAGAATGTTCTACGAGGCGCGGACCATCCGCAGTATAGAAATGCAGGCCAAACAAAAGCTGAACGGCAAGAGCGCAGTCAAAAAAGCCTACAGTTTGCATTGCTTGAACAACTTGGCTGGCACTTAAATATGTTTACCGGCACAAAGACACGGGGCCGAAAACCTTCGGGGTATAGGACGATGGACTTAAGTGACCCAGATGAGTTGAGTGAAATTGTTTTAAAAACACTACCTAGGCCGAAGTCAAAAGTTTGACATGGTCTCTAAAAATTACTCATTGCTTGCGCAAAATAGTGTGCATAGTGGAAATGGGGGACCCATTTTAAAAATTGGGGGATACCCGGTGGGTGGGGGTCAACATTCCCAAAAAGAGAAACCCTACCCCCTGATGTTTTAAAACAACTAAGCACCCAACTAACTGAGGAATGTTGAGCACAAGTGGTTGGCATTTGGTAACAAACTTTGGTAACGCAATGGTTTCTACGCTGTAACCCTTAATAAACCGCTATGTATGGCGGACGCTATCTCCGAACATAATTAACAATCATGCCCTTAGGCACAAACTTGCTGTAAAAGTTTTAAGCTCATACAGCAAGTTTATTTGCAAATATAAACTCAATCGAATGCGTATCTAACTGAAAATACCTTTTCCTTAATTCTCACCACAACTATTGCTTTTGTGCCAGCAACCACTCCAAGATCACCTGAATATTGAAAATAATCTGATGCATTTTTCAACTCATACTCTTTGCTAGCTCCGCTTTTTAATAAGGTAACCTTAGCAGTCCCACCTTTTATATCTAACGGCTTGCCATGATCCCGCAAAAAGACCTTCATATCTTCTTTTTTTAAGACAAATTCGATGTCTATATCTTTTGTAGTAGTTACTTTGCCGCCTTGCATAGGATTGACATCGTGATTCTTAGACGCAAAGGCTGCAGATGACACGCACAAAAACAAACCCATTAACAATTTAATTAATTTCATGATTAGTAAACCTCTCCTTTATTTAAATTTAACTTCAACTTATCCACTTCACTTCTTCCGTACAACCAAAATATCGCAGGGGTCAAAAAAGTATCCAACAATGTTGAACTTATTAATCCCGAGAAAATAACAACCGCAACGGGATGTAAAACCTCTGTGCCTGGACGCTCTGCCTCAAATAACAATGGCGCAAGAGCAAAAGCCGTTACAAGAGCTGTCATTAAAACTGGAGATAAGCGCTCGAGGGAACCTCTTACTATCATTTCTTTTGTGAAGCCCTCGCCTTCAGATCTCATTAAATTCAAATAGTGGCTAATTTTTAGAATTCCATTTCTTACCGAAACGCCTGCAAGGGTAATAAACCCGATTAAAGCCGCAATCGACAAGGGTTGTCCTGATAACCATAATCCAACCACCCCACCAATCAAAGCCAGAGGGATATTAAACATGATCATTAGCGATAGCTTTGTAGATTGGTATTTACTAAAAAGAACTACAAACATCATCAATAGCGAGCCAATAGATAACAGTGCAATCAAACGTGATGCTTTCTCTTGAGCAATAAACTGGCCCCCAATCGTAACAAAGTATCCCGTTGGCAAATTCATATCGTTTATAGAAGATCTAATATCTTCAACAACAGATGAAAGAGGTCTTCCAGAGGCATTGGCAGAGATAACGATACGGCGCTTTCCATCATCACGGCTTATTTGATTAGGCCCGTCACTATCCTCAATTGTGGCTACTCTTGATAAAGGAATTTTTCCGTTCGGTGTATCAATCAATATACCTGCTAAACCATCAACGCTTCGTGAAGATTCTGGCAACTTCATGACCAGGGCAAATCTTCTATTACCCTCAACAACTTGTGAAATATTTTCACCCTCGATCAAGGACTGTAATGATTTCATTAATTGAGCTGTTGAAACCCCGTACTGCGAAGCCAAATTGTAATTAATGTTAACTTTGAATTGAGGTGCTAGAACTTGCTTTTCAATTTCTAAATCAGCAAGACCTTCTACTCCAGCAATCTTGTCCCTCAACGTGTTTGCTTGGCTCCTTAAAACATCCAAGTCATCCCCAAAGATCTTTATAGCTATTTGAGAGCGAACACCAGACAACATGTGATCAATTCGGTGTGAAATTGGTTGCCCTATCGCAATAGCTGCCGGAATATTGACTAACCGACTTCTGATATCGTTTTGAATGTCAACCATTGATCTGGTTAACTCTTTTGAAGGCTTTATTCCAACATCAAGCTCACTGACATGAACTCCCTCTGCATGCTCATCAAGCTCAGCGCGCCCACTTCTACGTCCAACATATGTAACTTCAGGAACCTGGCTAACTAAAAGTTCGGATTGTTGAGCAATCAATGATGATTCAGTCAAAGATGCACCAGGGTTTAATCTCATACCTATTAATAAGGTACCTTCATTAAACGGAGGAAGAAACGAAGTTGGCATTAATCCAATCCCGACAATTGAAAGAAAGACAGCTACTAGCGATAATTTAATTGCTTTTTTAGGAGCATCTAAAAACCTATTTAGGTGAAACTCGTATTTGGTCTTTAGCCACTGAAGAACTTTTGTGTCACCATGACCTAAATTTTTCATTGCTGGCAACAAGTAATAACTCATCACAGGTGTTACGGACACGGAAACGATCAATGAGGCTAAAGTTGAAACAATGAATGCAATTCCCAAGGGAGTAAAGAGCTTCCCCTCAATACCAGATAATGCAAATAATGGAATAAAGACTAAAATAATGATTCCCGTTGCATAAATGATTCCTGTCCGTACCTCAAGAGATGCCAGTCGAACCACATCTATCAGTTTCAACCTTTCAGATTCAGGCTTTTCAGAGTTCAACCTTAAACGTCGAATAATGTTTTCAACGTCAACTACCGCATCATCTACAAGCCCACCAATAGCAATGGCTAAACCACCCAATGTCATAGTATTAATTGACAATCCAAAATACTTAAAGACCAAAGCAGTTATTAATATTGAGATCGGTATTGCTGTTAACGATATAAGAACGGGTCTAAAAGTTCCAAGAAAGAAATAAAGAATTACGGCAACAAAAAATGAAGCTCCAATTAATTTGACCTCTAGGGTATTAATTGATGACTCAATAAATGTCGCTTGGCGAAAAGTGATTCGAGGCTCATCCATCCCAGTAGGTAGGCTAGCTTTTAGCTCAAATAATGCAGATTCAATATTTTTAGTTAAGGTGACTGTATCTGCAGATGGCTGCTTTTGAATACCCAAGATAACAGCAGGTTTACCCTTGTATCCAGCATCGCCCCTTTTTACTGCAGGAGCAAAAGTTACATCCGCTATCTGCCTAAGCAAGATTGATTGATTATTTTTTACAGCAACAGATAAATTCTTTAGGTCTTCTAAGCTTGTTGTTCTACCCAAATTTCGAATCAAGTATTCTTTATTATTTGATTCAATAAATCCACCTGAAGTATTAGATGAATGTCCATTTAGTGCATTTTCTAGCTGTCCCAATGAAATCCCCAGCTCAGCCATTGAACGAGTATTGGGCTGAACTTGAAATTGTCGAACTTGGCCGCCAATTGGAATAACCTGAGCTACACCAGGAATAGCCATAATTCTTGGCCTTAAAACCCAATCGGCATATTCCCTTACCTGCATTGAAGAAATTTTTTCTTCCTCGACAGGTATAGCTATCTGCATAATTTCACCCATGATTGAGCTAATTGGCCCCATACGCGGGACCAGCCCAGTAGGTAAAGCACTTTCCATCGATCCAAGACGCTCCCCGACAAGCTGCCTCGCCAAATATATATTGGTTGACCAGTCGAAAGTGATATAGATGAAAGATAATCCAGCACTTGAAACAGACCTAACTGATTCAACCCCCGGCAATCCATTCATCACCGTTTCTAATGGGTAAGTGATTAATTGCTCCACCTCCTCAGAGGCCATACCGCCAGCCTCAGTCATTACTGTGACCGTTGGCTTATTGAGGTCTGGAAAGACATCAACAGATGACTGTTTTAGGGTAAATGCGCCATAAACAACCATTATCAAACCAACTAGTAGAACAATAATTCTGTTTTTAAGGCTGAAATTTAATAACCAGGTAAACATGAGCAGCCTCTAGCGAATTTGATTAAGTAAAGTGGTTGATTTAGTCACTACTCGATCTTTATCCGAAACTCCAGAGATAACAACCAAGTGCTTTCCATCTAAAGGCTCATACAAGACAGGCTTTGGCTCAAATAATTCTGGTGATTTTTTTATCCAAACAATATTTTGATTTGAAGAATTTTTTACCAGAGCAGAAGCAGAAATTTTCCAGCCTTTTACTTGATTTTTTGTATTGACCAATACCCTTAGAGATTGCCCCACTGGCACCCCTGAAATTTCCTCGCTGCTAACCGAGAACATAATCGGCAATGCTTGCTCACGAAGAGCTTGACCACCACCAAGATATTCAAGTTGAATAGTCTTGTCATTAACAGTAACTGTTCCACCAGCTATGTCATTAACCAGTCCAGCGTCATAAGCAAGTGCTTCAATTAAAAGTTTCTTTGGATTAACAACTTCAAAAATTAATTGGCGAGCCTCTACAACTTGACCAGAAACAATACCCATTGTGGAGATTATTCCACTGACTGGGGCTCTTAATTCTTCATTCGCAATAGCAGCTTCAGCCTCCTCAATCATTTTCTTAGGCACAGTATCAGAAAGCTCACGAAGTCTTTTTAAACGACTCTCCGCTAAAGATCTTGAACCATTTGGTCCTGACTCTGGCGTTACATATGCAAGAATCTCGCCTTTCTTCACTTTTTGACCTGGTAAAGGAAATCCTTTAGGTCCGGGAGTTACTCGCCCAGCAACTATGGCTTGAACCTTGCCGCCATAATTGGGATCCATGATCACCTTACCTGCCAAGTCATAAGTTTTAGAAAAGCTTCCTGATTCTATTTGCTCAGTTTCAATAAAAAGCTGACGCTGGGCCTGTTTTGGCAAAAATACATCACCATTTACTTGCCTCTTAGGACCATCAAAATGCTCAACAGCTGCTGGTGAATCACCATGGTCATGTCCTGGACCAGCATAGGATGGAAAAGAAATTGAAATAAAAAACGATAAAAATCCGATGCGCGCGACTTGTGCTCCCTTTTTCATTTCCGCTCCTTAATGAAGTTAATTAGCTTTTTATAAGCAGTGATCAATCTTTGCTTTTCTCTAAAGCCGATAAAAAGCATTGCGATAAGAGTCATCGAGGATATTAGCCAAAGAGACCAATACCACCATCTAAAAATCTTTAAACCATCGTGATCTGTCGGGTCATATGTGGTGATCAAAATGTCATCAACATCCTTATCTTTTACAGATAAAGTTATAGATAGAGATTTTTTTCCTACCGGACTGGAAAGATTTCCTTGATATGTGTCATTCACAGCTTTAACCAATTTAATGGCTTGATCATCGACGTTAAGTGTTAATTCGGCTTCTGAAACTTTTCTGTTTGTCAGATAGTCGTCAATAAAAATGACAATATTCTTTCCATCAATGGTGCCGACAACCTCATATAACTCAGATTCCATATAAAATTTTGGTTTCTTAATGGTTGAGTGAACTGCGGTTTTTTCCTCCCCATGATCATGCCCTGGACCCGCATAAGCTAGTGATCCAACAGTAAAAAAGAGCAGTGATGAACAGAGTCGTATTAAGTTTTTAGTAATGATATTCATGATCAAGCCTTTACTCTGGTAGCAGGCCAAGCGCCTGCCTTAAATTTGAAACAGAAATGGCGTAATTGATTTTGGCAATCACCGCTTGTTTGTTAGCATCAACAGCTTCTAATTCAATTCTCAATCTAGTTGGCAAATCAGTCTCCCCATATCGAAATGATTTATCAAAAAATTGACGTGTTTCATTTGCAAGAGTTGATCTTTTATTGGCCGCATCAAGCTTTATCTGTGCTGATTTAACCAAGGTTACGTTTGACTCCACATTACTTAATGCAGACTCCCTTTCGTATGCAAGCTTAATTTCTGAGTCAACCATTTCAGCAGTTGCAGATGCCAATCGATCTGCATTTACAGCAGAAGATCCAAACGGGATTTTTATTCCGACAGTGATTGATTGTTGATATGGAGAACCATAAACCTCTCGACCTTTTGAGCTCAAAATTTGCAACTCAGGAGATGTGCGTGTTTTTGATTGAACCAATTCGACCGCTCTTTTCGCCACATCCAATTGATCAATAAGGGCTATAACAATTGGCAAACTAGCATCTAAACTGGAAAAGTTTTCCGGAACCTTGGGGAGTGGCTCCGTATTTTTTAAAACAATATCCAATTTAATTTTTTGAAACTTTTCGGTACCAAGTAGTGTTTTTATCCTTTGTTCAGCATTAATTAAATTAGCCGTTGCTTCCGCTAAATTTAACTCTGCAGTTGCCAATGCCCCATTTGCCTGATGCAAGTCTGCCCTGGCTAAATCCCCAGCTTTAAATCTTTTTTCCACATCAATTGCTAAAGTTTTTGTGTTTTCAAATCTACTATGAGCCAAATCATTCTCTAATTTGGTTTTTTGATAACTCCAATACGCATCTCTTACTTCAGCAGCAACTTTTAATTGACTTAAATAATATTGAGACATCAATTTTTTATATTCAGCGTTTGCCAAATTAACTGAGCTTGATCTCTCATTCCACAACCAAAGGGGAAACCCTAGGCCAATAACAGTTTCACTCATGCCTAAATTATTATTTGCTTTGTCCGTTTTTTGAGAAAATTCAATTGAAGCTGGACTTGCCAAAAAACTACTGGCAACTTTCTGCTTCGCGATTGCTGAATCAATCTTGTATTGAAAAGTTTTGGATTCTGGCTGGCGCTCCCAGGCAGAATTGTAGAATGCTTTTAGGTCAAAACGATTTAATCCACCCACATCTGCATAAGCAAACGCTGAGATTTGTGAAAAAAATAGACCGGCTATTAAATACGCGCAACTTCTAAATACGCTTGAGTACTCTCGCAACATAAAAACTCCATTTGATTATTCAAAATAGAGTTAGCGAGGCCTTAAAAGATAAGATTTACCCTCGCTAACTTAGGCGAGGGTTAACCAATTTGGTTTTTCAGGAGGGTCGAGTGAAATAGCTCTTAAGTAGCTAGAGCGATATTCTGGATAGATAAACTCAGGCACATTAATTACATAATCAGCTGTGTGCGATATTAAAAATGAATGCGCAAGATGGCAAACATTGCAGTCTGAGTCAGTTGATTTACTTAAGTTTGAAGCTTCCTTACTCTTGCTGTCATGATCATAGTGCGCAAGTTGAGTGCCAGTCACTGGTTCTTGATGACAGTAACTGGTAATTGCTGCAAACGATGTCTGAATTGACAACGCTAGCACGACTAGCGATATCGCAATGTTTCCCATAATGTAATTACAACACATTTCTAGTTTTTTTGTTCGAAGCATTCCCACATATCTAAAATGGCTTTAATTTCAGAAATCTTCACCTTTAAAGGCTCGGGTCTAAAAGCCTTATTAATCTCTGTTAAGAAATGTGTAACAGATTAGCACTTCTTTAAAGAGTTCAAATCTTTAAAAATCGGCTGAAAGTGGTTTTGATATTTTGATGGCCTGGGGCGGCATCGAACCACCGACACAAGGATTTTCAAACCTGGCAGCTTTTTTGTCGCGCCAGGAGTCCAAAAGCCATTCGCCCAGAAGTTTTGGTAACGATTTTGGTAAAAAGGGCTAGAGATCACCTCTAGCCCTTTTAATACCTATTGACTTGGCGGAAGCTGTGAGATTCGAACTCACGGAGGACTCGCATCCTCGGCAGTTTTCAAGACTGCTGCATTCAACCACTCTGCCAAGCTTCCAAAACAGCCGTGATTATAAGGTATCTGAAACCAAGCGCCATTTTTTTTCATTTTATGGGCTCTGAAACTTGTTAAAATTCATAAATGTCTAAATTAATTAGCGCTGTAGACCTTGCTCTAGATACCGCCTACCAACAAATCACTGATGCCGAATGGCAGCAATTGTTTAAGTTGGCAGCAAGCCGTGGTGTTTTTGAAAAGCGTGATGCGATCTTTTCGGGCGGTGCCGTTAATCAATCAGAAGGTCGATCAGCTCTTCATCCAGCTCTTCGAAACTTATCAGACCAGCCAATGATGGTGGATGGTGAAGATGTCATGCCTCAAGTCAAAGCAGTATGGCAAAGGATGGAAGGGTTTTGCAATCAATTGATCGGTATCACTGATGTGATTTGCATTGGCATTGGCGGTTCAGATTGGGGTCCACGCTTGGTGTGTGACGCGCTATATCAAGTGAATCCAAATGTGGGTAAAGCGATTCGTTTGCATTTTGTGGCAAACGTCGACAGCGCTGAATTAGCCACCACTTTGTCAAAAGCTCAACCTCGCAGCACCAGAGTTCTGATCACATCCAAAACTTTCACAACCCTTGAGACCATGAGAAACGCTCAAACGGTCATCAATTGGTTAAAGCTGAACAATGTCAACGCATCTCAACTCAAGAAGTGTTTGATTGGCATTACTGCAAACCCAGAAGCTGCTGAAGCCTTTGGTATTGCTCCAGAGAATATCTATCCATTTTGGGATTGGGTCGGTGGTCGCTTCTCAGTATGGTCAGCCGTTGGTTTTCCAATAGCCATCAAATTTGGTTTTGCTACATACAAACAATTTTTAGCTGGCGCTTATGCGATGGACCAGCATTTTGTGAATGCTCCGGCAAAAGAAAACATGCCTCTGACTTTGGCATTGACCTTGATTCACAATCAACGCAAACATGGCATCACTGCTAAAGCGATTGTGCCCTACGCTCATGGCCTTAGATTTTTACCTGAGTGGTTGCAGCAATTAGAAATGGAAAGTCACGGCAAGAGCGTGACAGTCGACGGTAAATCATGCGACCCAACATCACCAGTTGTGTTCGGTAGTGCTGGCAGCAATTCTCAGCACAGCTATTTCCAAATGCTTCACCAAGGAACACAGATCATCCCCGTCGACTTCATTGCAATCAAGCAAGCGATGAGCGATTTACCTGAAGCCAAAGAACATCATCAGTCCCTAATCGCTAACTGCTTGGCTCAAGCTCAAGCTTTAGCCAATGGATCTGAAGAAGAGTTTGCTTATGACTCTTGTCCTGGTGGTCGCCCTAGCAACTTGATTTGGCTACCGAAACTTGATGCTTATTACTTAGGTGCTTTG
>JACCDX011368037.1_pt1 | contig 15995 bp, 17 predicted proteins | sample 7449681 | NCBI WGS metagenome assembly JACCDX01 (sample SAMN15323450, study PRJNA562643) | freshwater metagenome | isolation source: river surface water | place: USA:Blue River Watershed | collected 2017-08-18 | reverse complement strand
GGATCAAATTCACGGGCACCTACCGCATGGCCACGGCCCCCGATTTTGCAGATGCGAAACCGATGGCCCAAGCCGTTTTGTCAACCCGGGCCGACCGGGTGATTTGGGGCAGTGACTACCCTCACCTCTCGTTTGCAGACAAGGTCGGATCGGTGGCTTTGTTCAATTTGTTGAAAGACTGGGCACCGGATGCCGCAACACGGCAAAAAATTCTGACCGACAACCCTGCCAAATTGTTTGGCTTTTGAGATCAATAACGCTCATCCAAATTCACGATGCCAGGTTCATGGCGCGCTGAAATGTGGACGGCAACACATCCGGCACTGTGGCAGCACGGCGTGACAGCCAGTACTGGTAAGGCGGCGGCACCAAGTTGAATTGCGGATCGGCACCCAATTTTTGGGCCGCATCCACGGTCCAGTTGGGGTTGTAGAGCATCTCGCGGGCCAGGGCAATCAAATCCGCCTGGCCCTTTTGCAAAATCTCTTCGGCCTGCTCGGCGTGCACGATCAAGCCCACCGCCATGGTCTGGATGTCGGCTTCACGGCGAATTTGATCGGCGTAAGGCACTTGGTAGCTGTAGGCCGGTCGGGCTGCGCCGGCCGGCGGTTTGCCCAAAATACCGCCCGAACTGCAATCGATCACGTCCACGCCCATGGGCTTGACACGCTTGGCCAAGGCCACACTTTGCGCGGGGCCCCATCCGGCGTCATCTTCGGCCGACAAACGCAAAAACAAAGGCTTGTCATCGGGCCAATGCGCGCGAACACTCTCCACCACCTCACAGACAAAGCGCATGCGATTGGCTTCCGAGCCGCCATACGCATCGGTGCGTTGGTTGGCCAAGGGCGACAAAAACTCATGCATCAAGAAGCCATGGGCACCATGGATTTCTACCACGTCAAAGCCTGCTTCATGGGCGCGCCGCGCCGCTTGCCCCCAGGCTTGCGCGACATCCTGAATTTCCGAGGCTGTCAAGGCGTGTGGCATGGGTGCGTGATCGTCTGCTGGTAAAGCGCTGGGGGCGACGACTTGCCACTGATCCCAGTCATTGACCCCTTCGGCCTCTGCCATTTCCCGGGTCAGGGGCTTCATGCCTTCCCAAGGGCGTTGTGTGCGGGCCTTGCGGCCTGAGTGCCCCAATTGAATGCCTGTGGCCGCGCCACAGCTTTTCATGAAATCGCTGATGCGTCTCAGTTGTGGCACAAAGGCATCGTGCCATAAGCCCAAGTCGCCAATCGTGCCGCAGCCGCGGCGCTCCACTTTGGTGGACTCCATGATCACCAAGCCTGCGCCACCCGCGGCGAAGCGGCCTGCGTTCATCAAATGCCAATCGGTGGCAAAACCTTTGACGCCGGCGTACTGGTGCATGGGGGCCACCACCACACGATTTCGCAGGGTCAAGCCGCGCAGCGTCCAGGGCGAGAAAAGCAAGGGCGAATTCATGACAGGCTTCCTTTGGAAAAATGACGCCCAATGTGACATGTTCGGCAAGCGTTAAACAGAGCGCATCGGGAAGAGGTTGCCGCGGCCCCGCAGGGGCCTGGCAACGTCGGGGCGTTAGAGTTGTTTGAAACCGATGTCTTTGGTCAGTTTGCCCCAGCGTTCAAAGTCGCTTTGAATCACGTCTTTGAAATAGTCGGGGGACTCCATGTGAATGTCCAGGCCCAGCTTTTTCATTCGCTCTCTGACATCTGGCAGGGTCAGGGCCAAATTGACCTCTTTGTTAAGCAACTGAATGATTTCTTTAGGTGTGCCAGCTGGCGCAATCATGCCGAACCACCCTCCCGAGGTGAAGCCAGGGACGCTTTCGGACAAGGTCGGCACCTTGGGGTATTCCGGCAAACGAGAGGCGCGCGCAATGCCCAACATTTTCAGCTTGCCTGAAGCGGCCAAAGGCTCGACTGAAATAAAAGAGGCCAATGTCGCATCGATTTGATTGCCCAACATTTCCGTGAACACGGCAGACATGCTCTTGTAAGGCACGTGCAGGTAACTGAAGCCGGCCTGCATGCGAAACTGCTCTGTCGCAAAATGCAGAAACGCGCCCTCTCCGTTGGTGCCAAAAGTCACTTTGCCAGGATTGGCTTTGCCGTATTTGATCAATTCATCAACGGTATTGAAAGGCGCATTGGGGCTGACCATGAGGGCCAAGAAATTGGAAGCCATCAAAGCAATCGGGTCAAAGTCTTTCTTGCTGTCATAAGCCACTTTTTGATAGGCCAGCGGCACAATCACCATGTTGCCGCCCTGCCCGCAGCCGATGGTGTAACCATCGGGGGGCGCTTGCTTGATCAAGGACAAGCCCAGTTGACCGGCTGAGCCAGCCCGGTTGTCCACCACCAGGGGTTGGCCCAAACGCGCAGACAAGTGCGGTCCGATCAAGCGAACCAAGATGTCACAGCTGTCGCCTGCACCTGCAGGCACGATGACGCGAATCGGCTTGTTCGGGTAATTCTGCGCGCTTGCGTTGCCCAGCGCAGACAAACTCACCACCACGGCCAGCAGGGTGCGACCCCAAGCTTTGAAATGACGCATCTTGATTTCCTTTCAATCGCTTTATTGAACGCCACCGGGAATCGAGGCAGCAATGGCGCGCAACTTGTCCGTCTCGGTTTTGATTTCCTTGACCAAATCCTCGGGAGAACTGGCCACCAGCACCAAGCCCATGGCACTCAATTTGGCTTGCACTTGGGGGTCGGCCACTGCCGCCTTGATGGCGGAATTCAGCTTCATTTGGACGTCTTTGGCCATGCCCTTAGGGCCAAACAAACCGACCCAATAGGTCAGGTCATACCCGGGCAAACCGCCCTCGCCCAGCGTAGGCATTTGGGGATAGCGTGGATCCCGTTTGGCGCTGGTCGTTCCCAACAAGCGCACCTTGCCGCTGTCGACAAAGGGCTTGGCACCGCCGTCAAAAATCACCTGGCAAATGCCCGAGATCACATCCTGCATGCCAGGGCCTGATCCTTTGTAAGGCACATGCGTCATGTCCACTTTGGCCATGGATTTGAACAACTCGCCAGCGAAGTGCAAGCCACTGCCCATGCCCGACGTGGCGTAGTTCAATTTACCCGGATTCTCTTTGGCGTATTTGATGAACTCCGGCAAGGTTTTGACGGGCAAGCTGGGGTTCACCACCATCAACAAACCATAAGAGCCCACCAGCGAGATGGGCGTGAAATCTGTGACAGGGTCATACGACAGATTTTTTTCTGTGACGGCCATGAAGGTGTGGGTACCATTCGTGGTCATCAACAAGTCGTAGCCCTCGGGCGACATTTTGGTGACGGCTTCGGCGCCAATGCGGCCACCGCCACCCGCACGGCTGTCAATCACGATCGGCTGGCCCAATGTTTTGCTCATGCTCTCGGCCAGCACCCGACTGACCTGGTCGGTAAAACCGCCTGCCGCATAGGGCACGATCATTTTGATAGGTCTGGAGGGATAGCCCTGAGCCAACACCGTTCCCTGCCACGCGCACATGGCCAGGCCAGCCATGACCGCGATTCCGTAGCGCTTCAAACTCCACCGCATAGGCACCTCTTTGATTGAAGCCTGAATTTGAGCGCTCTTGCCAACAATCAAGGATCGGGTTTTCCCGAACAGCCTGCCCACTTTGTTGATCCTCTGACAACTTAGTGACATGATCGCCCGGCCTGTGGATTTAAAACTCAAGCACAAGCTCACAGGCTTGAACCACCCTCACCGGAACAACACATGCGATTAGGCTACTTCACCATGCCGCTCCATCCGCTGGAGCGCGACACCACAGAAACGCTGCACGAAGACCGTGAGACCATCATTTATGCAGATCAATTGGGGTTTTACGATGCCTTCGTGGGCGAACATCTGACCGACAAGGCGGAGAACGTCACCAACAGTCTGGTGTTCATGGCCACGCTGATCCACAGCACAAAGAACATTCTGTTGGGCACAGGCACCTCCAACCTGTCGCACTCACACCCCACATTGATTGCATCGCAATCGGCGATGTTTGACCACCTGGCGAAGGGGCGCTTTATTCTGGGCATCAGCCCCGGCGCCTTGGCGTCGGACGCGGAAGCACTGGGCATCCTGGACCAAGACCGCAACAAAATCTTTGCCGAAGCCATCGATGTCATTTTGGCCATTTGGGAGCGTCAACCGCCCTACAACATTGATTTCGAAAACAACCGCTTCAAGGTCAGCACCGCCCGCACCCAAATTCCGGAAATCGGTCGCGGCATTCTGATGAAGCCCTACCAGGGTCGTCTGCCTGAAATTGTGGGCACGGTGGTGGCACCCTTCTCCAAAGGCGTGATCGCCATGGGGCAGCGCAACTTCCACCCCATGTCTGCCAATTTCTTGCTGTCGCACTGGCTGCCCAGCCATTGGCACCACTATGCACAAGGCAAAGAAAGTGTGGGCCAAAAAGCCGATCCTTCCGATTGGCGCATTGCACGTACCATCTTCGTGGCCGATGACGCCGCCACCGCCCAGCGCTATGGCCGTGACGATGCCAACAGCCCCTACCGCTATTACTACCGGCAAATGCTGACCAAGATGATGATCAGCAAGCGCCATGTCATCTTCAAGAAACACGAAAACGAGGACGACAGCCATGTGACGCTGGACCGTTTGCTCAACGACCTGGTGATCGCAGGCACCGTCGACCAGGTGGTTGATCAAATCCTGGCCTTGCGTGAAGAGGTCGGTGACTTTGGCGAAATCACCTATGCCGGCATGGACTTGGTCGACTCCCATCTGGGACGACGCTCCATGGAATTGATGGCCCACGAGGTGATGCCACGTGTCAACAAAGCACTGGGCCTGGGCTCGGTCATCAACAGCCCGAAAGCCGTCGCATGAAACGCATTCAACCTGTCGTGCCGGGCACGCGCCCGGAATTGCGCGCCACCGAAGATAAGGTGATTGCCTCGCGCGGCAAGATCACCCTGCTCTACCAAGTGCTGCTGAACAGCCCAGCCATTTGCGAGGGCTGGGAGCAGTTGATGACGGCCGTGCGCTACAAAACCTCGCTGTCCGATCGCCTGCGTGAACTGATCATTTTGCGCATCGCCGTTTTGAATGACGCGCCTTATGAGTTCAATGCCCATGCGCCCATTGCCGAAAAGGCCGGCGTGTCTCCTGCGGAGATTGAGGCCGTGCGTCAAACACCTCCGGGAGCGTCTCTGTCCGAGCATGAGCGGCGCGTGCTCGCGCTGACCGATGCCATGACACGCGACATTCATGTGTCCGATGATTTGTTTGACAGCGTCACCCAAGACATGAGCGACACGGAAAAAGTGGAGATTGCCGCCACGGTAGCGTCTTACAACATGGTGTCGCGTTTCCTGGTGGGACTGCACGTTGAGTGACACCGTGAATTCACTGAACGCACGCCTTCGCTCCGGGCTCATGTTTGTGATGCCCTTGCTGCTGATGGTGGCGTTCTGGGAGCTGTGCGTCAGGTTTTTTCAAGTCGACGCCCGTGTGTTTCCCAGCGTGGCTTCCGTGTTTTCTGCAGGGGCCGAGGCCCTTCGCGATGGCACCCTCATTCAACACATCGGCGCAAGCCTTGGCCGTGTGGTGGTGGGCACCACCCTGGCCATCGTGGTCAGCATCCCTCTGGGTGTGGCCATGGGCCTGAACCCCGTGGTGTCCGACTTTCTGTCGCCCTTGTTCCGCTTTTTCTCGGTCCTGGCCGGCATTGCCTGGATTCCAATTGCCACGCTCTGGTTTGGTTATGGCTTTGGGGCCATCACCTTTGTGATTTTCAATGCCGTCTTCTTTGTGGTCACCTACAACACCCTGCTCGGGGTGGCCAGCATTCCCATGCCTTTGCGCCATGCGGCGGCCTCCTTGGGCGCCAATGGCTGGACGCTGCTGACCCAGGTCATCCTGCCGGGTGCCTTGCCCAACATCGTCACAGGTATCCGCACGGGATTGGGCTTTGCGTGGCGTGGGCTGATTGCCGCTGAGATGATTGCCACCAATGTGGGGCTGGGCTATATGTTGTTTTTGGCCAGAGACTTTTACCGAACCGAGGTGATCGTGTTCGGCATGATCGTCATCGGCCTGATCTGGCTGGTCATTGACCGACTGGTGCTGGCCCCCCTGGAGCGCGCCACCATCGAGCGCTGGGGATTGGTGAGGCGCGCATGAACCTCTTGCTTCAAACCTGGTCGGCCTACTTGCGCATCAGTGCGCGCTTTCCAGCCTTGCGCGCCATCGTGCCCTTTCTGCCCCTGATCGCCGCCTGGACCATCGTCACCGAAATGGGGGTGTTTCCCCGCGCCTTCCTGCCAGGGCCACTTGATGTCATTCAAGCGTTTGGCAGCCTGACTTACCGCGGCGTACTGCCTGAGTACCTGGAAGACAGTGTGATTCGTTTGGCCGTCGGCGCCGCCTGCGGCATCGCGGTGGGCATCCCTTTGGGGGTGCTGGTGGGTTTGAGCGAAAGAGCGCGCCAGTGGATCTGGCCTATTTTGTTGTTCTTTCAGGCTATTGGTGACATTGCCTGGCTGCCCATATTGCTGATCTGGTTCGGCTTCAGCCTGACCACCATGACCTTGGTGATTGTGTACACCGTGCTGTTTCCCATTGTGCTGAACACCGCCTTGGGCGTGCGCTCGGTCCCGACCGACTTGCAGCGCGCCGCGCGCAGTCTGGGCGCTTCGCCCACCCGGGTGATCTGGGAGGTGGTGCTGCCTGGCGCCCTTCCCAACATCATGACGGGACTGCGCAATGGCCTGGGCTACGGATGGCGTGCATTGATCGCGACCGAAATCATTGTCGGCACCAGCGGCATCGGTTTCATGATGTTCGATGCCCGACGCGCGGGCTCGGTGGTGGAAATTCTCCTGGGCATGGTGGTGCTGGGAACACTTTGGTATGTGGTCGACAGTTGGGTGCTGGCACCGATTGAGCGTGCGACCGGAAAACGCTGGGGACTTGTCACACAATGAAGAGCCTGACGATTCAGAATTTGTCGAAAACCTATTTCGACCCTTATGCCGGCGCGCACATGACGGCCGTGCAGGATATTTCACTCACCGTGAAACAAGGCGAGTTCGTCTCCATCGTCGGTCCCTCGGGGTGCGGCAAGACCACCTTGCTGAACATGCTGGCGGGCTTCATCGCGCCATCGGGGGGCTCGATCATGATCGACGACAAGCCCGTGAAAGGCCCCGGTCCGGAGCGTGGCGTGGTGTTTCAAACCTTTGCCTTGTTCCCCTGGAAAACCGTGCTGGAAAACGTGGGCTTTGGGCCACGAATGCGTGGACTGCCCTCTGCAGAGTGCGACAAGATTGCGCGAGAGTTTCTGGCCATTGCCAGACTGGAACATGCCGCGAACCGCTACCCCAACGAGTTGTCCGGCGGCATGCAACAACGCGTGGGCGTGGTGAGGGCTTTGGCCAACAACCCGGATGTGTTGCTGATGGACGAACCCTTTGCCAGTGTCGATGCGCAAACGCGCATGACCTTGCAAGAGGAATTGACGCGGATTTGGCAAGAACGACGCCCCACCATTTTGTTCATCACGCACGATGTGCCAGAGTCTGTCTTTCTGGCCGACCGTGTGGTGGTGCTGAGCAAAGGCCGTGTGCTGGACGACATGCCCATTTCACTTCCCCGCCCGCGCGTCTGGGACCAGTTGATGGAAGACGACAGCTTCAAGTCGCTGAGCGCGCAGGTGCTGCAGAAAGTGCGCGCGGCATGAAGATCTGGCGCGCCATCCATCAATCCACGCAAGGCCGGATTGTGCTGGCCGGCGTGTTGGTTTACGCTGCCTGGCAAGTGATGCTCAGCGTGCTGGCGCCCGGCAAGGTGGCACCCGAGTTGCAATCCGGCAAAAGCAAGGTGAATGTGCAAGTCAGCTTGCCCTTTACCCCGGATCGCTTCCATGTGATGGCCATGCAGCGTTTTGGCCGCGTGTCCGGGACCGAAGAGCGTTCGATTGAAGTTCGTGGGGTGAAACAAGCCGACCTGTCGCGTTTGGCTCGCCCCTATTGGGTAAACCGTGTAGAAGCCTTAAAAGGAGACTGACCATGTTGAGAAGAACCTTGTTGTTGTGCCTGAGCCTGTTGGCGCCCGGCCTGTCGATGTCGCAAGACTTGGTGAAACTGAAAGCCGGCATGGTCGCTGGCATCGACCAGATCGGCTTGCCGATTGCCTTGGAACGCGGCTTCTTTGAAAAGCACGGATTGGATGTCACCATCTCCCGCCCCTACGCCACGGGCGTGGATGCCTTGAATGCCTTGCAAGCCGGTGAAAACGACACGGTGCAAGTGGGCGTGCCCATGATTGGTGCCGTTTTGCGCGGCATGGACCTGGTGGCCCTGGGCAACTACAGCGGCAGCGCCAACAAACTCGGCGCTGACGCCACCATGGCCTTGATTGCCTCGGGCAGCTCGGGCATTGTGAAAGGTGACTTGAAAACCCTCAAAGGCAAAAAAATTGCCGCATCGTTTGGCACCATCAACCATTTGTATGTCTTGGGCTTGCTTGAGAAAGCGGGCCTCACACCGGCAGATGTGACCCTGGTCAACACCCCGCCCCCCGACATGACCGTTGCCTTGCTGGCCAAGGGCATCGATGCTTTTGCCTGCTGGGACCCTGTGCCCATCGTGGCGCTGAAAGATGTGCCCGGTGCCGTCGAAGTCATTCGCGGCGGCGATGTCATCTCCTATGTGGGCTTCAATGTGGCCCTGCGTCCCTGGGTGGAAAAGAACGGCGCCACGATCGAAAAATTCCTGGCAGCGGTCTCCGAGGCCGACCAGTGGATGCGCGCCAACCCCAAAGCGGCAGCGCAGGTCGCCACACGCTGGATCCCTGGACTGAAGCAAGAGGTGGCCGAAGCCGCGATGCAGTTCAACATCCAACAAGCCGACCGTCGCTTGTCCATCAACAATTACAAAGCATTGTGGAGCGCACAAGATCGGCTGAATCGACTGGGCTTTCTGAAGTCCACCTTTGATGTCAACAAACACATTGAGCCCAAGCACATGCTCAAGGTCATGCGAGACAACCCCAAGTTGTTTGCCGACCTGCCCGCCATTCCAGCCAACGCCAGCATTGGCACGGGCTATGTTTTCAAACCTTGATTTCCCATAGGACACCCTCATGAAAATTGACTTGACCGGCCGACGCGCCCTCATCACCGGTGGCAGCCGCGGCATCGGCCTGGCCATTGCCCAAGCCTATGCCGAAGCGGGCGCCGACGTGGCCATCTGTGCCCGTGCCGAAGGCCCTCTGAAGCAAGCGCATGCACAACTGGCCAAAACCGGGCGCCGCATCAGCGCCAAGGTGTGTGATGTGTCGGATGCCCAAGCCATCAAGTCATGGGTGGAGGAAGCGGCGGCCGAGTTGGGGGGCGTTGACATTCTGGTGAACAACGCCTCGGGCTTTGGCCGCACCGACGATGAAGAGGGCTGGGCCTTGAGCATTCAGGTGGATCTGATGTCCACCGTGCGCGCCTGCCATGCCGCCATGCCCTTTTTGGAAAAACAAGGGGGTAGCATCATTCACATTTCCTCCATCTCTGGCATGAAAGCCAGCGTGCGCACCCCGCCCTATGGCGCCATCAAGGCGGCGCTCATCGAGTACACGCAAACCCAGGCCTTGACGCATGCAGCCAAGAAAATTCGCGTCAACTGCATTGCGCCCGGCTCCATCTTTTTTGAAGGCGGCACCTGGGATGTGGTTCAGAAAAACAACCCGACGCTCTACAAAGGTATCCTGGCGAGCATTCCTTCCGGGCGCTTCGGCACCCCCGAAGAAGTGGCCAATGTAGCGGCCTTCCTGGCCAGCGACATGGCTTCCTGGGTCACGGGCCAGACCTTGGCCGTGGACGGCGGTCAGGTGCTTTGATGAACTTTGCGCAAGCCATTGAATTCGCCCAGGCCCATGAGGTTCCCTGGACCCGTGACCCGCAGGCAGAGCCTGCACGCTTTGGTGTGCACCACGAAGACCCGGCTCCGTGGAATCGGCTGTCGGGCCCGGTGCACCCCCGAGGGGGTGTCTCGGGCGTCGTTTGGCAACACGGCAAGGAAATTCAGCACTGGGGCACGCCCGACCGCGCCGATCAAACCTTCAGCGTGGCCAAAACCTATTTGGCCTTGCTGGCAGGCGCGGCCCACGACCGAGGCCTGCTGCCCGACCTGAACGAACCGGTGGTTCAACGGGTGCCAGGCATTGGCTTTGACAGCCCGCACAACGCGCAAATCACCTGGTGGCATTTGCTGACGCAAGTCAGCGAATGGGAGGGCACCTGCTTTGGAATGCCGGACACTGTAGACCGCTACCGCCACGTGTCTCACGATCCCAAAAAGGTGGAAGGCGTCAAGGGCTCCGCCCGCCCCCTGCAAACCCCCGGCACCTACTGGGAATACAACGATGTTCGCATCAACCAGTTGTCCCTGGCCTTGTTGCATCTGTGGGGGCGCCCCTTGCCCGAAGTGTTCACGGAAATCTTCCTGGAACCTTTGGGCGCGGGCGAAGGCTTTCGCTGGGAAGGCTATGAACAATCCTGGGTGGACTTGCCCGCTCGCCAGGGTCAGGCCGCACGACGTGTGCAATCCGTCCCCGGTGGCACGCACTGGGGCGGTGGCGTCTCCATCAGTGCGCGCGATCAGGCGCGCATTTCGCAGATGCTGCTCGATGGTGGCGTCACGCGACACAACGGCCAGGAGCGTCGCTTGCTATCGGCTGAATGGGTCCAGCGCATGCAAGCTCCCGGCCCATTGGCCTCTTTCTATGGCTTGCTCACCTGGCTCAACCCGCAGGGCCAAACCTTCCCGGGCGCCAGCCCCGAAAGCTGGTTCATGGTGGGTGCAGGCGGCAACTACGTCTGGATCGAACCCGCGCACCACGCGGTGGTGGTGGTGCGCTGGATCGACTCAGCCCACTTCACGGGCTTTGTCAGCCGTGTTGCCGAAGCCCTCAAAGGCTGAGGGCCTCACTCAGGCTTGACGCCGGCCTGCTGTGCAACTTTTTGCCAGCGGGCCAACTCTTCCTTGATGTAAGCAGAAAATTGCTCTGGCGTGGTGGGGGCAGCGACAGCGCTGTATTGCGCAAATTTGTCTTTCACTTCGGCCGACGCCAGAACAGCGGTCAGCGCACGGTGCAATCGCTGAATGACCGGCTTGGGCGTGCCAGCCGGGACCACGATGCCTTGCCAGGAGCTCACATCAAAACCGGGGAAGCCTTGCTCTGCCACGGTGGGCAATTGGGGCGCCGCTGTGGCGCGCTTGTCCGTGGTCACGGCCAGTGCACGGACTTTTCCTGCTGAGACTTGCGGGTAAATGCTGGAGAAGGGATCGAACAGCACCTGGATCTGCCCGCCCACCAAATCGGTGATGGCCGGTGCACTGCCTTTGTAGGCAATGTGGTTCATGCGAATCCCCGCCAAGCTGTTGAACTGCTCCACGGCCAAATGAATCGAGCTGCCGGCCGTGCCGTAGTTCAACTGTCCCGGCTGGCTTTTGGCCAGTTGCACCAACTCGCTCAAAGTTTTGGCAGGTACCGAGGGATGCACCGTGATCAACAAGGGTTGAACAGCGACCAAGCTGATGGGGTCAAAACTGGTGACCGGGTCATAGCCCAGCTTGGCGAAGGTGATGGGGTTGATGCCCAAGGTGCTGATGTTGCCCATGATCAGGGTGTAGCCATCGGCGGGCGCACGTGCGCCCAACTCCGCCCCGATCGCGCCACTGGCGCCGGCCCGGTTTTCCACCACCACCTGCTGACCCAACTCCGAGCCCAGTTTCACCGCCACGGTACGGGCCACGATGTCGGTGACGCCGCCGGGTGGGAAAGGCACGATCATGCGCAAAGACTTGTTGGGATAGTCGGCTTGCGCCCAAGCCACCGAAGCCACCAGGGCAGACAAGGCCAAGAGACGCTGGAGCCAGTACTTCATGGAAGAACCTCCTGATAAACGGTTTCTTTGGGGGGGCAGTGCAGGGTCAGCACAGTGGCACCCTGCGCACCCGCTGCGCACTCGGGCAACGGCTCGTCGCTGGATACAAAAAACATTTCCCATACACCCAAGGCTTGCGGCGCCAACTGAAGTTGGCCCTGAACGACAAACACGAACACACCCTGGCTGGCTGGGTGGCGCGGGAAAGTCAAACTGACCTGGGGGCTCAATTTCAAATAGCCAATCCCCAAGCCATCGTCATCGAAGGGGTGCAAGGCAAACGGCTCGCCTGCGATGGCGCCTTGCGGCGGATGTGACACATCAATCGGGCCCACGGTGAGATGACGCTTGGGACCCCGCACCATTTTTTCGCGCGCAGCTGTGATCGGGATGAAGCCCGACTCACACACCGGACGGATGGTGAAGTATTTGATGCCTTGCGGGCCGGCAATCAGGGGGCCATAACCGGTGTAGGCGCCGGCGTAATGCACCAGCACCGATTGCAAGTCATGCGCGCCGATTTTCCCGCCCCCATCCACAAACACCTGAAACTGGTTTTGCCGATGAAAGTGAGACTCCAGGGTGCAGTTCGGAGGTTGTTCAATCAATGACGCCGTGGGCGACAGCGTGGGGTCTTCACCGGTGGCCATCCATTCCGACTTGTAAAAGTGCTCGGTCATCATGGGCAACTGCCGACGCATGGTCGCGCCGTGGGCGCGGGTTCCTAAGGCAATCATCGAAGGCTCCTGGACAAGGGTGTGACAAGTGTGGCCACAGGCAGGGCATCGGGCAAGATGGCCTTGTCTTGCGGGAGACTGTGCGGCTCGCCCCGATCGCGCAGACTTGTCGTTTTATTGATGACCCCCAGCGAGGCCCCATGTCTGACACCTTCCACCCCTTGGACATCCGCATGCTTGCCATGTTGCGCAGCGGCAAGCGATTGCACGGGCTTTTCAATGGCATTCCCTCACCCGCCCTGGTGGAGATGAGCGCTTTTGCCGGCTTTGATTTCTTGGTCATTGACAACGAACATGGCAGCGCCGACTTGGAGAGCACCGAGAACATGCTGCGCGCGGCCCGCGCCAGCGGCATTGCGACGGTGGTTCGCTGCCTGATGCACGACATCCCGCGCGTGCTCGACATTGGCGCCGGGGCCCTGCAAATCCCCATGATCAACAACGCAGATCAGGCCCGTGATCTGGTCAGCCGCATCAAGTACCCCTTGCCAGGCGGCTTGGGTGGCACACGCGGATCAGCCTTTTCAGGGCGCGCCGCCGGCTATGGCGCTTTTGGCGGCCCTTCCCACACCCAGCGCAGCAACGAGGGCATTGCGCTGATTGCCATGATCGAGACACCCGAGGGGGTGGCGAACGCCGAAGCGATCGCTGCGGTACCAGGCGTGGATGCGGTGTTTGTCGGCCCCAACGATTTGGCACACACCATGGGCTTTGAAAACCGCTGGCACGAAGCGCCGGTGCAAGCTGCGATTGAAAAAACCTTGAAAGCGGTAGCCCAGGCGGGCAAGTGCCCCGGCATTTTGGCGTTGAACGCCGAAGACGAGGCACGCTACGCGGCCTGGGGCGCTCGCTATTTTGCCAACGTGAGCACGGCCCTGATCCTGAAAGCCTTTCGCGAGGCAGCGGGCGGCTAGCGCCCCTCAGCGCGGCTTGTCACCGGCCAGGGTGATGCGGTGCATGATGCGCCGATAGCCGTGGTAATCGTTGACGGGGTTGTGCTGGGCGCAACGGTTGTCCCAAAAGGCCAGTGAATGGGGCTGCCATTGAAAACGGCAAGTGAACTCCGGCTTGATTTGGTGCTGAAACAAGAAATTCAGCAATGGCGCGCTTTCCTCGTCGGTCAGGCCCTCAATGCCGACCGTGTGCGCCACATTCACAAACAAGGCCTTGCGCCCCGTCTCGGGATGGGTGCGGGCGATGGGGTGTGCAGCCTGCAACTGGGAAGGGGCTGCGTCTTTGGCATCGGTTTTGAGTCGGTCCTCGCGCGTGCGGGTGACATCGGCTTTGGCCGAACTGCTCAAACCCACCCGCCCATCGAGCATCGCGCGGAAGGTGTCACTCAGGCTGTCCCAGGCCATGTACTGGTTGGCAAACAGGGTATCGCCCCCAAAGGGCGGGATTTCGCGCGCCAGCAGCATGGAGCCCATGGGCGGTTCGGGCAAATAAGTCGTGTCGGAATGCCAGATGCCACCAAAGTTATTTCTCTCGTGCTCGAGTTTTTTCACTTCGATCACACAGGGAAAGCCTGGCAAGCCTTTGACAAAGGGGTATTCAATGGGCTGCCCCATGGCTTCGGCAAACACCATAAATTGTGCCGGCGACAAAGGTTGGTCACGCAAAAAAATCACCAAATGCTCACGCAAAGCACCGCGCAGGTCCTGTGCCAATGCGGCACTGATGGGTTGTGACAAATCCACACCCTGAATTTCGGCGCCCAAGGCACCCGCAATGCGTTGAATCTTCATGAAATCCATTCTGACACAAGGGCTTTCGAATGACATGGACCCGCAGTAATCCGGGTGACAAATAGGTTACGTCCGGTGACACTGGCGCGTGGTAAGTTCGCCGGATTCAAATGGTTGGAGTCAGCATGTTTCGTTTTGTAAGCCGCCGCCTGTGTCTGGCTGCTGCCTTGGTGCTTTCACCTTTCAGCGTGCTGGCGCAAGATTTTCCTGCACGCCCCGTCAAAATCATCGTGCCGCAAACCCCTGGCGGCGCCTCGGATGCGCTGGCGCGCATCGTGGGACAAAAGCTCAGTGAAAAATGGCAGCAATCGGTGGTGATTGAAAACCGCGCAGGCGCCGGTGGCAACGTGGGCATGGAGGTGGTGGCGCAATCACCGGCCGATGGCCATGTGCTGCTCATGAGCTATGTGGGCTCGCACGCCATCAATGCCTCGCTGTACAAAAAGCTGCCCTTCGATCCAGTCAAAGATTTCGCACCCGTTGCCACCTTGGCAACGCTGCCGTTTGTGCTGGTCGCCCGACCGGACGCCAGCTTCAAAAGCGTCAAGGAAATGATCGACGTCGGGCAAAAGACATCGCTGACTTTTGGCTCGGCCGGCAACGGGTCCGTCAACCATTTGTTGGGCGTGATGTTCAACAACGCGGCTGGGACCAAGATGGAGCACATCCCCTACCGCGGCGCTGCACCCGCCATGCAAGATTTGCTGGGTGGCCAAATCAATGTGGTGTTCACCAGCTTGCCCTCGGTGGCAGGATCGATTCGCAACGGAACCTTGCGCCCCCTGGCCGTGACCAGCCAAGCACGCTCGGGCACCTTTCCCCAAGTTCCCACCTTGGCCGAGTCGGGCTTGAAAGACTTTGACGTCTCGCCCTGGTTCGGCTTGTTTGCGCCGGGCCAAACACCGGCCGCCGTGGTGCGCAAAATCAACCAGGATGTCCAAGAAGTTCTGAAAAACAAAGAGGTCATCGACAAGTTCAATGCCCAAGGCGCTGATCCTTTGATTCGCCAACCGGCCGAGTTTGCGGCCATCTTGAAAACAGACCTCGCCAAATGGGCCGAGGTCGTGCGCCAGTCTGGCGCCCAGATTGACTGATTTTTTGGAGCCCTGCATGCTCGACCTCATCATTCGCGGCGCCCAAGTTCACGATGGACTGGGCCACCCTCCTGTGCAAGCCGACGTGGCCATTCACCAGGGACGAATCACCCAGATCGGCCAGGTCTCGGAACCTGCCAAAGAAGTGGTAAACGCCAAGGGCCTGGCGCTGATGCCCGGCATTGTGGACCTGCACACCCACTTCGATGCGCAAGTGACCTGGGACCGCACGATGTCGCCGTCGCCTGCCTTGGGTGTGACCACCGCGGTCCTGGGCAACTGCGGCTTTGGCATTGCACCCTGCCCGGTACCGCTCAGGGAAACCATGCTGAAAAACCTGTCGGTGGTGGAAGGCATGAATCTGCAAGCTCTGTTGACGGGCGTGCAATGGGAGTTTGAGTCCTTTGCCGAGTACATGGCGCAGCTTCGCCGAGTCAGCCCCTACCTGAACACCGCCGTGTTTGCAGGCCACTCGGTGATTCGAACCGCCGTCATGGGCGAAGCGGGCTCCGAG
>JACCDX011174665.1_pt1 | contig 16000 bp, 16 predicted proteins | sample 7449681 | NCBI WGS metagenome assembly JACCDX01 (sample SAMN15323450, study PRJNA562643) | freshwater metagenome | isolation source: river surface water | place: USA:Blue River Watershed | collected 2017-08-18 | reverse complement strand
TCTGCGGTCACCTTCTGCACCGTCGGACGATCACCCACCAGCTTCAGATAGTCGCGCACCGGGTACTCCGCCATCATGTCTTCACCATAGATCGCCTTGGTCGCCATGCTGATCAGCGGCAGATGAACAGTCGCCGAGCAATCGGCCATAGTGAATTCAGCGCCTGCAACATAAGGCGCAAACTTCGCAATGCGACCAAACGCCGCGATATTACGCTTCAGGAGTTTTTGTACCCGTGTCTTGGTTTCATCGCTGGTTTTCCCTCCGAAAAACGCCTCTCCGTACAGGTCGCGCGCGACGAGTTCAAGATGCAATTCCATGTACTGGATGAGCTGACGAATACGCGCCGCTTCGAAAGGATCTGCGGGCAGCAGCGGCTTTTGCGGATAAGCCGACTCGAGATAGTCAAGCATGACCTGTGATTCGAACAGCACCTTGTCACCAATCTCGAAGAAAGGCACTTTGCCCAGCGGGGATTTCTCCAGCAATGCCGGTGAGCGGTCTACCCACACGGTTTTTTCCTGGAACGGGACTTCTTTTTCCAGCAACGCGAGCTTGACCTTATTGTAGTAATTGCTGGCCGAGAAGCCGCACAAAGTTAGCATTCTGTCTCCTTGTTTTGGTCTGTCCGGCGGGGGTCCGGAAGGTGTTTGTCAAAGCTTGCTGAGGTTACAATGAATGGCTCGCAGTCTATCACTGCCCGCACCCCAGAACGCTCTACAACAACACCAACCACGAAGCTCACTGCCACTCCATGTCCGCCGAATTGCTCGCTTCCCGTCGCGATGCCACACTGATCCTCACTCTGTCCAATCCTGGCGCGAGAAATGCGCTGCATCCGGACATGTACGCTGCCGGCGTGGAGGCCTTGTCGACCGCCGAGCGCGACCCTGAGATACGTGCGGTGGTGCTGACCGGTGCAGGAGATACCTTCTGCGCGGGCGGCAACCTGAACCGTCTGCTGGAGAACCGCAGCAAAGAACGCGAAGTCGCCGCCGACTCGGTCGGCAAGCTGCATGCATGGATAGAGGCGCTGCGCGACTGCCCCAAACCCGTCATCGCCGCCGTTGAAGGCCCTGCAGCCGGAGCTGGTTTTTCACTGGCGCTGGCCTGCGACCTGATCGTCGCTGGTCATTCCGCGCAATTCGTCGCCGCCTATGTGAAGGTGGGCCTGTCGCCCGATGGTGGCATCAGCTGGGCCCTGGCGCAGGCGTTGCCGCGCCAGCTGGCCACCGAAGTGCTGATTGAGGGCAAAGCGGTCTCTGCATCACGGCTTCATCAGGCAGGTATCGTCAACCGTGTGGTTGTCGACGGTCAGGCGCTGAATGCTGCGCTGGACTGGAGCGATGAACTCTCACGACTCTCACCGCATGCAATGGAGAACATCAAGTCACTGCTGCGGGAAGCGCCGAACCATACGCTCATGCAGCAGCTGGAATCCGAAAAACAAAGCTTCGTCGATTGCCTGCACCATCGCGATGCGCTGGAAGGCATTACCGCCTTCCTCGAAAAAAGAAAACCTCAATACCAGTAACCTCATCGTCACTCACACAAAAAGAAAGCAACCCCGCAATGAGCTTCAACCCACGTCGCCGCGTATTCCTGATGCGGCATGGCAGCGTCACTTATTTCGACAATGAAGGAAAACCTTACCTGCCAGAGACCGTTCCACTGAACGAACAAGGACAGGCACAGACGACCGCCGCAGGGCGAGTATTCGCCGGCGCCGGCATACGCTTCGACAAAGTCATTGTCTCAGGCCTGCCTCGCACCGTTGAGACTGCCAACCGCGTGCTGGCCGAAACAGGACAGAAAATTGACTTCGAGCATTGGCCTGAGCTGGTAGAAATACGAGGCGGAAAACTCTCCGCGATCCCCGATCATCAATTGCGCGAAGCCTTCACGGGCGCGTTCGAAGGTGTGCCCCCCGACGATAAGCAGTTCCTCGGCGGCGAAACCGTGGGCCAGCTGATCGATCGCGTGTATCCCGCCATCGACAAGCTGCGCGCCGATCCTGAGTGGGACACCGTGCTGATGGTGCTGCATGGCGGCGTCAACCGCGCGATCCTGTCCTACGCACTGACCGGGCAGCGCCTGTTCCTTGGCAATCTGGCGCAAACCGCAGGCTGCATCAACGCAATGGATGTTGGCGAAGCATCGTCCGACTGGGTTGTGCGTCTGGTGAATTACTCTCCGCCCTCGGAACTGCAGGCCGAATCGCGCGGCACGACGATGGAAGCGCTGTTCGAGCAATACCGCAAAGCGCGCGGGCTGTAAGTTTTAGCCGGTAGACTTCAAAAAATAACAGAGCAGGAGCAAGCGGCACTATGTACGAAGAATTCATGGGAACCAAACCTGTCGCGGAGCGCATGAAAGTCGATCTCGACGCGCTCTCCGCTTATATGCATGAGCATGTGCAGGGATTCCAGGGCAATCTGCAGATCGAGCAATTCAAGGGCGGACAGTCCAATCCCACCTTCATGCTGATATCGGGCGAGCAGCGTTATGTGTTGCGCACCAAGCCGGCACCTGCAGCCAAGCTACTGCCCTCTGCACATGCGATCGACCGGGAATTTCGCGTGATGGATGCGCTGTCCAGAGCAGGCTTTCCCGCCGCACGGCAATATGCATTGTGTGAAGATGAATCCGTGATCGGTCGCGCGTTCTACATCATGGAATTCGTCGATGGACGTGTGCTGTGGGATCAGTCGCTGCCCGGCATGAGCAATGCAGATCGCACTGCGCACTATGATGAAATGAATCGCGTGATCGCGCAGCTGCACAGCCTTGATTACAAAGCAGTCGGACTGGAAACCTTTGGCAAGCCAGGCAATTATTTCCAGCGACAGATCGATCGGTGGATACGACAGTACAAAGCGGCAGAAACTGAGCATATCCCGGCGATGGAGCATCTGATCGACTGGCTGCCGAAACACATTCCCGAGGGCGAGATCACCACCATCGTGCACGGCGACTACCGTCTCGACAACATGATCTTCCATCCGACGGAACCAAAGATTCTTGCCGTGCTGGACTGGGAATTGTCCACGCTGGGTCATCCGCTGGCCGATTTTTCATATCACTGCATGAGCTGGCATATCGAGCCCGGCCTGTTCCGCGGCATCGGCGGGCTCGACCTGAAGGCGCTCGGCCTGCCGACCGAGGACGAGTATGTCGCGAAGTACAGCGAGCGCACCGGCATCACGGTCAACAAGGACGATTTCCGCTTCTACCTTGCGTACAACATGTTCCGCATGGCGGGCATCCTGCAGGGGATCATGAAGCGCTACCAGGACGGCACGGCATCGAGCGAACAGGCGCTGCGCAACGGCCAGGCCGCGCGCCCGATGGCGGAGATGGGCTGGGCATATGCGTCCGGCGCGAAGGCGCTGTAAGGGCCCGGAAGCATTCAAGGCATCAGGATTTCACGCATCACAAAACCACAAGCGAGGAGACCACGATGGAATTTGCGTATTCAGAGCGTTGCCAGTCATTGCGCGAAAAGCTGCTGAAGTTCATGGATGAGCACATCTATCCGAACGAGCGCCGCTACAAGGAACAAGTCGACCGCAACGGCCGCGAGAAGGGCAACCGCTGGATCCCGACCGAGATCGTCGAGGAGCTCAAGCCGATCGCGCGCGCGCAAGGCCTGTGGAACCTGTTCCTGCCGCAATCCCATCGCGCGCCCGAGGGCCTGTCCAACCTCGACTATGCGCCGCTGTGCGAGATCATGGGCCGCATCCCCTGGGTGCCGGAGGTGTTCAACTGCTCCGCGCCGGACACCGGCAACATGGAGACCATCGAGCGCTACGGCACCGAGGCGCACAAGAGCGAATGGCTTGAGCCGCTCTTGCGCGGCGAGATCCGCTCGGCCTTCGCGATGACGGAGCCGGATGTCGCGTCGTCCGACGCGACCAACATCGGCACCCGCATCGAGCGCCAGGGCCACGAGTACGTGATCAATCGGCGCAAGTGGTGGATCTCCGGCGCCGGCGATCCGCGCTGCAAGATCTTCATCGTGATGGGCAAGACCGATCCGGACGCACCGCGCCATTCGCAGCAGTCGATGATCCTGGTTCCGGCCGATACGCCGGGCGTGACCGTGATCCGTCCGCTGTCCGTGTTCGGCTATGACGATGCGCCGCACGGCCATTGCGAAATGATCTTCGACAATGTGCGCGTGCCGGCGTCCAACATGCTGCTCGGCGAAGGCCGCGGCTTCGAGATCGCGCAGGGCCGTCTCGGCCCGGGCCGCATCCATCACTGCATGCGCGCCATCGGCACGGCCGAGCGTGCGCTCGAGCTGATGTGCAAGCGGCTCGATTCGCGCGTGGCGTTCGGCCGCAAGATTTCCGAACAAGGCGTCTGGCGCGAACGCATCGCCGAGTCGCGCATCATGATCGACAGCGCGCGGCTCTTGGTGCTGAAGGCGGCGTACATGATGGACACCGTCGGCAACAAGGTCGCGAAGAGCGAGATCGCGATGATCAAGGTGCTCGCGCCGAATGTGGCGCAGCAGGTGATCGACTGGGCGATCCAGGCGCACGGCGGCGGCGGCGTGTCCGACGACTTCCCGCTGGCCGCGCTGTGGGCGCACAACCGCACGCTGCGCCTCGCGGACGGCCCGGACGAGGTGCACCGCAATGCGATCGCCAAGCTGGAACTGGCGAAATACGTTAGCCTTCCGGGTGAATCGCTGGATTTGCCGGTGACGCGGTCGTAATCGGGTGGGTTTCGGCGGTGGCTGAAGTCGTTGGCCACCGAAGTCACTGGACCCCGGCCTGCGCCGGGGTGACGATTTAAAAGCTGTCAGCCTTCAATATCGTCGTCCCGGCGCAGGCCGGGACCCAGTGTCTTTGAAGTATTTCGCTCTGACTGACATTGGGCAAAGGCCGCGATCCAGCGTCGTCAAATCCACGTAAACACCGCCATCTTTCATACCCCACCAAACCGCAGCAAACAATGATCGACCTCTACTCCATGGCCACCCCCAACGGCCACAAAGTCCACATCATGCTCGAGGAATGCGGACTGCCCTACAACGTGCACCACATCGACATCGGTGCCGGCGACCAGTTCAAGCCGGAATTCCTGGCGATCTCGCCGAACAACAAGATCCCGGCGATCGTCGATCCCGACGGCCCGGACGGCCAGCCGATTTCGCTGTTCGAATCCGGCGCGATCCTGGTCTACCTCGCCAGCAAGGTCAACCGCTTCCTCGGCCAGAGCGATCGCGACAAGTTCACCGTGCTGCAATGGCTGATGTGGCAGATGGGCGGCCTCGGCCCGATGCTCGGGCAGGCGCACCACTTCCGCATCTATGCGCCGGAGAAGATCGACTACGCGGTAAATCGCTACACCAACGAAGCGAAGCGGCTGTACGGTGTACTCGACAGGCAGCTGGCAGAGCACCGCTACATCGCCGGCGACGACTACACCATCGCCGACATCGCCGCTTTCCCGTGGACGCGCTCGTGGGCCAACCAGGGCATCGACTGGGCCGATTTCCCGAATGCGAAACGCTGGCATGACGAGGTCGCCGCAAGGCCGGCCGTGCAGCGTGGCGTGCAGGTGCTGGCCAGCCTGCGCAAGCCGCTGGTCGACGACAAGGCGCGCGAGATGCTGTTCGGCTCCGTGCAGTACCAGCGGCACTGACACCATGAAGCCGCCCAGGGTTCTTGCGTTCGACGTCTTCGGCACCGTCGTCGACTGGCACGGCTCGATCCGCCGCGAGGCCGAAGCGATGATGCCGGGCATCGATGGTGCGGCATTCGCGAATGCCTGGCGCGCCGGCTACAAGCCGGCGATGGCCGAGGTGCGCAGCGGCCAGCTCGGCTGGACCCGCATCGACGACCTGCACCGGCGCATCCTCGACCGCATCCTGCCGACGTTCGGGCAAGACCTGCCGGAAGCGCAGCGACAGCAGCTGAACCTTGCATGGCACCGGCTCGCGCCGTGGGCGGACGCAGTCGAGGGACTGACGCGGCTGAAGTCGCGCTTCACCATCGTCACGCTCTCGAACGGCAACCTCGGACTGCTGGCCAACATGGCCAAGCACGCGGGACTGCCGTGGGACCTGATCCTGTCAGCCGAAGTGTTCCGGCACTACAAGCCGGATCCGGAGGCCTACCTCGGCGTGGCGGACGTCTTTGCGGTGCAGCCGGACGAGGTGATGCTGGTGGCGACGCATGAAGATGACCTCGAAGCCGCGCACCGCTGCGGGCTGCAGACCGCCTATGTGCATCGCCCGGCGGAATACGGCACGCAGCCAAAGCCGGTCGGCGACCTGTCTCGCTTCACGTTCGCAGCGACCGATTTCATCGGGCTGGACGCGCAGCTTCGCCGCGCATAGCCCGACCCGGCGGAGCAGCCTCAGGGCTGCTCCAGCAACAGCCGCATGCCCTGCAGCACATAGCGCGTGTCCGGCGAATTCAGGTTGCGGAAATTACAGCGCGCATACAGCGGCCACGTATGCCATGAGCCGCCGCGCCGCACCCGGGCAGTGCCGTCGGCCGGCCCCGTCGGGTTTTCCAGCGGCGAATCCTGATAGTAGTTTTCACCATACCAGTCCGCCGTCCATTCCCACGCATTGCCGGCCATGTCATGCAGCCCGAACGCATTCGGCTCGAAGCTGCCGACCGGCGCAGTGAACGGGAAGCCATCGTTCCCGGGACGCGCGTACTGCGCCCACTGCGGCCACAGCTTCGCACTGCCGGCATCGAACACGTTCGCGGTCAGGTCCAGTGCCATCGGGTCGTTCCCGATCGGGAACAGCGTCGACTGCCCCGCATTGCATGCGTATTCCCACTCCGCCTCGGTCGGCAGGCGATAGCGCCGCCCCTCCCTGTCGCTGAGCCACTTCGCCATCGCGACGGCATCGTTCCAGGTGACGTTCAGCACCGGATGGTCATCGCCCTGCGGGAAACCGGGATTCGACCACGAATACTTCGGGTCCCGCCCGATGAAGACATCCCGCGCACCGCTCTTCGCCGGTTCGTAGCCATAAGCGCCGGTGCCATCGAGCACCGACTCCGGCACATAGCCGGACTGCTCGATGAAGCGGCGGAACTGCCCGACCGTCACTTCATGCTGGCCTAGCCAGAAGGCGCGCGTGATCCACACGGTATGCACCGGCATCTCGTCCGACAGCTCGGTCAGGCGCGCCTCCGCATAGTCGGGAAACAGCTGCTTCATGCGCTCGAGCGAGCGCGCATTGCCCATCTGATAAGCGCCTGCCGGCAGCTGCACGAAGCGCATGCCGAGCGAATTCTCGAGGCTGGCCGCCTCGTTGCCCTGCGCCGCGACCGGCGCGGCGACAGCCAGTATGACCAGCCACGCAAACCCTCTGATGCGCATGAAGCCTCCCTGCGGGGATGAAGATCGTGGGCCGGTGGCGAGCAGCTCGCCGCCGGGAACAGGCACAGTATGCCGGTTCAGAAATATTGGCGCAGGACCGCCTCGGCCACGCAGGCGGGCTTGTCGCCGCCCTCCTGCTCGACCGTGTATTTCCAGGTGCTCTGCACGCAGTCCGGGTGGCGCTCGACCGCCAGCAGGCCGAAGCGACCACGGATGCGGCTGCCGACGCGCAGCGGCGACGGGAAGCGGACCTTGTTGGTGCCGTAGTTGATGCTCATGCGCGCGAACGGGAAGGCGACCTCGGCCTCGAAGAAGCGCGGCAGCAGCGACAGCGTCAGGTAGCCGTGCGCGATGGTGCCGCCGAACGGCGACTCTTGCGCGGCGCGCTCGGCATCGACATGGATCCATTGCGGATCGTCGGTGGCGTCGGCAAACAAATTCACGCGCTGCTGCGTGACGGTCATCCAGTCGGACACCGCGACTTCCTTGCCGACCTCGGCCTCGAGCGCATCGGCGCTCTCGAAATGACGCATGGTTCTTTTCCTTGTTGTGTCAGGGGGTGGTTGCGAAGCCCGGCTGCGCGGCAAAGCGCGCCAGGTGATGATCGGTGTCGCCAAGGGTCAGCTCGATGACGGCCAGCCGCTTGAACAGGTGCGCCGCCGGCAGCTCGTTGGTCACGCCCATGCCGCCGTGCAGCTGCACCGCCTGCTGGCCGATGAACTTCATCGCCTCGCCGATGCGCGCCTTCGCGGCCGACACGGTGCGGCGGCGTTCGACGACATCCGCCGATCCGGCCTTTACCGCAGCCAGCATCGCCATCGAGCGTGCCTGTTCGAGATGAATGTACATGTCCGCCATCCGGTGCTGCAGCGCCTGGAAGCGGCCGATCGGCACGCCGAACTGCTGCCGGGTCTTCAGGTAGTCGAGCGTCGCATCGAACAGCGCCTCCATCACGCCGAGCGCCTCGGCGCACAGCAGCGCCGTGCCGTGATCGGCAGCGGCATCGAGCACTTCCCAGCCCTCGCCCTCGACGCCGAGCAGCGCGCCGGCCGGCACGCGCACGTTGTCGAAATGGATGCGCGCAATGCGCATGCCGTCGTTGCAGCGCAGGTCGTCGATGCGGATGCCCGCGGCGTCCGGCGGCACCACGAACAGCGAGATGCCCGCGGTGTCGCGCGCACCGCCGCCGCTGCGTGCCGACACGATCAGGCAAGCGGCCTGCGCGCCATGCAGCACGCCGGACTTGCTGCCATTGATGACGTACCCATCGCCGTCGCGCCGCGCAGTCGTGGCGATGTCGTGCAGCTCGTGGCGCGCCTGCGGCTCGCCGAGCGCGCAGGCGAGTGTCAGCTCGCCGGCAGCCACCTTTTCGAGCAGGCCGTCATGACCGCCGGCGCGCTTGAGGAATTCGGTGCCCAGCGCAGTGGCAAACACCGGTTCGACCACCAGCGCGCGTCCCAGCGCCTGCATCACCGCCATCTGGTCGACCGCCGTGCCGTCGAAGCCGCCCTGCGCGGACGGCACCGGCAGCGCAGTCAAGCCGAGTTCGGCCAGCGCCGCCCATGCGTCGCCGGACACGCCGGCATCGGAACGCATGATGGCCTTGCGCCGCTCGAAGTCGTAATCCTTTGCGGCCCAGCGCGCGATCGCGTCGGCCAGTTGCTGCTGCTCGCTGTTGAATTCGAAGTCCATGTCGTCGCCTTACAGTCCGAGGATCATCTGCGTGATGATGTTCTTCTGGATCTCGTTCGAACCGCCGTAGATCGTGGTCTTGCGGTAGTTGAAGTAGTACGGCAGCAGCGGCGCCGCATCGTCGTCGGCGCTGCTGTGCGCGGCCTCGCCGTCGAGGAAGCCGGGGTCGAACGGCAGCGCCAGCGGGCCGGCGGCCTCGGCCATCAGCTCGGTCAGCCGCTGCTGTACCTCGGTGCCCTTCACCTTCAGCATCGAGGCCTCGGGACCGGGCGCCTTGCGCCGCGCTTCCTGCGAGATCACGCGCAGCACCGTCACTTCGAGTGCCATCAGCTCGATCTCGAGCGCGGCAAGCTTGGTGCTGAACAGCGGGTCTTCGATCAGCGGGCGTCCGCCCTTCTGCATCCGCGTGGCGAGCGCCTTCAGGAAGGCCAGCTCGCGCTTCGAGCGGCCGACCGCGGCGATGCCGGTGCGCTCATGGCCGAGCAGGTATTTCGCATAGGTCCAGCCGCGATTTTCCTCGCCGACCAGATTGGCGACGGGCACGCGGACGTTGTCGAAGAAGACCTCGTTGACTTCGTGATCCTCGTCCAGCGTGATGATGGGCCGCACCGTGATGCCGGGCGACTTCATGTCGATCAGCAGGAAGGAGATGCCCTCCTGCTTGCGCGCATCGGGATCGGTGCGCACCAGGCAGAACATCATGTCGGCATGCTGGCCCAGCGTGGTCCAGGTCTTCTGGCCATTGACGAGGTAATGATCGCCGTCGCGCTGCGCGCGCGTCTTCAGCGATGCCAGGTCGGAACCGGAGCCGGGTTCGGAATAGCCCTGGCACCACCAGTCTTCGCAGGAGAGGATGCGCGGCAGGTAGTGGCGCTTCTGTGCGTCGCTGCCGAAAGCGATCAGCACCGGCGCGACCATGTTCACGCCGAACGGCAGGATGGGCGGCGTGCCGGCGCGCGCGCACTCCTCTTCCCACAAGTGCTGCTGCACCTTGCTCCAGCCGGTGCCGCCATACTCGACCGGCCAGTTCGGCGCGACCCAGCCCTGCCGGTGGACGATCTGGTGCCAGCGGACGTAATCGTCGCGTGCAAGTCGCTTGTGGTTCAGCACCTTGTGCTGCAGGTCCGCCGGCAGGTTCGCGGCGAGCCAGCGGCGTACGGTGTCACGGAACGCCAGGTCTTCCGGCGCGTAATTCAGGTCCATGCTGTCTCCAACGGTCTGTTTTTTTAAGCACGACCGTTCGGATTCTACCTGAGCAGGGAACTGGAAAGCACCCGGCCGTTGAATGGCCGGGTGGAAGGATCATCCCGCAGTGACATCACGGGTACGGGGGGAGTTGCGAGGTCTGTCGTCGGCTCAGTCGATATACGAGTGGAAGGCATCAGGATGCCGGACCTCGCTATGCTGCGAGCCGGAGGGCATGCTGGTGCATGCAGCCAGCAGGGCCGCGGCCAACAAGCAAAGCAGTGTTTTCATCAGTTCCTCGCTTTCATCGGATCATTGAAGATTCGCAGTGTCGATGCGACAAGCTTCCTTGCCATCGACAAGTCTGCAGTCTGAGCATGTCGGTTCGCGGAAGTTTCCATCGACCGTGAATGACGGATATCGCCCTGCACGAATCGGTGAATGGTGCGAACAACGATTTGCTCACTTGCGATCAGCGTAGCAGTAACCGGGGTCAGATGCGTCTGATTGTTCGACAAAAGAACAAACACCCGGTCAGCTTTGCGCTGCGTCAGGCGCAAATGCGCGGTGAGCGGTTCGCAGACATTTCAGGCGCCCGGACTTTGCGCGGGCGCAGTTGGCGGCTGTACGGGGTTGCGGCTGTACGGATTGGAATCAGCCCGGATGGCTGTCCACCCAGCGCCGGAGGTCGGCGGCGGACATCGCGCCGCTGGTGCGCGCCACTTCGACGCCATTGCGGAACAGTGCGAGCGTCGGGATGCTGCGGATACGGAAGCGCGCGCTGGTCTGCGGTGCCGCATCGGTATCGACCTTGACGAAGCGCACGCCGGGCATCTGCCGTGCGGCGGCCTCGAATTGCGGCGCCATCATCTTGCAGGGTCCGCACCAGGCCGCCCAGAAATCGACCAGTACCGGCAGGCCGGTACCTTCGACGAAGCGCGCAAAATCGGCGTCGCCGAGAGCGACGGGTTCGGGCCGCATCAGTGCCGCGCCGCATTTTCCGCACGCGGGAGCATCGCCGAGGCGCGCTTGCGGCAGCCGGTTTTTCGCGCCGCAATCCGGGCAGACAAGATGCACGGTGCCGTCCATGACTATGCTTCCTTCCTTGTGTTGACAAAGCTTTCGATGCGCCAGTCGGCGAGCTCTTTCGCGGCTTCGCCCAACTTGCGGGCGGCGAGCGCCGCCGATTGCCGGGCCGGCTCGTATCCGCCGAGTTCGCTGAGGCGATACCAGTGGTAGGCCTGCTCGTCATCCTGGATCACCCCCTGGCCATGGGCGTGCAGGAAGCCGAGGTTGAACTGCGCCTTGGCATGGCCTTGCCCGGCGGCCTCGCGGTACCAGTGCGCCGCCTGCGCGAAATCCTGCTTCGTGCCCATGCCCTGCGCATACATCTGGCCCAGCTCGCATTGCGCGGCCGGCTCGCCCTGCCGCGCGGCCTTGCCGAACCAGTCGAACGCACGCATCAGGTGGGGAGCGATGTCGCGCCGTCCGGCAGGCACGCGCCCTGTGTCGGGCAGGGCAATCCCGCCATCCTTGTACAGTTCGCCCAGCTTTAGCTGTGCGCCGGCGTTTCCCTGTGCGGCAGCCTTTTCGTACAGCGATCGCGCGGCGCTGCCGCTGGCCTGGTCCTGCAGCAGCTGCGCCAGCGCGAACTGCGCGTCGGCGTTGTCCTGCGCCGCCGCCCGCTCCAGCAGGCGACGCGCTTCTGCGGCGTCACGGGCGATGCCCTCGCCGTTGAGGCTGGCAAGACCGAGGCGCAGCTGCGCGCGCGGATGCGCGAGGGCGACGGCGCGCCGGTACCACTCGCTGGCCATTTCCGGGTCGCGCTCGACGCCGCTGCCCTGTGCGACGTACTCGCCCATCCTGACCATCGCTTCCGCGTCGTTCGAAAGGACGGCCGCGCGCAGTGCCTGCTCCGCCTCGGGGAAGCGCCTGGCCAGAACGAACGCACGGTCGACATCGGCCCGGCGCATCTCGGAGGCCACCATCTGCAGGTTGCGCGCCGAGCGCAGGTCGCCGCCGGCGCTGGCGAGCTTCAGCCACATCGCCGAACGCACGCGATCGACCGGCCGGCCCTCGCCGCGCAGGTTCATGATCCCCAGCTGGTATTTCGAATCGCCATGGCCCATCAGCGCGGCCAGCATGTAGAAGCGGCGCGCGGCGCGATGGAAGTTGCGGGCCGTGGTCGCCGCGCGCATTTCCTGCGCGCGTTCGTAAAGCGAGGCGGGGTCAGACCCGGCAAGTTCGTGCAGCGTTCTTTCGATGGCTCTCATCGGGCAGTGATACGAACTGAATCATTTTTTCGAAGTATAACGTTGCCCCCGCGCTGGCCGGCGCTGGCCGTCGTATCGTCGGCCCGCCGCAAACGCAGCCGGCGAACATCAGCGCGCGAGATAGCCGCCATCCACCGGGTAATAACTGCCGGTGACGAAGGATGCACGCTCGGAGGCCAGCCACGCGACCAGCTCGGCCACCTCTTCCGGACGGCCGAGGCGGCCGATCGGATGCGCCGCCACCAGCATGTCGTTGACGGCCTTCTCGTTCTCGAACTTGCTGATCATCGGTGTGTGGATGAATGCCGGACCGACCGCATTCACGCGCACGCCCTTTGCGGAGTATTCGAGCGCACTGGTCTGCGTCAGACCCACCACCCCGTGCTTGGCCGCGGCATAGGCGGGTGCGGTGGCGAATCCGACCGCGCCGAGGATGGACGCGATATTCACGATCGAGCCGCCGCCCGAATCCAGCATCGCCGGGATCTGGTATTTCATCCCGTAGAACACGCCCGACAAGTTGATCGCGATGACCCGGTTCCATTCATCCAGCGGATAGTCGGCGGTCGGTACTGTCTCGCCGCCGACGCCGGCGTTGTTGCAGGCGACGTGCAGCGCGCCATAGCGGTCGACAGTCTGCGCGACCAGCGCTTGCATGTCGGCGGGTTCGGCGACGTTCGCCTTCACGAACCAGGCCTCGCCACCCTCGCGCGCAACCAGCTCGACCGTCTCGCGGCCGCCATCCTCGTTCATGTCGGACACCACGACTTTCGCGCCCTCGCGCGAGAACACCTGCGCGATCGCACGCCCGATGCCCGACGATGCGCCGGTCACCAGCGCCACTTTGTTTTGCAGCATGAACAGTTCCTTCCCCGACTGAGTGAAATTTGCGCCGCCGCGCAGGGCGGCGATACCTCGCGCGACCGACGCGCCTGATTCAGGTATATCGCCAGCGGCCCGATCTTTCCAGAATCCGGATCAAAATTTTCGGAGATTTTCCGGCGCAACGGCGCCGGCGGCGTTTGTTTCAGAGGCGCTCAAGAAAAAAACGCCTTCTCGGATCGGATGTTCCGGGAAGGCGTTTCCGTGCATGGTGCCCGAGACCGGAATCGAACCGGTACGCCGCCTCGCGGCTGAGCGGCGGATTTTAAGTCCGCTGTGTCTACCAATTTCACCACTCGGGCGCGCGATCGAATGGATGACGCGGGCACGCTATTGTACGACTCGCAAGCGCGAGGTGCGGCAGGCAATGCGCCTGTCGCAGCCGCTGCCTGTGCAGATTTTTTGGGCGCAGTCTTTTGCCGCGCACGACGATCGGCATCCGACCGGGCAAAAAGCGCAAAGCCCACCGACGAGGTGGGCTTTGTGGCTGCATCTGGAGGCGGGGGTCGGGATCGAACCGGCGTAGACGGCTTTGCAGGCCGCTGCATAACCACTTTGCTACCCCGCCAGGGGATTCGCATTGTACTCGTGATGCCTTTGCTGTGCCGAGGCGCGGATGCGAATCGAATCACACCCTCACGAATGAAAAAGGGAAGCCTTGCGAGCTTCCCTTTTGAATTTGGAGCGGGAGAAGAGTCTCGAACTCTCGACCTCAACCTTGGCAAGGTTGCGCTCTACCAACTGAGCTACTCCCGCGTTGTCTTTTCTCGCTGCGTTGCCGCCGTCGAGAAAAACAAGATTATAAAGCAATTTAAAACTTTTTGTCACTGCCAATACTGGAGGCGGGGGTCGGGATCGAACCGGCGTAGACGGCTTTGCAGGCCGCTGCATAACCACTTTGCTACCCCGCCAGGGGAACCGCATTGTACTCGTGATGCCTGCGCTTTGCGAGGCGCGGATGCGAATCGAATCACACCCTCACGAATGAAAAAGGGAAGCCTTGCGAGCCTCCCTTTTGAATTTGGAGCGGGAGAAGAGTCTCGAACTCTCGACCTCAACCTTGGCAAGGTTGCGCTCTACCAACTGAGCTACTCCCGCTTTGCTTTCATCGAAGCGTTGCCGCTCGCGAGAAAAACAGGATTATAAAGTTCCTGAAAAACTTGTCAAGCAAGCCGGCGAAAAATTTAATTCATTTCGTGGCGTTCCTTGATCAACGGCCATGCCTTGCGCAAGTAGTAGAACATCGACCACAGCGTGAGCACTGCCGCTGCATCGAGCAGCAGCTGCCCGATCAACAGGGTCGGCATCATACCAAAAATCGGCTCGCTGTAAAGCAGCATCGGTATCGCAATCATCTGCGCCGCAGTCTTCACCTTGCCGAGCGAACTGACCGCCACCGATTTCGATGCGCCGATCTGCGCCATCCACTCGCGCAATGCGGTGATGGCGATCTCGCGGCCGATGATGACGAAGGCGATCACGGCATTCGTGCGGTCGAGCTGCACCAGCAGCAGCAATGCGCCCGACACCATCAGCTTGTCGGCGACCGGATCGAGGAAGGCGCCGAAGGCGGAGGTCTCGTTCCAGCGGCGCGCGAGATAGCCATCGAACCAGTCGGTGACGGCCGCGACGATGAACACCACCGTCGCCGCCAGTCCTCGTTCATGGGCCGTCATCCACGGATCGGGAAGGAAGAACACGCCGACGACCAGCGGTATCAGCGCCACGCGCAGCCAGGTGAGCAGGATGGGTATGTTGAATGGCATGGTCGGGAAGGTTCGGGCTGTATGCCCGCGATTTTAAATCAATGCAGTTGCCGGTAGATGTCTTCGGCCAGCTGCCGCGAGATGCCCTCGACCGACGCGAGGTCGTCGACGCTGGCGTCCATCACGCCGCGCAGCCCACCGAAACGCGCCAGCAGCTTCTGCCGGCGCTTCGCGCCCACGCCTTCGATCTCCTCCAGCCGCGAGGTCTGGCGCGCCTTGGCGCGCTTGGCGCGCATGCCGGTGATCGCGAAGCGATGCGCCTCGTCGCGGATCTGCGCCACCAGCATCAGCGCGGCGGATTCCTTGCCCAGTTCGAGCGACGCGCGGCCGTCGGCGAAGATCAGCGTCTCCAGTCCGACCTTGCGCCCTTCTCCCTTGGCGACGCCGACGATCAGCGAAATGTCGAGGCCGAGTTCGGCCAGCACCTGCCGCGCAATCTCGACCTGCCCCTTGCCGCCGTCGATCAGCACGAGATCGGGCATCACGCCCTCGCCATTGGCCACTTTTTCGTAGCGGCGCGTCAGCACCTGGCGCATCGCCGCGTAATCGTCGCCCGGCGTGATATCGGTGATGTTGTAGCGGCGGTATTCGCCGTTCTGCATCTGGTGATGGTGATACACCACGGCCGACGCCTGCGTCGCCTCGCCCTGCGTGTGGCTGATGTCGAAGCATTCGATGCGCAGCACTTCGATGTCGGCGATGTCGAGCCCCAGCGTGTCCGCCAGCGCGCGCGTGCGCGCCTGCTGCGAGCCCTGCTCGGACAGCACGCGCGCCAGCGCGATCTGCGCGCCCTTGACGGCCATCTCCTGCCAGTCGCGCCGCTTGCCCTGCGGCTGGAACACCGTC
>JACCDX010155177.1_pt1 | contig 16006 bp, 7 predicted proteins | sample 7449681 | NCBI WGS metagenome assembly JACCDX01 (sample SAMN15323450, study PRJNA562643) | freshwater metagenome | isolation source: river surface water | place: USA:Blue River Watershed | collected 2017-08-18 | reverse complement strand
CATCCTGCCAATCGTAATCCGGACGCAACATTTGATATTTGCAAGTTTGTGCCAGCAGGCGGTTGAATATTTCCAACAACCATTGTTTTAAGTATACTGACATTGCCGTTTGCAGACAAATCAGTTCCAACTATGAGTTTGCCGGTTGAACCAGATCCTGTAAGAATATTTACATTACCTGTTGTATTATCTGCAAATGCCAATTTAAAATCACCTCCTGATGAATTGATTCCAGCACCACTTTCTAATACCAATGTTGAAGTTGTTATCAAACCTCCATTTATTAACACAGGTGAATTAAAATTAATATTTGTTGCTGTTCCATTATTTCCAATGTTTACATTTCCTGTTTGATTATAATTCAAACTGTTTGCATTTAAAATATTCACATCCTGTGTTGAATTATATCCAATATTCAATCCAGCACCAGAATATGCATTAATATTATCTGTGTAAATTTGCGTGTTCATAGCTGATAACACATTGTTAATGCTTGCATCTATAGCGGCTTTATTGTAATAGCTGGCATTTATGCTTGCGTCTATAGCAATTTTTGTATAATAATTTTGGTCTATTTGCGCTGAGCCATTAAAATTTGCATCAATATACGCTTTGTTATAGTAACTTGTGTTAATACTGGCATCTATAGCTGATTTACTATAATAATTTGCAAAAGATGCATCCACTTTTGTTTTGTTATAGTAACTTGTATTAATACTTGCATCGATAGCTGCCTTGTTATAGTAACTTGTATTTATACTTGCATCGATAGCTCCTTTATTGTAGTAATTTGAAAAAGATGAATCTATAGCTGTTTTGTTATAGTAACTGGTATTAATGCTTGCATCAATGGCAGCTTTGTTATAGTAACTTGTATTAATACTTGCATCAATGGCAGCCTTGTTATAATAACTTGTATTAATGCTCGCGTCAATGGTTGCTTTATTGTAGTAATTGGAAAAAGATAAATCAATGGCTGCCTTGTTATAATAACTTGTGTTAATGCTTGCGTCAATGGCTGCTTTATTATAGTAACTTGTATTAATGCTTGCATCAATTACACCTTTATTGTAGTAACTTGTATTAATGCTTGCATCAATTGCATCTTTGTTATAATAACTGGCATTAATACTTGCATCAATTGCTGTTCTGCTATAATAATTTGCAAAAGATGCGTCCACCCTTGTTTTATTGTAATAATTGGTATTGATGCTGGCATCAATTGCAGTTCTGCTATAATAATTTGCAAAAGATGCATCCACTCTTGTTTTATTGTAATAATTGGTATTTATACTTGCATCAATCGCGGTTTTTGTGTAATAATTTGAATTAATTGTTGTAATTGGATAAAAATTTGTATCAATATATGACGATGGATAATAAAAAGTATTAATATAAAATGATGAATAATAATTGTTTGCCAAATTGTTTCTTATACTGTTTATGCTTGAATCTGATGAACCAATCTTTGCTAATATAGTTGTACTGAAGCTGGCATCCGCACCCAACGCATCTGACAATTCTTTTAATGTATCTAATGTGGATGGCGCTGAGCTTACTAATGCAGCCACTTTATTATCAGTATATGTTTTTTGTAGCGCAATAGCGTTATTTATGCTTGTATCAACCAAGGTTTTTGTATAATAATTGGCATCGATTGCGGCTTTATTGTAGTAACTTGTATTAATACTGGCATCGATTGCACCTTTATTGTAGTAACTGGAAAAAGATGAATCAATGGCACCTTTATTGTAGTAACTAGCATTTATACTTGCATCGATGGCTGCTTTGTTATAGTAATTGGAAAAAGAAGAATCAATGGCACCTTTATTGTAGTAACTTGCATTTATGCTTGCGTCGATGGCTCCTTTATTGTAGTAACTTGCATTAATACTTGCATCAATAGCAACCTTGTTATAATAGTTGGAAAAAGAGGAATCAATGGCTCCTTTATTGTAGTAACTTGCATTAATACTAGCATCTATTGCACCTTTATTGTAATAACTGGTATTTATACTTGCATCAATGGCTCCTTTATTGTAGTAATTGGAAAAAGATGAATCAATGGCTGCCTTGTTGTAATAACTGGTATTAATACTTGCATCGATGGCTCCTTTATTGTAGTAATTGGAAAAAGATGAATCTATGGCTGTTTTGTTATAATAACTTGCATTTATGCTGGCATCAATGGCTGCCTTGTTGTAATAACTTGCATTAATACTTGCATCAATAGCACCTTTATTGTAGTAGTTAGAAAAAGATGCATCAATGGCTGTTTTGTTATAATAACTGGTATTTATACTTGCATCAATAGCAGCCTTGTTATAGTAACTTGCATTAATACTTGCATCAATAACACCTTTATTGTAGTAGTTGGAAAAAGATGCATCAATGACTGCCTTGTTATAGTAACTCGCGTTTATACTTGCATCGATAGCAACCTTTGTATAATAATTTTGGTCTATTTGTGTAGCAGCATTAAAATTCGCATCAATATATGCCTTGTTATAGTAGCTTGTATTAATACTTGCATCAATTGCCGTTTTGCTATAATAATTTGCAAAAGATGCATCAATCTTTGTTTTGTTATAGTAACTGGTGTTAATACTGGCATCTATTGCAGCCTTATTATAGTAACTAGCATTAATGCTTGCATCGATGGCTGCTTTGTTATAGTAACTGGCATTAATACTTGCATCTATTGTTGCAGATGTATAATAATTGTTTGCCAAATTGTTTCGAATATCATTAATACTTGCATCAGAATAACCAATCTTTGCTAATATAGTTGTACTGAAACTGGCGTCCTCACCCAAAGCATCTGACAATTCCTTTAATGTATCTAATGTGGATGGCGCAGAATTAATCAAAGCAGCCACTTTGTTGTCAGTATATATTTTTTGAAGCGCAATAGCATTATTAATGCTTGTGTCCACCATAGTTTTTGTATAATAATTGGCATCGATTGCAGCTTTGTTATAATAACTGGTATTTATACTGGCATCAATAGAGGCTTTATTGTAATAACTTGTATTTATACTGGCATCAATAGAGGCTTTATTGTAGTAACTGGCATTAATGCTTGCATCGATAGCTGTTTTACTGTAATATCCATTCAATGTTACATTACCATTAAATGATGCATCTCCACCAACAGACAAACGAGAATTTAAAGACACATCACCCGCAACAAATAACTTTTGCGATAAAGATGCGTCAGCACCCACAAACAATGATGTATCCACTGTTGTAGTTCCCATGCTCCGAATTTTACCCAATACCAACAAATCTTTACTGGCCTGTAATAAATCACCAACAAACACATTTGCATTCAAATGAGAATCTTTATTGACTGTGAAACCACTATTTATAGTTGTATTACCAAGCACAAGCAAATTGGAACCCATAGAGACATCTTTGGCAACATTCAAATATCCACTCAAAATAGTATTTCCAGGAAGTGCAACAGCATCATTTACGGATGTAATAGAGGCGCCGCCAATAGATATCGAATTTGAACCACAATAAATATGGTCAACATATAAATTACCAAACCAATGTTCAGGGTTGCCAAGACCCGCTGATAAATTTCCTGTTGGTAATATACTTGCATTGGTAAACAGGTTTGATTGAAGTACAGTTTGTCCAGCAACTTGTAAATTGGCATTCATTGAAACATCCGCAATAAAGGTTGCGCGATTTTGAAATAAGGTTTGACCAGCAATTTGCAAATTGGCATTAAAAGATGCATCTTTTCCAACAACAAGTCTGGAATTCATGGATGCATCACCATCCAGGATAAATTGTTTATTAATGCGTGCATTTCCCCCTACAACAATGTTGGAATTTATAGATGAATCGCCAGCAACAAAAAGTTTGGCAGACATGGATACATCAGCCTTGGCCAATAAAGATGAATTTAATGTGGTTATGCCATTTATTGTGGCATCTTTATTGACTGTTGCAGACGATCCCACAACAATGTTGGAATTGATGGAAACATCCCCGGAAACAAAAAGTTTGGTGGACATAGATACATCGGACTTAGCCAATAGATGTGCATTGAAAACACTTGTTCCTATAGTTTGCAAATTTCCATTTATTGTTTGATTTCCTCCTACAACAATGTTGGAATTTATGGACACATCGCCAGCGACAAAAAGTTTGGTTGACATAGATACATCGGATTTTGCAAATAAAGGTGCATTAAAAATGCTTGTTCCGATTGTTTGTAAATTACCATTTATTGTTGCATCTTTATTGATTGTTTGATTTCCTCCCACAACAATGTTGGAATTCATAGATACATCGCCTGATACAAAAAGTTTGGTAGACATCGAGACATCAGCCTTGGCCAATAAAGGTGCATTCAAAGTGGTTGTTCCAATTGTTTGCAAATTTCCATTTATTGTTGCATCTTTATTGATTGTTTGATTTCCTCCAACAACAATGTTGGAATTCATGGATACATCGCCTAATACAAAAAGTTTGGTTGTCATTGATACATCAGACTTAGCCAATAGAGGTGCATTCAAAGTTGTTGTTCCATTAATAATAGCATTTTTATTAATTGTTTGATTTCCTCCTACAACAATGTTGGAATTCATGGATACATCGCCCGCAACAAAAAGTTTGGTGGACATCGATACATCGGCATTGGTAAATAAAGGTGCATTCAAAGTTGTTATTCCATTGATAGAAACTCTGTTTCCAACTGACAAATTACTGTTTATAGATGTGTCGCCCGCAACAAACAATTTCGAATTCATTGAACTGTCATTTAATACAAACAATTTAGAATTCGCAGTAATATCATTTGCCGCATTTATTTTATTGGCCTCCAATAAAGAACCTTTTATTGTTATATTTGAATTTATAGACACATCCCCTCCCACAAACAAACGCTGTGAAAAAGATGCGTCCCCACTTAAAAACAAGCGTTGTGATAAAGACGCATCTCCAATAATACTCATACCTTGTTGTACTTTTAAATTACCATTTATCAAGGCATCTTTATTGACGGTTGCAGAGGATCCTACAACAATATTGGAATTCATGGATACATCACCAGCAACAAAAAGTTTTCCGGTCATGGATACATCGGCCTTTGCAAACAAAGGTGCATTCATTGTTGTAGCGCCAACAACATTTAATTTTTGCGCAAAAGACACATCATTTCCAACAAGTAAATTGGAACTAATAACAACATTTCCAGCAAAATTCACAATACCAGTGAAACTGGGTGAATCCAATGGAGCCTTTAATGCCAAATTGTTTGTAACTGTTGTTGCAAATGCAGCGTCATTGCCCAATGCAGTGGCCAATTCATTTAATGTATCTAGTGCACCTGTTGCACCATTTATCAAAGCACCAATTTCATTTTTCACAAAGGCAGTTGTGGCTAATTGGGTGGTATTTGTGCCCAAACTGGCTGTTTGCGCAGTTGGTATACCTGTAAATGCAGGAGAATTTATTGGCGCTTTTGCGGCAAATCCAGCATTAATAATATTGCCATTAATTGTCAAATTCCCATTAAGATTCGTGTTATTCAATACAGTTAAATTTTGATTTATATATGAATTTCCTTCAACAGTTATATCTGTGGGCGTCGCAATATTATTATCTGATATTGCATGCCAATATGGCGATTCGCCTGTGGGTCCCGTATATCCTATAGGACCGCGTTCACCTTGCAATCCCTGATTGCCAGCAGGACCTTTTATATTTGTTATAACGCTCCACATATCAGGGTCAATATTATAGTCAGCATTAAGTGTAATAGAGGTATACATGTCATTACCAATAATATAACTATCGCCTACCAAATTTTCGTTTGGCAATAAACTTGGCGAAGCAACCGCTCCCATAATACGAATAGCACCAGGCGCCACACCACCAATTGTGGAACCAGCCGGTAAATTCAATTTCCCCCCTGTATTTGTAATGTTTGCATTTCCCAAATAAAGAATATTGCCTGTATTATACACTGTTTTCACCCATAAATTATTGAAATTTTGTCCAGTGGCGCCCACATTTAATATGTCGTGTGTAAAAGGTTTCAAATCATCATACAAAAGCCCGGAAAAAGTACCAGTTGCGCCAGTCATACCTGTATAGCCAGTTGCGCCAGTTGCCCCAGTAGCACCCGTTACACCAGTTGCGCCTGTATTTGTGGCTGTTCCTGCAGGACCCGTAAAGCCAGTGGGTCCGGTATATCCAGTATATCCGGTATAGCCAGTGTATCCGGTATAGCCAGTATATCCTGTATATCCTGTGTAGCCAGTGGGTCCGGTATAGCCTGTATAGCCTGTATATCCAGTGTATCCAGTGTAGCCTGTATAGCCCGTATAACCAGTAACGCCAGTTGGGCCAGTAGGCCCAGTTGCGCCCGTGGGCCCAGTTCGCCCAGTTGCACCAGTATTAACAGCAAGACCAGCTGGTCCAGCAGGGCCAACAGGTCCAGTATAACCAGTATATCCAGTAGGTCCGGTTGCGCCTGTATTTGACGCTGTTCCATCAGGACCCATAGGTCCTGTATAGCCAGTATAGCCGGTTGGTCCAGTTTGTCCAGTTGCGCCAATTGGGCCTTGAGCCCCAGTTGCCCCAGTTGCCCCAGTTTGTCCAGTTGCGCCAGTAGTACCAGTAACGCCAGTGGGTCCTGTAAAACCAACCGGACCTTGTTCTCCAACAAACCCTCGAGGACCAGTTAATCCGATTGGACCTTGCAATCCAGTATCACCTTTTGCGCCAGTTGCCCCAGTGGCACCAGTTTGGCCTGTTGCGCCAGTTGGGCCCATAATACCAGTGGGACCAGTGACACTAAAACCGCGGTCACCTTTTGCGCCAGTGGGCCCAGTAGGTCCAGTTACGCCTGTTGCTCCAGTAACAGATGGTCCAGTATAACCTGTATAGCCTGTTAAACCTTGTGGCCCCTGTTGACCAGTGGGTCCAGTATATCCTGTATAACCCGTATATCCGGTTGCACCAGTAACACCTTGTGGTCCAGGATTTCCTTGAGGTCCAATAGGCCCTTGAATGCCTTGAAGGCCCTGTGGGCCAGGCGCGCCAATAAAACCCTGAATGCCTTGTGGGCCAGTATAACCTGTATAGCCAGTATAACCTGTATAGCCTGTATAACCTGTGGTTCCAGTGGGTCCAGTATAGCCAGTAAAACCTGTAAACCCAGTTGGTCCAGTAGGTCCAGTATATCCTATTGGTCCCTGTTGGCCAGTGGGTCCGGTAAATCCAGTATACCCGGTATAGCCTGTATAGCCTGTATAACCAGTATGTCCAGTATAACCAGTGACGCCTGTTGGACCATCATCACCACGAGGACCTTTTATTTCTCCAACATCAGCCCATTCACCTATCTGTGCATTTGGCACAGTTGAAACCCATAAATGGGTGCCAATAATATAACCAGCACCAACATCATTTATAACCGGCAAATCATTAGGCGTATTCAACTGTCCTAAAATAATTATTGTGCCGGGATTTACACCACCAATGGTTGAACCAGCTGGCAAACTAATTCGCCCTTGATTAGCAGTTACAGCAACATTGTCAATAATCAGTGTTTTTCCATAAATATTATTAAATTGCTGATTTGTAGAACCAATATCAATATCATTTGTAGAAGCAGGTAAAATGTTTTGCAAAACAACACCTCCAAAACTTCCAGTAGGACCAGTTGCACCAAAGCCTCCACTGGACCCACTTCCACTTATTGCCCCACTAATCAAATTACTGATTAAACCAGTAATATATACCTCATTATTTAATGTGTTGCTTGACATATGTTTATATATAGTATAAATGTTTATAAATGTAAATTAACGCTTTTCATAAAAATTCAAAAATGATGTTTATTCATCAACATTTTCTAAGGCATTTTGGTTAACAATAATCATTGATTTTTGTTAACTATAAACTTGATAATTATTTTGTTTTATTTTTTTTAATTTTTCTTCCTTCTTTGTTTCCTGGATTTTCTTTTACGAATTTTTTTAGAAGACCTTTTTCCACCATAATCTATATTATCATTTACATCTGCATCCGCTGCTTCTTCTTCATGATAATTTTCATTTGTATCTACCATACCATAGTTAGTGGGTTCGGGTCGTGGTCCATCTTCAACCAATCCCGCAAGATTTTCAACAGATTCAGAGTCAACCTCTGGTACACGCTGCATTAAAATATATATTAAGGCTGCTGCACCACTTGGCAAAGGTTCAATGTCAAAAATATCCGTAAAATGAACAAATAAGTGATTTAATCTAAAATTTCGTTCTTCGCCATTTACAAGAACATCGGCAAATTGCAATATATTTTGTTGTAACGGACTTCGTCCTATATATTTTGCAAAAACACGCGAATCTCCTTCCGTTGTAAATGTTCCAAAAATATAATAATTTCCAGGCACCATTTGTTCAACCGTTATATGTTCAACTTCCATTATATATATTTTGTAATATTTTATCTTCGTCTTTGTTTTCTGGATTTTCTTTTGCGGCTACCACCACCAAACGAATTTCTTGTTGCAGTTGCGGGTCTTAGTGGAGGAGGGGGTGGAAGCACATCAGGTTCATGTTCTAAGCGGTCCACAAGTTGATCAATAGACTCTGAGCCAATGTTTTGTTCTGCTTGCAACAGAGAATATATAAATAAAACAGCACCACTTGGCACGGGTTCTATTCTGCGCATATTATCAGGCCATATTTCCACTCTGCCTCTAACATTATAATTAGGATGTCTAAAATCAATGCCATGCATGGATGCAACATTTGCATCGGCATTTACAACAACTTTATTAAATAAATAATTACCGTCATGTTTTATTCCCACAAATTGACCAAACATCTTGGAAGGAATATTATCTTCATCATATGTGTTAAAAACATAGTAATGTCCAACAATCATTTGTTCTGGTCTTATCATTTTCTATATATATATATTAAAATTTTTCACATCTCTGTGGGGATACTGATTGTGCATCTATAAAATCCACTATAACATTTGTGGGAAACAATTTATCGCCATATAAATTTTGCATCAAAATCCATTCATAAAGACCGCCTACATATATGAAGACCCGTGTAAATCCAAATGAAATTAAATGTTGAAACCGCTGCACTATTTTTTCCAAATCGGTGTAATTGCGCCCATATAAAACAATGGTTTCATCAAATTTGCTTTGTTTTATTAAATCATTAATCTTCTTTATTTCATCTTTAACACTCAATGTGTTTTTGATAAGAATTGTTTCATCTGTTTCATCCATTATATGACAAATAATGTATCCACGATCGACCGCAATTTTCATATCATCAAAATTCAAAATATGATTTTTGTATAATTTGCTTTGTCCAATGCCCATATTTTTGATAATAACAATAGAGAATTAATATCTATATTATTACATTTATTGTAATCGTCTGCTGAGCCGTTTTCTAAATGTTTTTTGTTTATATTTTCCTGTTTTTTTCTTACCGCCTTTTTTACCAAAAGGTTTTACAAAAAAAAAATCATTATCTTCGTCAACATTATTCATGCTCATAATTTGACGGGGTGCCGACTCCGTCGGCACCTTAAACATGCGCATATATGGGGTCAATTTCATCGCCGTGGTGTTTTTCTCAGAAAATACATAATCATTTACAGGCGGATTTGCCAAAAACTGTTCACAAATATGTTGCAAATCATCAAACAAATAATCTCTATCGATGCTGTATTTGTTGTTTGTGGGAATAAAGGATTCTACAATAAACCCATTTTGATAATTGGCATCATGAAATATATTTGCAGGCCTATTATCAATTAATATTGTGTTTGTATGTGTAAATGGAGTTGCACGAAAAACTCTGCGTAAATCTTTTTCAAACATCTCATTTTCCAAGTCTTCGCGAATTTCTTTATCGGTGTAGATAAATTCATAGGGTCCTTCGTATCCAAATACAGCGCTCAGTCCATCAACAATTGTATGTGCATACATGTCGTTGCCATAGGTCCATATAGCCAATGCAATTTCACCGTTTTTCGACTTTATATAATCTAAAAACTCACGCAAACCTTTTCTAAATATAGCCACAAATGATTTATCAAACGGCACATATGCCAATTTATTTTGGTCATAATAAGTTGCGTCTTTATGTAACAAAAAATCACTGATTTTTATGCGGTCAAACATACTATGGACCAATGTTTCATCTATGTCAAAAACAAGACAAAGTTTTGCAGTGGTCGTCATATATATATGGTTTTATACAAAACCAATGTTTAATATTATTCGAATGATTAATTATAAAAAAATATATCAAAAAAAGGGATCATAAGGGAAGGGAACATAAGGGATCCGGGCGCCCATCTGCGATGGGCGTCAGACTGACCCAACAAAGTCGGGTGAACCGTAGGTTCAAGGCGAAGCAATGCTTCGCCGAGAAGGTGGAGCACCAAAGGTGCTCGCCCCTTAAAAATTGATTTTATAAATTCAAATATTTATTAAAGAAAAACACACACACACATATCAACTTAAATAATGTCTTGCCCAATTTGTATTAGCAATTATAATAAATCAACACAAACCGCAATTACATGCCATTTTGTGGATTGTAATTATACTGCATGCCGAACCTGCATACGCACCTATTTAATAAATACAACGCATGAACCACATTGTATGAATTGCAAAAAGAAATGGGATTATGAATTTGCAAAAAATGCATTAACCCCATCCTATATGAAATCTGATTACAGAAAACATAGAGCAAATATATTAACAGATCGAATGATATCTCAGCGCGAATTGTATATTGATAAAGCCAAAGAATACAAGGAAACCGAAACAATCAGAGAAGAAATAAAAAAATGCAATAGAGAAATACGCGAATTGAATATATTACAAAATAAAATAAAAGACAGATTGAAGAATTTAAATGAAGATTTAAGAAATATTCATCTGAGAAGAAATGGTGTTACAGCAGCAGCAGCAGCAGAAGCACCAAAAGAAGAAAAAAAACGATTTATAATGCCTTGTCAACAACCTGAATGCAAAGGCATGTTGTCACAAGCATATAAATGTGGTTTATGCGATAAAATGACATGTAGTCAATGTTTGGAACCAAAGACAGGCTACAAACATGAATGTAATCCGGACTCTATTGAAACTGCCATACATATTCGTGAAAATTCGAAGCCTTGTCCAAATTGTGGCACTCGTATAAGCCGAATATCAGGTTGCCCACAAATGTGGTGTGTGGAATGCAACACAGCATTTTGTTGGAATACAGGCAAAATTGAAACAAAGAATATTCATAATCCTCACTATTTCGAGTATTTACAAAAAACTGGCAGACAACCACAAAATCAATGCGGAAATCAATTTCAGTTTAGAGATATTGTTCAATCTTTTACACATTGCAACAGATTAATTAAACAAGCTATTGATGAATATTCAAAATATAAACAAGCATCCAAATATTATTATCCAACCAATTTTGAAAATTGCCCTGTTATTAAACATATTGATAATACAAAAATATTATTTTGTAAAATGACTGAACCAGAAACTCGTCAATTAGCACAAGCAATGTCACATCTAAATGAAATGGTTTTGAATAATTTTGTTATATGCATTGACAGAAATAGAGAACGCGCAGAAAATTCGATGATTCGTTATATGATAGGTGAATATAGCGAAGAAGAATTGAAAAAACAACTGATTAATATTGATAATGAAAATATTAAATATCGTGGATTGCATGATATTTATGATGCCTATATTGGTGGAACGCGTCAAATGATGCAAACATTAAATGAATTGTTCTTGAAAACGCGTGATGTGAGAGCGTTGAATTTCAACACCACTTTATCATCAAAAAATTACAATAGATTTAATCAAGATGATTTGATTCAATTTGACAAACTTAATCAAATAGAATTAATTGATGAATTATTAGCCTATATTAATGAAATTAAATCCAGTATAATTGCATTTAATAAAGAACATTCACAATTTACTTATTATATTAATATTCAATTATGCAGACATTTATTGTTGCATGATAGTATGAGACAATTAGAAATATGGTTACCTGAATTGCATATAATTGAAAAAATATCTTTCAAAAATAAACAGGAAATTAATGATTTTATTGCAAAAATGGAGGCAGAGTCTGCCATTCATTGAACCCTTTAAAAAATTGATGATGATACTGTTTTTTTATTGTGAGAAATAAATATAGAAACGAAACAGTTTAGTATATAATTATATAGAATAGAATCATGAAATTTTGCATCAAGTGTGACAATATGTACTATATCAGTATTGATAATAATAATGAAGACCAACTGATATATTATTGCCGATTTTGTGGACATAAAGATGAGCAATTAACAGAGGAAGGCGTAATTGTGTTAAAAACCGAATTGAAAAAAAGCGAACAGAAATTTAATCATATGATAAATAAATATACGAAATTGGATCCCACTTTGCCAAGACTTTATACAATGAAATGTCCAGCGGTGGATTGTGAAACACATAAGAGTCAAAAACCATCGCCTGTAATTTATATGAGATATGATGATGAGGCGATGAAACATTTGTATATTTGTGAGGTATGTGATACGGTGTGGAAGACTGATGACCACAAATAAGGGGAACTAATAGTTCCCCTTGAACCCCTCCTTTGTTTATATTAATGTTTTTTGTAAATTCTTTAATAAATGGCTCGCTGTGCTCGCCTTGTATTATTGTATTTTAATAAATGGCGAGCGCAGCGAGCCATTTAAAGAAAGGTATTATTATAAAGGGAAGGATCATAAGGAAACCGTAGGTTTCCTTAAAAAATTGAACGCAAATTCTTATTTTTTATTTTGTGTCAAACACCAAATAAAGACAGTAGATTATATATATATCAAACAATGGCTGAATATTCTGATGACGAGCGTTCAAACTCTGGTTCTGACACTGAATCTGAACACGAATTTGTAAAAAAACCAAAACTCAAAATTTTAGGAGGCGTGGATGACAGTGATGATGATTCCTCTATTATGACCGAAGATGACGAGGAAATCCCCGATAAAACTTTTGAGACAGAAGATGATTATGCACCCGGTAAATATGACCTACATACATTGACAGAAGAAGACGAAGATGAACGCAAAAAAAAATATCCTGATTATGAAGAGTCGGATTATGATTCAGATATGGAATCCGATGATGACGACGCCAATTATTTGCAAAAATTCAGCGAAGATATGAAGCGCAATGTTATACAAAATCATCATCCAGAATTAATGATGCATAATTATCAGGAGGTGGAGGCGATGTGTACCATTGTTCGCGACGAAAATGGCGAAATAGTGGACCCATTACATCGCACACAACCCTTTATTACAAAATTCGAAAAAGCCCGTGTACTAGGTGAGCGCGCTAAACAGATTAATGCGGGTGCTAAGCCTATGGTACCGGTTGAAGACGAAATCATAGATGGTTATTTAATTGCGCTGCGGGAATATGAAGAGCGAAAAATTCCCATGATTTTGCGAAGACCATTGCCAAATGGAGGATGCGAATATTGGCGACTCAGTGATTTGGAATTAATTGTGTAAATCTTTATTTTATTATATGCAACTCATATTTTCAATTGTTATGTTTATTATTTTTTCACAAATAAGATTGTACATAACCTCCATTTTTTTAATAAACAAATAAGGAAATTCTTTGTCTATTAATTCATCTGTTGGCACTGTTCCAAACCAAACAGCAGTGAAAAAGGGCACATAACATACAGCATAATACATATCCTGTATCATGGTTTTTTCATCATAATCTTGAATGCCTTTGTTTTGCAAACATCGTAAATAATGTTTGCATGCGACTGGAAATAGAGACTGCATCGATTCAATAGAAAAACTTTCAATTAAGAAAAACACCAAATCTTGAACACCTTTTCCTATTGCACAATGTTGCCAATCAATGAAGTATGGTTCACCTTCTGGGCTGTAAAATATATTTGGCGATTTAATATCTCCATGTATGAAGGTTGTATGTTCTGGATTTTTAAACATATTTTGTTGCGACAATGGAAACACTTCAAACATGGTATTGAAAACTTCTTTGTTTCCCCATTTTTGCAAAAATCTGTCTTTGCGATTTTCCACAAACTCAGGCAAAAAAGGATGGAAACAATCAGACATGGATGTTTTCAACATTGGATACATGGTTGTTAATGGCTGTCCCCATAAAGATGCATGCATATTTGCCATATTTTCCACTATTTTTAATGAAATCTCTATCGGGCGCTGATTTAAATCCCAGTTTAATTGCAAATTTTTCACATGCAAATTTTCCAATATAATGCCGCACACATTATTTTCATTTATTATACCCAATGTTGTTGGTATTTTTACTGGTATAATACCGGACATATAATTATAGAAATCATATTCGCGATTATATAAATCCAGTTGTTTGGCCATACTTGATAAGCCATTTATTTCTGTGTTTTCATATTTAAAAACATATGATTTGCCATCTATTTTAATACACACAACATCCGCAATAAAGCCTCCCTTCATTTTAATTGATTCTATCTCTATTGTAGAACTTGGAAAATGTTTTTGTAAACATTGTTGCAAGTTTGTTTTTTCACTACACATTTTAATATAATCTCTATGATCTAAATATTCATAACTATCTATAGTATGTGTTGCACCATATTTTAATAATTCGTTTGTTGTATAATTTGTTGTAATTCCTATGATTGCCGCTGGTTGTATTTGTTTTGCACTTAATAATCCACTTTTCGAATCTTCAAATACAATTATGCGATTCATATTACATCCATAAATATTCATTGCTTTTTCATATGGTTCTCTATCGGGTTTGCCTTTCAAACAATCATTATTTGTTATTAGAAAATCCATTTTATCATGCAAATTCAAATATTTTAATATATTTATTGCAACATCTCTGTTAGAATTTGTTACCACACATATATGATGGCCATCGTTTTTTATTCTTTTTATAAAATCGACAATGCCTTTTACTTCATTTATTTGCTGCAAATATTGCAAAAACAATGAATCCTTTAATGCCATCAATTCATACATGTTGTATTTATTTGCACATAATACATCATTTACATAACTATCTGTATTGCCTTTAATGAAATTATTGAATATTTCATCTGTTAAATCTTGTATAATTTGTTTCCAAACCTTGTAATAAACTTGGTCCGTATGTGCTATTGTGCCATCCAGGTCAAACATAAAACAATATGTTCTGTTTTTGTATATTTCTACTGCCTCTGGTGTGCCTAATGAAAATACATGTGCAGAATCCAATTCAATTCCTTTAAAAATTTGTCCTTGAATAATCATTGCCTCTATTACACAAGATGTATATGGCTCGCCATTAAAGGTTATGCCTGTTTGTAATACATACTCGCATGTTTCATACAATTCATAAATGGAATTAAATCCATATGCTCCGGTGTTTGCATTATCTGATATTTTGCGTTTCTCTGCAATTTGTGTAATATTGTTGCATGAATCCATACAAATATAAGAATAAATTGGTGTCGGTTCTGTATTTTCTGTGAAAAATACAGCATTATTTGGACAATTGCGAAATAAAGATACTATATCAGCAGTGTAAAAAGTATCACAATCGCAGCATAGAGTTTTATTAAAATGTGGTAAATTATTCTCTAATATATATTTGATGCCATTGTATATAGTTTCTGCTGCACCTTTGGTGGGCGTTGTTGGAATACAATGAATTTTGGGATTTATTTCATGAATTTTATTTTTAAATGTATTATCTTGCAAAAAATCTTTATTGTATATGATAAATATTTGGTCATCATAATTTGTGTGTAAATTTGACAACACATATTTTATCATGGGTATACCATCAATATTTATTAATGGTTTGGGTTCCATGTATCCTTGTTTGGCAAATCGTTCACCAAGTCCACCCAGAGGTAATATTATATTCATGCTT
>JACCDX010033447.1_pt1 | contig 16012 bp, 16 predicted proteins | sample 7449681 | NCBI WGS metagenome assembly JACCDX01 (sample SAMN15323450, study PRJNA562643) | freshwater metagenome | isolation source: river surface water | place: USA:Blue River Watershed | collected 2017-08-18 | reverse complement strand
CTACCTGTTCCACATCCTACATCCAGCACTGAGTGCTTTGAGGTTAAATTGAGCAATGGTAATAATTTTTCTTTTTCCGCCGCATCTCGTGCAAAAGCCAGCTGTGGATTTTTGTCCTGATAAATAACTGCCTGTACATAGCCTAGTGCATCGCTTTTCTCTGCTCTTTCCTCAAAAAATTTTTTGACGCTAGATCTCTCTATCCTAGGATTTTCATCATCGCCATCTTCAGTAAATATTCTCACCATATGCATTGCTTTCAAATTTTAAAGTTAATAATTCTGCGAATAAATCTTTTTATTGAGCGTAAGAAAACTGCCAACGACATTGGAATTTTAAATTGTATAACGCTGATATCTTTTTTATTTACTCCTCGCGCATAGAACTCATCCTGTAATGATTTAGCAGCTACCATAGATAACATCAAATAAAGCCTGGAATGTGTGTCATGAGATTGATTAATCATAGAGAGAGATTTTTGCAGAATATCATTGACCGGCTGACGAATAGCTGGCTCATGCAACAAAATCCAATTTTTAGAACCTTCAGGTGGCCAACTTATCCAGTTGATTTTTTGCGGCCAAACTGGACCATCCGTTTCAGGCAACCAGCCACTCTGCAAAGCATGCATAATTAACATTTCAATATTTGCATCACCAACAGATCCTGAGTATTTATTCCGTCCCTCAGCGAATTCTCCGGGTTTAAGTTCGATATACCAATCGTCACCATAAATTTTTTCTAAAACAAGCGCAGGTTCGCGCACGGATCTGAATGTTTTACCACGAATTGTGAGATATTCTTCTCCTGCATAGTACCACGCAGGAATGCTCATTTTAGGATTGTAGTAAATTCCATGATCTATATTAAATCTTCTGGCTATTCCATCAGAAAAAACAGTAAAAATTGAAATGTCGCCAACATGCTTACCATAGAACTTTACGCTAATAGAACAACTGTACATGGCTACCGTTGTTCTCTCAAATGTCTGATAATTCCTTGGACTAAAGTTATATTTAGGGCTGAGCTCTAAGCCAAATTCAGCAAACTTAGCGACAGAATCAAGAATTTTTTGTTCATCTGATGCCAAACAATCGATATCAAAATCTACATCATGTGCAATTAAGTCCCCATTTCTCTTTGCTCCAAGAAGGGTTCCTCCAGCCAAAAAATACTCACATCCAATTTCATCCAATATATCGCATGTAACACTTAATGCTCGGAAGATGGTATCTATATCTATATGATGAGTACTGGACTCAATGACTGGACTAGATTTTTTTGATCTGAATATTTGCATAATTATTTCTTGTTGGAATTCAACATTCTTTTAAAGCGACTACTATGTTTTGCTAAATAGTCGTAAGTACCGCTGTCCTCTATACTTCCATCTTGCATAATATAAATTCGATCACAGTGTTTAACAGTACTCAGTCTATGCGCAACAATAATAATCGTCATGCTTTTATTAAGACCCTCAACAGCATCCATCACAGCTTGTTCAGTGACGTTATCCAATGCTGATGTAGCCTCATCAAGTATCAGTATTTGCGGCTTATGATATAGGGCTCTTGCAATGCCAACACGTTGTCTTTGACCGCCTGACAATCTTATCCCGCGTTCTCCAAGTCTTGTTTGATATCCATCAGATAAATCCTGAGTAATAAACTCGTGCAGATTGGCAATTCTGGCGGCTCGTTCTACAGCCGCATAATCAATTGCATCGCGTTCAACACCAAAAGCAATATTAGCGGCTATCGAGTCATCAATTAAAAATATTTGTTGTGGAACATATCCAAGCATTGATTGCCAAGCTCGCACATTACTTTCATTAATTGACTTACCATCGATAAGTAACTCTCCCTGTGAGGGTTGAAGTAAACCTAATATGATATCTATGAGAGTACTTTTACCAGAACCTGTAGAACCAACAAGACCAATAGTGTTATGCCGTGGTATTTCTATATCAACCTCTTTTAAGGTTAATTTTTCAGATAAAGGATATTGATATGAAATATGTGATATCCGCAAAGATGTAGCAAACGTGATTTTTTTGGGTTTGTCATTTTGATGCATTATCTGCGGTAGATTGGATAAGTCATTGATCAAATTATCTAAGGCAGGCTTATAGAATTTTAATGAGCTGATTGCGCTGTATATTTCTTGCAATGCTGGGATAAGCCTATAACCGGCAAAAGCAAATAGTGCAATCACAGGAATGACGGATTTCAAGTCACCATGCTGATGTATTAAAAACAGTGTGACTAATATCATCCCACCAAACGCTACAGCTTCTATGACAAATCTTGGCAAAGTCTTAATCCACTGCGCACCGACCTGAAGACTGATATTGGCTTTTGCCTGTGTGGTAAATTTCTCAAGAAAATATTGTTCCACCCCCCTAGCCTTTAAATCTTTTATCCCGCCTAAGGCATCTGCTAGCGAACGAAATCTAAGTTTGATAGATTCGCTTCTTGCTCGACCTAGCACATCGATTTTATTTCTGAGCATTAGGAAAATAATTATATAGGTCGATCCAAAGGCAAGTCCTATGATTAATGCTAATAAAGGCTCAGTTACGATCAACAACGTTAGCAACAAAATCACAACGATGAGTTTGGAAAACAAGGTCATTAAAGGAATAATTACCCCATTGGTCACCTGCGTGACTTCTGCCAACACGGATTTTCCCAAATCTGAGGTATGTTTGTTTAAATACCATTCATAAGGTTGATATAGATATCCTTGTAATAATCGGCTGCTGATATCACATTCCCTGGTATAGGTGAAATTCAATATCAACCAATTGGTTAATGCACGAAAGCATATGGATAACAACAAGGCGAAAAACACCATACTGCCAAGGAACATTAGAAAATTTTGTTCTTCGGAAAAGTCGAAAAAGTTGTACACGGAACTCAATATGACATTCGTTTTAATAATTGAAACGTTTGAGAGAACTGCAATAAATGGCATGATAATAGCCACACCAAAGACATCTAGTACCGACATCACCACGATCATTAATACTAGAAAAATAGCTTTTTTCCTGTCGCGGCGACTAAGTAACACCGACAATTGACTAAACAAAGACATTATTTAATTTTCTTAGGCACACACAAAATATATAAAATTCTCGGCATTATATTTCACTCACCAAGTCTGCAAATCTCATTCCAACACTATCCGCATTTGAGGTCTTCACGTCACTTCTCGTTGGCCAAGCAATATTTAAATCAGGGTCATCCCAAGCGATGACTTTGCTAAATTCAGGGAAGTAATAATCCGTCGTCTTATACAAAAATTCCGCAGTCTCTGAGAGCACTAAAAAACCATGAGCAAATCCTTCGGGTATCCATAACTGTTTTTTGTTATCAGCAGATAAAATCTCGCCTACCCATTTGCCATAAGTGGCTGAATTCTTGCGGATATCCACAGCCACATCAAACACTTCACCTTGTATCACACGAACTAACTTCCCTTGCGCATGTGGATCTTGGTAATGCAAACCGCGCAAAACACCTTTGCGGGATTTGGAATGATTATCCTGCACAAAATGAATTTGCTTACCTAGCGCAGCTTCGAATACTTGTTGATTAAAGCTCTCATAAAAAAACCCACGCTCGTCTTCAAACACACGTGGCGCTAGTAATAGCACATCAGGTATCGCAAGCTGAATGACTTGCATCAAAATACCCTTTCTTTCAGTACACGTTGTAAATATTGTCCATAGTCGTTATTGCGCATGACATGAGCCAATTGCGCCAACTGCTCGGCATTAATCCAGCCTTGACGATAGGCGATTTCCTCGGGACAGCTAACCTTCAGTCCTTGACGTTTTTCTATGGTCGAAATGTATTGTCCTGCCTCCATCAGCGAATCATGGGTGCCAGTATCTAACCACGCATAACCTCGCCCCATCAGCTCCACCTGTAACTCACCCTGCGCTAAATAGGTTTTATTCACATCGGTAATTTCCAACTCTCCGCGCGCAGAGGGCTTAAGCGCTTTAGCTATCTCGACAACTTGGGCATCATAAAAATATAAACCTGTCACCGCGTAATTAGATTTAGCCTGGGCTGGTTTTTCCTCTAATGAAATCACTTTGTTATTTTGGTCGAATTCAGCCACGCCATAGCGCTCTGGATCTTGCACATGATAGGCAAATACCGTGGCGCCGACAGTATTTTGATTGGCTCGCGAGAGTAGTTGATTTAAATCGTGTCCATAAAAGATGTTGTCACCCAAAATCAGCGTACTAGGCTGCTGCTGAAGAAAGTGTTCAGCAATAATAAAAGCTTGCGCTAGGCCTTCTGGTTTGGGCTGAACCGCATATTCAAACTGTACGCCCCATTGCTCGCCGTTACCCAATAATTGTTTAAACAGCGGCGTATCCTGCGGAGTAGAAATAATCAATATTTGCCTGATACCAGCCAGCATCAATGTGCTGATGGGGTAGTAAATCATGGGTTTGTCATACACCGGTAAAAGTTGCTTAGAAATAGCCAAGGTAGCAGGATACAGGCGCGTGCCTGAGCCGCCCGCCAAAATAATACCTTTACGCTTCAGCACGAGACTCTCCTAATTTTTTTACTTCCGCCACGACGCGTTTGACCTCAGTTTGCCATGTGGGTAAGGAAAGGCCAAACGTTTCAATAATCTTTTTGGTACTTAATCGAGAATTCATCGGTCGTGCCGCAGGCAAAGGATAATCGACGGTTTTAATCGGCTTTACCATTTCGGGCTTAAGTTTAATCGGCATACCAAGTTGATTAGCTGTTTCAACCACTAGTTTGGCATAGTCATACCAACTGGTCTCACCTTTACACACAATATGATAGGTACCGTATTTGCGATACGAGCCGGGTTCGGCTAATTGCTTAATAATATCCGCCACAGCATCTGCCAATAAACGCGCAGAAGTGGGCGAGCCGATTTGATCCGACACGATACTCAGACGCTCTCTCTCATTGGCCAATTTGAGCATGGTTTTTAGAAAATTCTCTCCATGCACGCCAAATACCCAGCTTGTTCGCAAGATGATATGTTTAGCAACCATTTTGCGTACCGCATCTTCCCCCAACCATTTCGTTTTTCCATATACAGAAGCCGGATTTACCTCATCATCTTCCAAATATGGTTGGGGTTTTTTACCATCGAACACGTAATCGGTGGAGAAATGGATCATCGGAATATTTTCTCTAGACGCATAACGCGCAAGAATCTTGGGCGCCTGTGCATTGATAGCATGCGCTGTAGTAGGCTCGTTTTCTGCCAAGTCAACCGCGGTATAAGCCGCTGGATTGACGATAATGTCTGGTTTAATTTTTTGTAGCATCATCTCAATCGCTGCAGACTGCCGAAGATCACATTCTTTGACGTCGACGCCCACAACATCACCCAGCGGTTTTAAACTGCGCATCAGCTCATGCCCCACCTGACCATTTTTCCCTGTCACTAGAATTTTCATACTCAACTTTCGTCTTGGTAATGTTGTTTAATCCACTCCAGATAAGCCCCAGAAATGATGCTAGAGACCCATGCAGGATGATCAAGATACCACTGTACAGTTTTGGCTAAACCGCTAGCAAAACTCTCCTTGGGCTGCCAACCCAAAGTTTGTTTAATTTTACTCGCATCAATCGCATAGCGCTGATCATGTCCTGGTCTATCCTGTACAAAGCGAATTTGGGATTGATAGGAAATACCGTCGTTACGCGGCCTTAATTGATCTAATAAACTACAAATCATTTTTACCACATCAATATTGGCTTGTTCATTGCCACCACCAATATTATAGGTTTCGCCCAAGGCACCTTGCGCAAGCACTGTGCGTATAGCCGCACAATGGTCGCTCACATATAGCCAATCACGAATTTGTTGGCCATCCCCGTATACCGGCAGATCCTTACCGTCCAATGCATTAACAATCATCAAAGGAATCAATTTTTCGGGGAAATGAAATGGCCCATAATTGTTGGAGCAATTCGTGGTTATCACTGGCAAGCCATAGGTGTGATACCAAGCTCTCACTAAATGATCAGAGGCTGCTTTTGAAGCTGAATAAGGACTATTCGGTTGATAGCAATGTTGCTCAGTAAATGCCGGTTCTTTAGGCCGTAATGAGCCATATACCTCATCTGTTGAGATATGAATAAACCTGAATTGTGCGGCGAGTGATGGGCTCAGTTGTTGCCAATATTCACGCGCGCATTCCAGCAGATGAAATGTACCCACCATATTGGTTTGGATAAAATCGGCTGGCCCATGGATAGAACGATCGACATGACTCTCAGCAGCAAAATTGATAATCGCCCTTGGTTGGTACTGCTGTAACAGTTGTTTCAGCAAAGCCCTATCGGCAATATCACCACGCACAAAGACATGGCCGGGGTGATCTTGCAGCGATGCAAGGTTTTGCAAATTACCTGCATAGCTAAGTTTATCTAGATTTAATATCGCTTCATCCGATTGCGCCAACCAATCCAAAACAAAGTTTGAACCAATAAAGCCTGCCCCGCCTGTCACCAATATCATTGTGCTGTTCCTATTGCTTTGTATTATTCGCTTGAGAGAAAGTTTGCCAGCGCCACATATCCACACACATTCTCTCCACATCAAACTGTGGCTGCCAATTTAATTGCTGTAAGGCTAAATTTGGATTGGCATAGTACTCTGCCAAATCCCCTGATCTACGCGCCACGAACTGATAAGGAATCGTTCGCTGACAAGCTTTTTCAAAGGCCTGCAGGAGCTCAAGCACGCTATAGGCCCGACCCGTACCCAAATTCACAGTGATATTATTTTGCTCGCGCACGAGATAATCCAAGCTGAGCAAATGCCCTCTCACCAAATCCTCGACATGAATATAATCACGTTTTCCTGTGCCATCTGGTGTCGGGTAATCATTGCCATAGATATTTAAGTGCGGCAAATCCCCACTTGCCACCTTGGCCAAATAGGGCATCAAGTTATTTGGCAGACCCATCGGATCTTCCCCTATTAAGCCAGAAATATGCGCCCCCGCAGGATTGAAGTAACGCAAAATCGCCACTTTAAAGGCTGGATCGCTGGCACAAATATCTTGCAGTATTTGCTCGATAAAGTATTTGGTCCTGCCGTACACGTTGCATGGTTGTAGCGGCATAGTCTCATCGTATTGCTTAGCACTCGTCATGCCATACACAGTGGCTGAGGATGAAAATATTAAGTGATTGACTTGATACTCACGCATCGTGCTAAAAAGGTTCAGACTGCCTAGCACATTGTTATCGTAATAAAGCTGTGGCTCTTGCTCGGCCTCAGCAACCGCTTTCAGTCCGGCAAAATGGAATACAGCGAAAATTTGCTGCTGCTGAAAAATTTTTGCCAACAGGGCTTTATCGCGGATATCCCCTTGCACAAACTTTACCGGCTTTGCGCTAATCTGTTGTATACGTTGCACCACGCTGGCTTTGCTATTGGCAAGATTGTCTAGGATAACGACTTGATAACCTGCTGCCAGCAGCTGTATTACAGCGTGCGAGCCGATATAGCCTGTTCCGCCTGTGACTAAGATGGTTTTGACTAGCATTAAAAAATATCCAATCCAGTAAATTTGCGGATATCACGAATTTGTCGCTTAGTGGGACGACCTGCCCCTCTTTCACGTCTGCCAACCTCAGCTAACTTGGTAATTTTGGCTTCCTCTCTGCGCTGTATGCTCTGCTCAGTCTCTCGATATAGCAACTGCGCCTCCGGCGCACCACGCCTGACCGTCGACAAGCCTAGTACCACTAACTCAATAGTCATATCTTTGCGTCGAATTAATAGCGTGGCACCCAGTTTGACCTCTTTGGAAGGTTTTACCCGCTCGTTATCCACCAACACTTTTCCACCTTCAATCGCGTCGGTAGCTAAGCTGCGGGTTTTAAAAAATCTTGCTGCCCATAGCCATTTGTCTAGCCTTATTTTTTCGCTATCCTGCGTCATACTGATTAATCCTGACCGAATAAATCTCGGCTATACACTTTATCCAGCACATCTTGCAAATCATCCGTCACACGGTTCGCCACGATGACATCGGATTGCTGCTTAAAGGCTTGCAAATCATTCACCACGCGCGAGTTGAAAAAGCTGCTTTCACTCAACACTGGCTCATATACGATAACCTCTATCCCTTTAGCTTTGATGCGTTTCATAATGCCTTGTATGCTAGAGGCGCGGAAATTGTCTGAGCCCGCTTTCATAATCAAGCGATAGATGCCTACTATCTTGGGTTGCTTATCCACGATAGCATTTGCCACATAGTCTTTTCGCGTGGTGTTCGATTCGACAATGGCTTTAATCAGATTCTGCGGTACCTCGCCATAGTTGGCATAAAGTTGCTTGGTATCCTTGGGTAGACAGTAACCGCCATAGCCGAAGGACGGATTATTATAGAAGTCGCCTATACGGGGATCTAAGCATACGCCTTGAATAATTTGTCTGGTATCCAAACCATGGCTAGCTGCATAAGTATCCAACTCATTGAAGTAGGCTACCCGCATTGCCAAATAGGTATTAGCGAATAGCTTGATGGCTTCAGCCTCTGTGCTATCGGTAAGCAAAACTGGCACATCATGACGTGCCGAGCCTTGTTGCAACAAGTCAGCAAACAGCTGGGCACGCTCAGATTGCTCACCCACGATAATGCGAGAGGGATATAGATTGTCGTAGAGCGCTTTGCCCTCACGCAAAAATTCAGGGGAAAAAATAATATTGTCGCTATTCAAGTCCGCCTTAAGTTTTTTGGTGTAGCCTACCGGCACTGTGGATTTAATCACCATCACCGCATGGGGATTGATGGCGATTACATCACGCACCACCGCCTCTATGGTTTTGGTATTGAAATAATTGGTCTCTGGGTCATAGTCGGTAGGGGTAGCAATCACCACAAAATCTGCATGACTATATGCATCATGCTTATCCAAAGTAGCTCGCAAATTTAGTGGCTTCTGCGCTAAATACTCGGAGATTTCTTTGTCTTCTATAGGGGAAAGCTTGCGATTAATTAATTCGACTTTCTCCGCCATAATATCTAAAGCCACTACTTCATGAGCTTGGGCAAGTAATACCGCTATCGACAATCCGACATAACCGGTACCCGCAATCGCAATTTTCAATTTTCGCTCCCTTGATGACAGCTTATCTGTGCTGTTATTTTTTCAACCATGCTTGCTGAGCTTGAAGGTCGCTGGCTTTCGCTTCTACCCAACGCTCACCCGCAGGCAATATTTCTTTCTTCCAAAACGGTGCTTCTGCTTTCAAATAATCCATTACAAACTCACACGCAGCAAAAGCGGCTTTTCTGTGTTGCGCAGCAGTCAGTACTAATACAATCTGCGCGCCAACCGGTAGTTTTCCCACTCTGTGTATCACGCGCACAGCATCCACAGACCAGCGTTGCATCGCTAACTGCGCGATTTGCGTGATGGCTTTTTCAGCCATCACGGGATAATGCTCAAGCTCGATAAAATCCACATGGCTAGCTTCATCTTTACCACGCACCAAGCCGATAAAACTTGCCATTGCCCCGCAGTTATCTGTTGCCAAACGTAACGCAGCCAATTCTGTAGAGATATCAAAGTCGTGCGTTTGAATATCCACCTTAATCATATCAACCCCCTGATACCGGTGGGAAAAACCCTACTTCGTCTTGATCCTGAATCAGGTAATCATCATTCACCAATTGATGATTCACGGCCGCACGTAATTGTTTATCGGCGGCAAAAATGTCTGCCCAAGCCTCACCTCGTTGCGCAAGCAAATGCTTTAAATCTCGAATAGAGCGAATTTCATCTGACAACTGCAATGGCTCGATAGAGTAATTGAGCTTTTCTTTGACGCGGGCAAAGTACAAGATTTTTATCTCACGCACTGCTACTCTCCAGCCTCGGGCAGAGTCTCGATATCGTCCACTGCCAATGTCAGGTTCTCTTGCGCCGGGCTCAACTCCACCCGTTCGATTTGAGAAAAGCGACGAGAGATTCGCTCAGAAGTGGTTTGAATACCCTGCACATCATCATTGGCCAAGCGTATATGGGTTGCTAAGTTTTTCATCCGTTTATCAAACAGCCCAAAGTCTTTGCTTAATTTGGATAACTCATCTTTGATGATATGCACTTGCTTGCGCGTCTCAACGTCTTTGAGCACAGCGCGCGCTGTGTTTAATACCGCCATCAAAGTGGTGGGAGATACTACCCAAACCCGCTTGTTCATGGCGTAATCGATTAGATCTCGATGGTTGGCATGGATTTCAGCGAACACCGCTTCCGCTGGAATAAACATCACCGCACCATCAGACGTCACATTGCTGATAATGTATTTTTGCGAGATATCGTCTATGTGTTTTTTGACATCGGCTTTGAATTGGCTTTGCGCACGCTTTCTATCCTCATCACTGGCCGCGCTATCGCTAAGTCTATGGTAGTTTTCAAGCGGGAATTTGGAATCCACAGCCACGGTACCAGTGGGCTCGGGCAGAAATAACGCACAATCAACGCGCGTGCCGTTGGGAAATGTGTGCTGCATCGCATATGCGTCGCTAGGCATAATATTTTTTACCAAGCCTTCTAACTGCACTTCACCAAACGCGCCACGTGAACGTTTATCTCCCAGCAGTGCTTGCAAGCTCACCACATTGGTGGTCAAGCCATCGATTTTCTCTTGCGCTTTGTCTATGGTAGCCAAGCGCTCCATCACCCGGGTAAAAGTCTCATTGGTTTTCTTAAAGCCCTCGTCCAATCTCTGCGTCACCTTGCCACTAATTTCTTGTAGGCGTTCGTCGACCACTTGCCTAAGCGTGGCAACGCTCTCTGTCAATTGGGTAGAAGTCTTGAGCATGGTGTTTTGAATCAAGGCTTGCTCGGCTTGGCCTTGCTCGGTCAAGGTGGTGTGTAATTTTTCTAGCACTTCGATGCGCGTCTTAGATAGGCTCTCAGTTTGCGCTAACTGCATAGCCGCTAGAGTTTCGCGGGTTTGGCCCAGCTCTTGCGCGACCGCATTGCGTAAACGCTCATTGCTCTCTTGCATCTGATTGGCCAATCTGTCGCCGAGGCGATTCAAGCCATCGTTTAAATCGCGCAACATAGATATATGTTTTTCTTCTAGCGTTTTTGCTAATACCTCAGCGCTATTTTGCTTGTTACGCAAAAGCAGTAACACCAGCAAAATAACAACGGCTACCAGTAATGTCATCATGATGATTTGCATGCACGATATTATACTCCAGCTCGCCTAAATATCCCTGTCAAAGTCGCTTTGCAGACAAGCGCAAGCTGGAAGCCTGAGCACGAGTTCGTGTAAAATTACAGATGATTATTAAAATAACCTTGCAGAGGAGAACGGCGTGAATATTCAAAGCCATATCGTTGACTTAAACACCCCAACTGGCGTGATGAGAACTTATATTCACCGCCCTGCTGGCGAAGGACGCTTCCCAGCCATTTTATTTTATTCAGAAATATTCCAACAAACTGGTCCGATTGAGCGTGCTGCAAGATTTATGGCAGGTCACGGTTATGCTGTATTAGTGCCCGAAGTTTTTCATGAGCTGAATCCCATTGGCACGGTACTGGGGTATGACGATGCTGGGCGTGATAAAGGCAACGCCGATAAAGCGGCTAAAGATGTACAAGGTTATGACAGCGACAATCGCGCCATGATTGAGTTTGTCAAACAGCAAGCTTGGTGTACGGGGGATATTGGCGCGATGGGGTTTTGTATAGGTGGACATTTAGCATTCCGCGCTGCCTTGCAAGCCGAAGTGAAATCAACGGCTTGTTTCTATGCCACAGACTTACATACGCAGGTAATTCCAAATAAACCTGGTCAGCATTCCATGGAAAAACTAGACCATATCAAAGGCGAATTGCTGATGATTTGGGGTAAACAAGATCCGCACATTCCAGCTGCCGGTCGCGCTGAAGTGTATGCCAAATTAAATGCCACAGATATCAAGTTCACTTGGCATGAGTTCAATGGACAACATGCGTTTATGCGTGACGAAGGCGATCGCTACGATCCCCAACTAGCCTCGATTGGCTATCAATTAGCATTACAGATGTTTGGACGAACATTAAGATAATGCGTATCCATTATCGGCAATAAAAAAGGGGCGAAACTGCCCCTTTTTGTTTTGCTGATTGCTTAGCGCGTCAGTATTGCCAAATCCGCTTTCAGATCATCAATGTGTTCCAAGCCAACCGCAATTCTCACCAGATTATCGCGGATGCCAGCCACCGCTCTATCCTCAGCACTAACACGGCTGTGTGTGGTGGTCGCTGGATGCGTAATGGTGGATTTGACGTCGCCTAAATTGGCTGTAATGGAAATCATCTTGGTCGCATCTATCACCGCCCAAGCCGCTTCTTGCTCGCTTTGGCCAGCCTTGGCTTTAACCTCAAAGCTCACAATGCCGGCACCATTACTTTGTTGTTGCATGGCCAACTGATGTTGCGGATGCGAGGCCAGTCCGGGGTAGTACACGCGCTGCACACCCGGCTGCTGTTCTAACCATGTGGCTAATTTAAGTGCATTAGCGGCGTGTGCTTGCATACGAATATGTAAGGTCTCTAAGCCTTTAAGAAACACCCAAGCATTAAAAGCACTCATGGTCACCCCTGCAGTGCGTAAGAAACCATACACAGGCTCCATCAGCGCTTTACTACCCAAAACCGCACCCCCTAAGCAACGCCCTTGTCCATCAATATATTTAGTGGCGGAATGAATAATAATGTCGGCTCCAAGCTTGATGGGTAATTGAATCGCGGGGGTACAGAAACAATTATCCACCGCTAATAGCAAGCCTTTGCTATGCGCCAATTGAGCTAGTGCGGCAATATCACAAACTTCCGTCAGGGGATTGGATGGCGTTTCAACAAACATCAACTTGCTATTCGGCTGTATAGCCTTTTCCCACTCGGCAATATCGGTCAACGACACAAACGTCACTTGCAAGCCCCAACGTTTCAGAATATTGCCAAACAACTGCACACTGGTACCAAAGATGCTGCGCGAGGCCACCACATGGTCGCCGCTATTACATAAGCCCATGACACAGGCCAAAATCGCAGCCATACCACTAGAAGTTGCCACGCACTGCTCTGCACCCTCTAAGGCCGCCAGTTTGTTTTGCAACATAGTGACGGTAGGGTTGGTAAACCGTGAATAGATGTTGCCCGGCTCCGTGCCGCCAAATCGGGCAGCCGCCTGAGCAGCATTTTTAAAGCGAAAACTGGAATTCAGAAACAGCGCTTCGGAGTTCTCCCCAAATTCGGTCATCTCGGCGCCGGCGCGAACCGCCAACGTATCAAAATTGAATGGTTTATTCTCACTCATAGGATATCCAGTGCTGTAATAGCTTAGTCATCGCCAGCGAACTCATCGGAAGATTTAGAGCTGACCAAATTCAAATCTAGTTGGGTAATCGAATCGGTAGGCCGATTCACTTTTTCGCCATCCCCACGGGCATTTTCAACGCCCGATAGATAGGCCTCATCAATATCGCCCGTGACATATTTTCCATCAAAGCAAGAACAATCAAACACTTTAAGCGCTGGGTTACTCATTTGCACCGCATGCACCAAAGCATCCAAGTCTTGATAAATCAGTGCATCTGCACCAATTTCACGACAAATTTCTTCATCGCTACGCCCCGTAGCTAATAACTCATGGCGACTTGGCATATCAATGCCATACACATTAGGGAAACGCACGGGCGGTGCAGCAGAGGCAAAAAATACCTTATTCGCCCCAGCATCACGCGCCATTTGCACAATCTGCTGTGAGGTAGTGCCACGCACGATGGAGTCGTCCACCAATAAGACATTTTTGCCTTTAAATTCCATGCCTATGGGATTCAGTTTTTGGCGTACTGACTTTTTACGTAAGGCCTGCCCACGCATAATAAATGTGCGTCCGATATAGCGGTTCTTGATAAAGCCCTCACGATAGGTCAAGCCTAACTCGTTAGCCAACTGCAAAGCACTGGGGCGGCTGGTATCAGGAATCGGAATCACCACATCAATGTCTAGATGCGCCCATTCTCGACGAATTTTCTGCGCCAGACTCTCACCCATATGCAAACGTGTTTGATACACCGAGACACCATCTATCAATGAGTCTGGGCGAGCGAGATAGACATACTCAAATATACAAGGGGTCAAGGTGGCATTCTGCGCACATTGGCGACTAAAGAAATTACCATCCATATCGATGAATACCGCTTCACCTGGTGCCACATCTCTGACTAGTTGAAAGCCCAACACATCTAGCGCCACACTCTCAGAAGCAACGATATATTCCACCCCTTTGTCGGAAATTGATTTACCGATTACTAAAGGACGTATGCCATTCGGATCGCGGAATGCCAGCAATCCATAATTAGCCACCATCGCCACTACCGCATACGCGCCTTTGACGCGTTTATGTACCCCTGCCACCGCATCAAAAATCATATCGGCGTCGAGTACGGCACTGTGTGCGGTTTGCTCAATCTCATGCGCCAACACATTCAGTAACACTTCAGAGTCCGAGGTGGTATTGATATGGCGCAAATCCTGCCGGAACATCTCTTGTTTCAGCTGCGCTGAGTTAGTCAAGTTGCCGTTGTGGCCCAATACGATACCGAACGGGGAGTTCACATAAAAAGGTTGCGCTTCCGCCGCGGAGGATGAACCAGCCGTAGGATAACGCACATGGGCGATACCCGCGTTACCAATCAAACTGCGCATATGACGGGTTTGGAACACGTCTTGTACCAAGCCATTATTTTTGTGCATATAAAAGGTACCACCGTCGCAAGTCACAATGCCAGCAGCATCTTGGCCTCGATGTTGTAGCACCAGCAAGCCGTCATACAACAGCTGATTGACAGGGTTTTTTCCGACTATGCCTAAAATTCCACACATAAATAATGACCTAACGCGATTTATTCAAAACGAATTTTTTCTGCCACTGCCGCCGGCATCCAAGGCAAGATTTTTCCTACCAAAGCTTCAAGTGGCGCACTCAGCAAAGCCGAGCGCCAAGCTGGGTGTTGCGGCAAATGGGTCAGCCCACATAGCATGACCAAAATCGACACCACAAAAACACCACGCAACAAGCCAAACACCCCGCCTAGTATACGGTCTAACCAACCCATGCCAGCAACTTTAATCACTTGTGATAAGGCAATCGCTAGCAAGGTACAAATCAATAAAGTCGCCAAAAATAAAATCACAAAAGCGGCCAAGTAACGTAACTCTTCACTAGGGATATTGCTTGGCAAAATATGCGCTAATTCTAGGGTATATAACTTAGCCACGATAAATGCCAATATCCAAGCCAATATCGATAACAGCTCTTTCACTAAGCCGCGCATGACGCTAAGTAAGATAGAAGCCCCCACCACGATCAGCACAAAATAATCAAAACTAGTCATTCACAACCATGGGGTTAAATTTAAGTGTTTGCAGCTTGGCTACTGCTGCCTCGGCTTCTGCTCTATTGCTATATGGACCTACTCTGAGTCTAAGTTTGCCGTTGTTAAAGCTGGTGGTTTGCACCTTAAAACCATTGGCTTCCAACTTGGATTGAATTTGTTTGGCATTGGCACTATCAGCAAAAACGCCAACTTGCACCATCACGTTGCCAGTCTTGGCTTCAGCATTTTTGCTAGGCTCAACTGGCTTGTTGCTCTCTGCTGACTTAGGCTGCTCTGCGCTGGTATCTGTTGCTACGGTTTTATCTTGATTGGTTTCAGCACTGGAATCGCTATTTGGCAATGCTGTTTCTACTGGGGCGGGCGAGCTGCTATTGGCGGTTGTATTCGGCACACTGGCATTGCTGTCTTCACTCGGGATGGTAATCACCAAGTCTTGATGGGGGCTGTCGATGTGTTTATCTACCAGCACCATAGGCAACAAAACAATCATCAGTAACACTAGCGCAATGGAACCGACCAGTCGGCGACGTGCACGTTTTTTAAACTCGATTTCCTGATAATCCGATT
>JACCDX010875469.1_pt1 | contig 16015 bp, 15 predicted proteins | sample 7449681 | NCBI WGS metagenome assembly JACCDX01 (sample SAMN15323450, study PRJNA562643) | freshwater metagenome | isolation source: river surface water | place: USA:Blue River Watershed | collected 2017-08-18 | reverse complement strand
AGCAATGAAGGGTGTAGATATCGTATTTCATTTAGCTGCATTAATTGCTATACCTTTTAGTTATCATTCTCCAGATTCATACATTGATACTAATGTCAAGGGTACCTTAAATATAATTCAAGCCGCTAAAGATAATCAAGTAAGTCGTGTCCTAGTTACTTCGACATCTGAGGTTTATGGAACGGCTCAATTTGTTCCTATTACTGAGTTACATCCGAAGCAACCTCAGTCTCCATATTCTGCATCTAAAATAGGTGCTGATGCTATTGCCGATTCATTCTACAGATCTTTTGATTTGCCATTGACTATTGTAAGGCCATTTAACACTTTTGGTCCCAGACAATCTGCAAGAGCTGTAATTCCTACCATAATTTCTCAGCTATTAAATGGTGCTGAAGAGATAAAGCTTGGTGATATAACGCCTACTAGAGACTTGCTTTTTGTGAAAGATACCGTAAATGGATTTTTGAAAATTGCTGAATGCGATAAACTAATTGGCCACGAAGTTAATATCGCCACTCAATCAGAAATTACAGTTGGAGAATTAGCTCAGTCTTTAATTAATCAAATTAACCCTAATGCTAAAATTGTTTCTGATTCAATTAGGTTACGACCTGAAAAATCCGAAGTATTTAGGTTGTTTGGATCAAATGAGAAGTTGAAAACTTTCACCGACTGGAAACAAAATTACAGTCTTGATGAAGGTTTAGCTGAAACCGTTGAATGGTTCTCTAAGAAGGAAAATTTACAACAATATAAATCTGACATTTATAATGTCTAACTATTCTGATGTAATTGGTTTCATCAAAAACCAGTTTGATAATAAAGCATTCATTCCATTACACGAACCTCGATTTTTAGGGAACGAGAAGAAGTATGTTGCAGACACAATAGACTCTACATTTGTTTCTTCAGTGGGAGCCTATGTTGATAAGTTCGAGTTAATGATTTCTTCTATTTCTGGGACAAATAAATCAATAGGAGTAGTTAATGGAACCTCAGCTTTACAAGTCGCCTTAAGACTAGCTGGCATTAATGCGGGTGACGAAGTTATTACTCAAGCACTAACTTTTATTGCTACGATTAATGCGATTATTTATAATGGAGCCGCTCCTATTTTTATTGATGTTGATATAGACACCATGGGGCTCTCTCCTAATGCTGTGGATGCCTTTTTAGAAGAGTTTGGGGAGATGCGAGAAGGAATCTGCTACAATAAGAAAACGAATAGAAAAATTGCAGCTTGTATGCCTATGCACACATTTGGTTTTCCAGTGCATTTAGATGATTTATTGAAAGTGTGCAACAAGTGGAATATACCCCTTGTAGAGGATGCTGCTGAAGCTATTGGAAGTGAGTATCATTCAAAACCGATAGGTAGTTTTGGTAAATTAGGCGTATTTTCTTTCAATGGAAATAAAATCGTTACAAGTGGAGGAGGGGGTGCTATTGTTACGAATGATATTGAATTGGGAATTAAAGCAAAGCATTTAACTACTACAGCAAAAGTTCCTCATCCCTATGAGTATGTTCATGATGAGATTGGTTACAATTTTAGAATGCCAAATTTAAATGCAGCGTTAGCTTGTGCTCAATTAGAGCAACTCCCAAAGTTTATTGAGAGTAAAAGGACGCTAGCCCTTGAATATGATTCTTTTTTCAGGTCTAACGGAATTAAATTTCGCACAGAATTACCTCAAACCAAGGCAAATTATTGGCTAATGTGCGTTGAATTAGAAAATAAACAAGAAAGGGAGACTTTTTTAAAAGTGACGAATGAAAATGGTGTAATGACAAGGCCTATTTGGCAATTGATTTTTAAATCTCCTTTGTATTCCAGATTTCAAAAGGACGAGCAGATAAATGCCACGTATTTAGAAGATAGAATCGTTAATATACCTAGCAGTGTCAGATAAGAAAATTATATTAGTTGGGTATTCTGGCCATGGTTTAGTTGTTGCTGACACTGCTTTAGAGAACAACTTGAATTTAATTGGGTATACAGAAAAATCTATAAATGAAGTAAACCCATTTAAGCTTGAATATTTAGGAGATGAATCTAGTTTAGATTTTAAAGGCTGGGATTTAGATGTTGCCTTTATTTTGGGAATTGGAGACAATATACTTCGAGAAAAAATTTATAAACATATTCTTGAAAACGACAAAAAAGTAATTTCATTGATAAATTCAACGTCATCAGTATCAAGTTTTGCATCGATCGGAGATGGAGTTTTTATTAACAGAAATGTTTCAATTAATGCTTTCGCAAAAATTGGAAGTAATGTAATACTCAATACAGGCTGCCTAATTGAACATGAATGCATGATAGGTGATAGTGTCCACATAGCACCTGGTGCAGTATTAGCAGGAAACGTCAAGGTGGGTTCGGGTTCTTTTATTGGCGCTAATTCAGTAATAAAACAAGGTGTAGAAATTGGTAAAAATGTCTTTGTAGGGGCAGGTACAGTAGTGTTGAATGACATACCCGATGAAAAAAAAATAGTGGGTAATCCTAGTCGATTTATATAATCATGAATGAGGTAATCATTATTGCAGAGGCTGGAGTCAATCACAATGGAGACATAGAATTGGCAAAAAAACTGGTTGATGCTGCTGTAGATGCGGGAGTAGATTATGTGAAATTTCAAACTTTTAAGTCGAAAAATTTAGTCTCAAAAGAAGCTAAAAAAGCAGACTATCAAATTGAAAACACCCAAAATTCAAATGAAAATCAGTTAGAAATGCTTAAGAAATTAGAGTTATCTAATTCTCAACATGATATATTGATATCTTATTGTAAGCAAAAAAATATTGCTTTTTTTTCTACAGCATTTGATTTAGAGTCCTTGTTTTATTTGAAGGAATTAGGGTTGGAAATGGTTAAAATACCTTCTGGTGAAATTACTAATCTCCCTTATTTAAGAAAAGCAGCATCATTATTCAATGAAGTAATACTTTCCACGGGGATGTCTACTATGAAGGAGATAGAGGATGCGCTAGACGTATTTCTCCAGTCAGGCATTTCAAAAAACAATATTACAGTCCTACATTGTAATACTGAATATCCTACCCCAATGAAAGATGTAAACTTGAAGGCTATGCTTTCAATACATGAAAAATTTGGAGTAAAAATTGGATATTCGGACCATACTCTTGGAATCGAAGTTCCTATAGCAGCTGTTGCATTAGGAGCGCGAATGATTGAAAAGCATTTTACTTTGGATAGAAGCTTGCCAGGACCTGATCAATTGGCTTCACTAGAGCCTGTAGAATTGAAAGCTATGGTTAATGCAATTCGAAATATCGAGTTAGCAATTTCAGGCACAGGTTTAAAGGAGCCAAGCGATTCTGAGATAAAGAATATCTCCATAGCGCGTAAAAGCATTGTCGCTAAAAAAAAAATAGCTAAAGGGGAAACGTTTACTGAATACAATATAACAACTAAAAGACCTGGAACAGGGATATCTGCCATGCGATGGGATGATGTTATAGGGAAAACTGCGCTTCTAGATTTTAATGAAGACGATTTAATTAGTTTGGAAGGATGAAAATTGGAGTGTTAACTAGTTCAAGAGCTGATTTCGGTATTTATTTGCCTTTACTGAATCTTTTAAAATTAGATGAATTTTTCAAACTCGAAATTATTGCATTCGGTACCCATTTATCTCAAAATCATGGATTTACGTTAAATGAAATTGAGAATAAAGAATTTGATTGTATTCACAAGATTTCTTCATTAATAGCTAATGATGATGAGCAAAGTATATCAAGTTCATATGGACTTACAGTTTTAAAATTTACTGACTTTTGGCAAAATAATAAGTTTGACTTGGTCTTTTGCTTAGGAGACCGTTTTGAGATGAGTGCAGCTGTTCAAGCTGGAATTCCATTCGGTGTAAAGTTTGCTCATATTCATGGAGGGGAAACGTCATTAGGTGCAATTGATAATACTTATAGACATCAAATCACTCTTGCTTCTTCACTACATTTTACAGCTACTGAATTATTTTCCCTAAAAGTTGTGGAACTGATTGGAGAAAATAATGAAGTACATACTGTGGGCGCATTAAGCTTGGATGGTATTTCAAAGTTTGAACCTTTAGAAAAAACCTACTTTTATAATAAGTTTGACATATCTCAAAATGATTTTGCGCTAATTACATTTCACCCAGAGACCGTATCGCCTGAATTGAATAAATCTCATGCTAATGAGATGAGAATGTCACTTGAGAAATTAACATCATCTATTTATTTAGTTATCACTATGCCTAATGCGGATACCATGGGATCCATATTCAGGAACGAAATTGAAAAATTAAAAAAAGATTGCCCCCATAAGGTCTTATGCATAGAGAATTTTGGGAAAGAAAATTATTTTACCGCTATGCATTATGCTAAACTTTTAATTGGAAATACATCTAGTGGAATAATAGAAGCAGCCACCTTTGGCAAGTATGTGGTAAACGTAGGTGATCGCCAAAAAGGAAGACTACAGAGTAAAAATACCTACAATGCAACATTTCAACATGAATCCATCTTATATACTGTAAATCATGTGCTAGATTTAGGGGAGTTTAAAGGGGTAAATTTATATCATCGAAATGGTGTTGCTCAAAAAATTATTGATGTATTAAAAAATTATCATGCGGGTATTTAAAGATCATCTCATCATTAAAGGTAGTACTGTAAAAAAAGCATTGGAGCTTCTCAATGAATTAGCGCCAGATTCGATTTTATTTGTGGTAGATCATGATGATAAATTAATGGGTTCTTTGACCGATGGGGATGTAAGAAGAGGTTTATTAAATGATTTTACCATAGCTAGTCGAATCGATGAAATTATTCAACCAAATCCACGCTATATTCGAAAAGGAGAAAATGATATCCAAAAAATAATCACATATCGGGAAGAATTGTTCAGAATTTTACCCGTTGTGGATGAAAATATGCGAGTGGTCAATGTGATTAATTTTAGGACCATTAAGTCCTATCTTCCAATTGATGCAGTGATTATGGCTGGAGGAAGAGGACAAAGATTACAACCATTTACGGATAAAACACCAAAGCCACTATTAAATGTAGGTGATAAACCTATCATGGAACATAATATTGATAGATTGGCTTCCTATGGCATTGATGATTTTTGGGTATCTGTCAAATATTTAGGAGAACAAATTGAGCAACATTTTGGGGACGGTCACAAAAAAAATATAAAAATAGAATATGTTTGGGAAACAGAACCACTAGGTACCATAGGAGCTGTTTCCCAAATAACAAATTTTGAACATGATTTTGTTTTAGTAACAAATTCGGACCTCTTAGCTACTATTGACTACGAAAATTTCTTTTTAGATTTCATTAGGCAAGAAGCAGATTTTTCGGTATTGACGATTCCCTATAAGGTAAGTATTCCTTACGCAGTTTTGGAGACGAAAGATGGTATAATCAACAGTCTGATAGAAAAACCTACTTTTACATACTATTCAAATGGTGGAGTTTATCTCATGAAAAAAGGAATGCTCCAACATATTCCGAAGAATTCTTTTTTTAATTCGACAGATTTAATGGAATCTCTGATAAATAAAAATTATAAAGTAATCTCATATCCCTTTTCTGGTTATTGGTTGGATGTAGGAAAGCATGAGGATTTTGAAAAGGCACAAATTGACATACAAACTTTAAAATTTTAATCGTGAATATTCTAATTACTATTTGTGCACGAGGGGGCTCAAAAGGAATACCGGGTAAAAATATTAAGATAATTGCTGGAAAGCCCTTAATTGCCTACTCAATTGACTTGACAAATAAATTAAAAACCCAATGGAATGTTAAAGTAGCTTTATCTACTGATGATATTGAGATTAAATCTGTAGCTGCAAAGTATGGAGTTTATTCAAATTATTTGAGACCAGAATATTTATCTACCGATGCCTCAGGTAAAATAGATACAATTAAAGATTTGTTGCTTTATGAAGAATCATTGGTTGATTTTCAATACGATTTTATTTTAGATTTAGATGTCACTTCTCCGTTAAGAACACTTAGGGATTTAGAAGAAGCATTAGAGCTCATGATCTCTAATCCATTGGCAAAATCTTTATTTTCGGTAAATAATGCGGCTCGAAATCCATATTTCAATATGGTAGAAGAAAATTCTTCTGGTTTTTATTCATTGGTAAAAACTAATCCAGATGGCAGCGTCATGACTCGACAGTCTGCACCTAAGGTTTACGACTTAAATGCTTCTTTTTACTGGTATAGGCGTTCTTTTTTTGATTCTGATTTAAATAGTCCAATCACAGATAAATCTTTAATATTTGTTATGGATCATATTTGTTTTGATTTAGATCATCCAATAGACTTTTTGTTTATGGAGTATTTATTGGACAACAATAAGCTTGATTTACAACTATGAATATCTTGCTCATTGGATTGGGGTCTATTGCAAAAAAACACATTTCGGCTTTACGAGCATTAAATATTGGTTTTAAGATATACGCATTACGTTCCAATAAAAATGCAGAAAATGAAGAAGGTATAGAGAACATCTATAATGTAGATGAAACTAATGTAGTTTTTGATTTTGCAATCATTTCAAATCCTACTCATTTACACTTTGAATACATAGAAAAATTAGCTCAAAAGGGTATTGATTTATTTATTGAAAAACCTGCAATCCATAGTCTCGAGAATACTGATAAATTACTTCGGCTCATTAGAAATGGGAAAATCAAAACGTATGTGGCTTGTAATATGAGATTTCATCCATGTATTGCATTCTTAAAAAAGAAAGTAGATACTGAAACTTTACGAATTAATGAAGTAAATGTTTACTGTGGCTCCTATTTACCGGATTGGCGGCCAGGAAAAGATTTTAGGACAATTTATAGTGCTAATGCTTCTATGGGAGGAGGTGTTCATTTAGATTTATTTCATGAATTGGATTATACTATCTGGCTTTTTGGGCTCCCTAATGAAAGTAAATTCGTTTTAAAAAGTACTTCAAGCCTAAATATTGATTCTATAGATTATGCAAATTACGTTTTCGAATATGATAAATTCAACGCTAATATAATCTTGAATTATTATAGAAGAAAACCCAAAAGAGAAATTGAAATTGTTTTGGAGCATGAAACTTGGACTGTGGATTTGATAAATAATGAAATAAAAAATGATAATGGAGAATTAATGTTCCAAGTAAATGCATTTAATGTAAAAGAAACATATGAAAATCAATTGAGATACTTTATGAATTTTTTAAAGAATAATGAATCTCCAATGAATAGCTTATCAGAGTCAATTGAAATTTTAAAATTCTGTTTAAAAAATGGTTAGTAGCTTATTAGACAAAATAATAATTGTCACCGGAGGGTCTGGATTGCTAGGTAGGGAAATTATAAAAAATTTAGAATCTAAGGGGGCCATGGTTATAAATGCAGATATTAGTGTTTTTACTGATTTTGAAAAGCATACAACTAATGTTGATATAACATCTGAAGAATCTATTTCGAATGCGATAAAATGGGTAGTTGACTCTTATGGGAAAATTGATGGATTGGTCAATAATGCTTATCCAAGGACGAAAGATTGGGGGACAAAATTTGAGGATATAACATATGATTCTTGGCAAAAAAACGTGGATATTCAAATGAATAGCACTTTTTTGTTTATCCAAAAAATAATGCCAGAGTTGCTAAAAACCAAAGGGTCAATTGTAAATATGACTTCTATTTATGGGGTAGTAGGAAATGATTTAACTATTTATGAAAATACAAGCATCAATTCAGCAGCCCCTTATTCTGCTATAAAAGGTGGTGTGATTAATTTTACAAGGTATTTGGCTTCGTATTATGGGAGACAAGGAGTTCGAGTAAATTGTGTTTCTCCTGGCGGTATTTTTGATAATCAACATGAGACTTTTGTAGCAAATTATGAGAAAAAAGTTCCTATGGGCAGAATGGGTAACCCGGATGATATAGCACCAGCAGTTTCCTTTTTGTTATCGGATGAAGCTAAATACATTACAGGACAGAATTTAATTGTGGATGGAGGATGGACAGCAATATGAAAACTAGTTTAATCATCGGTTCTGGTCAATTAGGTAGCAGGCACCTTCAAGGTTTAGTTAAATATTCTGGACAATTAGAAATCTATGTTTTAGATCCTTCTATCAATTCATTGAAAGTTGCAGAAGAGAGAGAGAATGAAATAATACATACTCATAAAGTAATTTATACCCAATCTTGGGAGGCACTGCCTTATTTTTTTGATATAGTTATTGTTGCCACCAATGCCAATATAAGAGAGGCTATGATTGGTAAATTGTTAGAACATCATAAGGTTCGTTTTCTAGTTTTAGAAAAAGTTCTATTTCAAGAATTAGGGGCTTATCAAAGAGTTGATGATTTATTGGCACAACATAATGTGATTACTTATGTAAATCATCCCCGTAGAATGTTTGAATCCTATAACAATCTTAAATTAAAAATAGAGACAAATAGTCAAAGTGTATATAGTGTTGTTGGTGGTAACTGGGGTATAGGCTGTAATGCTTTGCATCTTTTAGATCTTTTTGTTTACCTGTCAGGAAAAAAACTTCAAGATTTAAATGTAGATTCCATTGAAGATGAGTTATTAGAAAGTTCTCGAAAAGGTTTTGTTGAATTTACTGGAACATTAACTGGACATTTAACAGATGGTTCATTTTTTAGTTTAAGTTCATTTAAAGGAGAGTCGAGTTCTATCTCTGTAACAATCTTTAGTAATGAATATCGATTTATTATTCAAGAAGGTGGAACACCTCAAATTTATGAGTTCGAAAAAAAGAATTTGTTTAATTGGAAAACCGATGCTTTCAAAGTTCAATATCAAAGTGAATTGACGACTAATATTGTGTTAGGATTATTAGAAAATGATTTCTGTTCATTACCAACATACGATGAAGCCAGACATACTCATGAATTGTTTTTAAGAATAATGTTAGATAAATACAATAAAATAACGGGATTACAAACCACAATTTTACCAGTAACATAGTGAAAAAAAAAGTATTTCTTATCGGAACTGGACAAATGGCGATTGATTATTTCGCTGTTTTAAAAGATCAAAATTACGATATAACGGTAATCGGGCGTGGTGAAGAATCCGCAATAAAATTTGAATCTAAAACGGGAGTTAAACCTTTTGTTGGAGGGTTTCGCGAATATATAAACAATAATAGTTTGCCAGCAAATGCGTATGTAATAATTGCGTCTGGAACAGAAGCCTTAATGCCATTATTACTTTTAGCCTTGCATGCCGGAGCATATAAAGTTTTAATAGAGAAGCCGGCTGCAATTAGTATCGAAGAACTAATTGAGAACGAAGAGAAATTAAAACTTTATGCAAATACTGTTTTTGTTGCATACAATAGGAGGTTTTATGCGTCTGTTTTAAAGGCTCAAAAAATGATTGAAGAGGATGGAGGCTTACAAAGCATGCATTTTGAATTTTCGGAATGGGCGCACAAAATTGAGCCTTTATCAAAAGCAGATGGTGTCAAGGAAAATTGGTTTTTCGCAAACTCGACTCATGTGGTTGATCTTGCTTTTTATATAGCGGGGAAGCCAATCGATTGGAAAGCTTTTTCGAAGTCTGGAAAGTTAAAGTGGCATTCAAAAACTAATTTTGTAGGTGCGGGAATAACAGAAAAAGGTATTTTATTCAGTTATATATCAAATTGGGAAAGCGCGGGTAGGTGGGGTTTAGAATTATTAACTGAGAAAAGAAGAATTTATCTAAAGCCATTGGAAAGCATTAGTGTTCAAGAAAAAGGAACAGTCTCTTTAATAGAATATAAATTTGACGATCACTTAGATTTACAATACAAACCAGGGCTATTCATGCAGATTCATTCATTTTTAAACCAAATAAATGGTCGCTTATTATCTCTTGAAGAACATTTTAATATTACGAGACTGGTATATTCAAAAATGGTTTGTTCCATTTAAAATATCTTAATTTTTTAGCTTGAATAATGTTTAAAATCACTTTAAATAATAATAAATCATTCATTTGTGATTCTAATACTACAATCTTTGAAGCTGCGAAAAATAATGGAATTATTTTAGAGCATTCATGCTTAACTGCAAGATGCAGAAGTTGCGTAGCACAACTTGAAACCGGAAATACAAAGGATAGATTTGATGATTTAGTTTTGTCCAAAGAAGAGAAATTGAATAATTGGATTTTGTCTTGTAATACAATACCAACTTCTGACATTTTGCTTAAAATTGATGATTTGGGAGATGTTAAAATTTACGAAAAGAAAATCGTTGCTGCCAAGATAAAGTCTATAAGACAAATGAATGAGAGTGTTATTGAGGTACAATTGAGGTTTCCTCCAAACTCAAAATTCAAGTATAATTCAGGCCAATATGTTAATATTAGCAAGGGGGAATTGAAAAGAAGCTATTCTATTGCTAATAATTTTAATGAAAACGGAGTTTTGACTTTTTATATTAAAAGGTATGAAAAGGGACTTATGAGTAAATATTGGTTTGACGAAGCCAAAGAAAATGACTTATTAAGAGTTGAGGGGCCTTTAGGATCATTTTTTCTCAGAGAAACGAAAACGGAGAATATAGTTTTTATTGCTACAGGCACAGGTATAGCACCCATCAATGCTATGTTAGAGGCAATAGCAGAGTCCCCATCAAAATTTCTAAATAAAAACATTTGGATATTTGTTGGAGCTAGATATGAAAAAGATCTGTTTTGGAATATAAATATGTTCCATTCTATTCCAAACTTAAAGTTTATACCTGTATTATCAAGAAGTTCAGAAAGTTGGAATGGAGAAAGGGGATATGTTCAGGATATAGTTATTAAACATAATATACCTTTATCAAATACTCAAGTATATGCTTGTGGTTCTAATATGATGATAGAAGCAGCCAAAGCCTATTTCGTTGAAAATGGGTTAGATAAAAGGCATTTTTTTTCAGACGCATTTGTTGCAACAAATTAACAAAAAATGAAAGCAGTAATTCTCGCAGGAGGTTTAGGAACAAGATTAAGTGAAGAAACAGTTTCTAAACCTAAGCCAATGGTAGAAATAGGTGGGAAACCTATATTGTGGCATATTATGAAAACTTATTCTTATTATGGGATAAACGATTTTATAATTTGCTGCGGTTATAAGGGGTATGTAATTAAGGAATACTTTCAGAATTATTTTTTGCATCAATCAGATGTAACGTTTAACATGAAAGAAAATAAAATGATAGTACACAAAGAAAGAGCAGAACCTTGGACAATAACTCTTGTAGATACTGGGGATGACTCTATGACTGGAGGGCGTTTAAAAAGAGTCGCTCCTTATTTGTTAAATGAAGAAGCTTTTTGTTTTACATATGGTGATGGTGTTGCAGATATTAATGTTAAAAATTTAATAGACTTTCATAAATCACACGGTAAAGAGGCAACTTTAACCGCTACTTATCCTCCTGGTCGATTCGGAGCCTTGGAAATAGTTAATAATGCAGTTATGCAATTTCAAGAAAAACCAAGAGGTGATGGAGCTTTAATTAATGGGGGGTATTTTGTGCTTTCACCAAAAGTGTTTGATAGAATAGATGGCGATGATTCAATTTGGGAACAGGAGCCTTTAAAAGGCCTAGCAATTGAAAACCAATTAATGGCATTCAAACATGAGGGTTTTTGGCAACCGATGGATACTTTGAGGGATAAATATTACTTAGAGGAATTATTAGAAACGAACACAGCGCCATGGAAAATATGGGAAGACTAAAAGGTAAAGTAGATCCAACTTTTTGGAAAGGCAAAAAGGTCTTTATTACAGGGCATACAGGCTTCAAAGGGAGCTGGTTATCTTTGTGGTTACAAGACATGGGTGCTATTGTAAAGGGTTATGCTTTAAATCCCATAACAACCCCTAATCTATTTACCCAAGCCAATGTGGCTAAAAATATGGATTCTGAGATAGGAGATATAACCGACTTGAATCATATTACCCAGTCCATGACGGGATTTAATCCAGAGGTTTTAATTCACATGGCAGCGCAACCATTGGTGAGACTTTCATATCAAGAACCCGTTTTAACCTATGCAACTAATGTAATGGGAACGGTTAACGTTTTAGAATCTGCTAGAAAGTGTACTAATTTAAAAGCTATAGTATCTGTTACTACTGATAAATGTTATGAAAATAAAGAATGGGCCTGGGGCTACCGTGAAAATGAACCAATGGGCGGTCACGATCCATATAGTAGTAGCAAAGGTTGTGCTGAGTTAGTAACAGCCGCATATAGAAAATCATTTTTTAATGAAAATAGTAACACTTTTTTAGCTTCAGCACGGGCTGGTAATGTAATCGGTGGAGGAGATTGGTCTGAGGATAGATTAATACCCGATATTTTGAGAGCGTTTGAAAATAATGAACCGGTAATTATTAGAAATCCTTTGTCAACTAGGCCTTGGCAACATGTTTTGGAACCACTTTCAGGTTATTTGGTTTTAGCTCAACATTTATTTGAAGATGGTAGTAGTTTTGCTGAAGGATGGAATTTTGGTCCGAAAGATGAAGATTGTAAACCAGTAGGCTGGATTTTAGATAAAATGGTGGAAAATTGGGGAGGTGGGGCTAAATGGGAGCTAGACAAAAACAATAATCCGCATGAAGCTGGGTATTTAAAATTAGATTGTTCGAAAGCGGCCTTACGATTAAACTGGTATCCTAAATGGAATTTAGAGGACACATTGGAAACTATAATCAAGTGGCATCAAAAATATATATCACAACAAAATATTCAAGAACAATGTTTGCTAGAAATAGCATTATATCAAAAGAATTAAAATGAGCAATAAATTAGAAACGTTAAGAGCAGAAATCGCTTCACTAGTCAGTTCATATGCAAAAGAACAATATAAAGTAATAGCTTTTGTACCTGGTGAAACTGTAATTCCACCCTCAGGGAAGCTTTTGGGTGAAGAAGAATTACAAAATATGGTCGCAGCCTCTTTAGATGGTTGGCTAACAACAGGAAGGTTTAATGCAGAATTTGAGAAAAAATTAGCCGCTTTTTTAGGGGTAAAATATTGTTTGTCAGTTAATTCAGGATCTTCTGCAAATTTGGTTGCTTTTAGCACGCTAACATCTCCTAAGCTTGGAGATAGAGCTATTAAAAAAGGAGATGAAGTGATTGGTGTAGCAGCTGGTTTTCCCACAACTGTAAATCCTATTATACAGTTTGGAGCTATTCCTGTATTTGTTGATGTGGATATTAAAACACACAATGTCAATGCAGATTTAATTGAAGCTGCAATCACACCTAAAACAAAAGCTATTATGTTGGCTCATGCCTTAGGTAATCCATTTAATTTGGGAAAGGTAGTGGACCTATGTAAGAAATATAATTTGTGGTTAGTAGAAGATACTTGTGATGCTTTGGGTGCAGAATATAATGGTCAAAAATGCGGTACTTTTGGTGACATTGGTACTTTAAGTTTTTATCCTGCTCACCATATGACAATGGGAGAAGGAGGTGCTGTTTTTATGAACAATCCTGAATTAAAAGTAATTGCAGAATCATTTAGAGATTGGGGACGTGATTGTTATTGTGCTCCAGGTTGTGACAATACTTGTGGTTGTCGTTTCGAACAAAAACATGGAGATCTGCCATTTGGATATGATCATAAATATGTTTATTCGCATTCAGGGTATAATTTAAAAATAACTGATATGCAGGCGGCCTGTGGATTAGCTCAATTGAACAAATTAGAGTATTTCATTGAACGAAGAAGAGAAAATTACACCTATTTGAGAAATAGATTAGAAACTTTAAGCGAATATTTAGAATTACCTGAACCAACGCCTAATAGTAATCCTTCGTGGTTTGGATTTCCATTAACACTTAACCCTGAATCTGGTGTAACTAGAGTGGAATTGACACGTTTCCTTGATGACAATAAAATTGGATCTCGATTATTGTTTGCAGGAAATTTACTAAAGCAGCCTTATTTTAAAGATGTTCAGTATAAAGTTGTCGGAGACTTAACAAATACAGATATCACAATGAATAATACTTTTTGGGTAGGAGTTCAGCCGGCACTTACTTTTGAGCATTTAGATTATGTTGCGGATAAATTAGAAGAGTTTTTCGGATTAAATTTTTAATGTTAAAGAAATCAATTCTACTTACAGGGGCTACAGGATTTTTAGGAAGTTATTTGCTAAATGCTTTAATAAATCTAAATTTTAATGTAATTGTGATTAAACGCTCAACATCTAATATGTCAAGAATTATGCATTTAGATGGTAGGTATAAAAGTTATGACATAGATATTGTCCATTTAGAAAAAGCATTTGAAGATCAGAAAATAGATTGTGTGATACATACGGCTTGTAATTATGGGCGAAATGGAGAATCAATTCTGTCTATTGTTGATAGTAATTTAAATCTTGGAATTAAATTATTGGATACATGTCTAAGATTTAAAACGGAATCATTTATTAATACAGATACTTTATTACCTAAAAATCTAAATATATACACATTGTCAAAAAAACAATTTGTTGAGTATCTTTCTTTTCATTCCAATAAATTAAGGGTGATTAACCTAAAGCTAGAACATATTTATGGACCTAAAGATGATGAGACTAAGTTCTTGCCATGGATAATTTCACAATTCAAACGGAATGTTATTGAAATAAAACTTACTAAAGGAGAACAAAAACGTGACTTTATTTATATCGATGATGTAGTTTCGGCCTATATAACCGTCGTAAAGGCGCTATCAAGTTTCTCTAATTATACGGAATTTGATGTTGGAACAGGAGAATTGGTTCCACTAAATTATTTTATTCAATATTTGAAAGAATGCTATGAATGTAATTTTGGTTCAATAACTTCAAAATTGGTATTTGGAGCGATACCTTATAGAGATGGGGAGTTAATGAGTGTAAAAGTAGATAATAAGGGGTTATTGGCTTTAGGTTGGAGACCGACTGTAAACTATAAAAATGGAATAAGTCTTATTTTAAAAGATAGTTTTTAAAATATTATGTTTAAACGCCTAATGTTGATGAATAAAATATATGAGTAATTTAATTCTTGGTGCGGGAATTGCAGGGATATCTGCCTCTTATGAATTAGAGAAAAATAATATTACCTCTTTAATTATAGAGAAAGGAAATTCGTGGGGAGGATTGCTCGATAATTTTTCAATAGATGGTTTTCGATTTGACAAGTTTATTCATTTGTCATTTACTGAAAATGATTTTGTAAATGATATTTTCCTGAATACCCCTTTTATTAAACATAAGCCTCTATCATCTAATTACTATAATGGGTATTGGTTAAAGCATCCTGCCCAAAATAATTTATTTCCACTTGGCCAAGAAGAGAAAGAAATTATTCTAAGTGATTTCCAAAATCGTAATAGCGTAGAAATATCTCAAATCAACAATTATGAAGAATGGTTAAGAGCTCAATATGGGAATTATTTTGCTGAAAATTTTCCGATGGTTTATACAGAGAAGTATTGGACTTTGGAAGCAAAAGATCTTGAAACTAAATGGGTTGGAAATCGAATGTATATGCCATCTCTTGAAGAAGTAAGAAATGGATGTTATACAGATATTACACCTAACACTTATTACGCTAAGGAAATGAGATATCCGCTGCAAGGAGGATATAAGTCATTTTTAAATCCAATGGTTGATTCAGCTAAGATTTTGACAAATCATAATATAACTAGTATCGATTTAGATTTCAAAAAAGTAAATTGTGAAAACGGTAAGAGTTTATTCTTCAATAATCTTATTAGTAGCTTACCCTTACCTGAAATTTGTAGATTAATTAAAAATATTCCTGTAAATGTTTTAGAAGCTGCTCAAAAATTAAACTTTACTTCAGGATATTTAATTTCTTTAGGATTTAATAAACCAGATATTTTAAAAAATTTATGGTTTTATATTTATGATAAAGATATTTTACCTGCTAGGGTATATTCT
>JACCDX010446183.1_pt1 | contig 16020 bp, 14 predicted proteins | sample 7449681 | NCBI WGS metagenome assembly JACCDX01 (sample SAMN15323450, study PRJNA562643) | freshwater metagenome | isolation source: river surface water | place: USA:Blue River Watershed | collected 2017-08-18 | reverse complement strand
GTGGATATATTCCAGAACATTCCATTCCAGCATACCAATTAGCTATGGACTTGAATACAAATTATATTGAACCAGATCTTTGTCTTTCCAAAGATGGTGTATTTGTTGCATTACATGATTTATTGCTGGATGATACAACAAATGTTGCATCATTTCCTGAATATTCTAATCGTAAAAAAACACAAGAAGTTGATGGTCAAATGTTGACAGGTTACTTTGTTAGTGATTTTACTATTGGAGAATTAAAGCAATTAGGATTAAACCAACGTTTATCACAAAGAACTCAAATATATAATGGGCTATTTCAAATACCAACTCTTGATGAAATTGTTAATTTAATTCAATTCCAATACAACAAAACAGGAATTTTGTATGGGATATTTCCAGAATTGAAACACCCATCTTATTTTGCATCTGCTGGATTTGAAATGGGCGATATGTTACTTGACCAATTATCTGGTTACGATATATTTAACCCAACCAATAAATCCAATTCTTTAGCAAACCCAATAATAATCCAATGTTTTGAAGAAAACACTTTGATATCACTAAAAAATAAAACTGATATTCCATTAGTATTATTGACAGATAGTAATAGCATTTGGAACCAAGAATATTTAACACACATATCAACTTTTGCTAATGCTATTGGTCCTAATAAAAAACAATTAAATTTAAAAAAAATACAAATGGCACATGATGCTAATTTACAAGTATATCCGTGGACATTTCGAGCAGATTCAGATATTGGTATTCGGTTTAATGGTAGTTTTGAAGATGAAGAATTATATTATATTTGTTGTTTAGGTGTGGATGGTCTTTTTACTGAATTTCCTGATAGAACAAGAGAAACAATAAATAATTTAGTTGTATGTGATAAATTTAATTGTTTATAAACTAACAGCTACAAAAATTTTGTTATTCCATGATTGTTGCTTGATTTCCGGAAATTTGTGCAACAAATTGATTTACTTGGCGCATAATATTATCCCAATCATCATCAGCATCGTTATCAATTACCAGTACAGGAGTTTGTGTCCAACTACCAATCCAGGCTTCGTGATATTCGTGTAATTCTTTTAAATACTCTAGTGGTACACCATCTTCTTCATGACGAGCTCTTTGATGCATTCGTTCAAAGCATTTCTCTGGTGAACATTTCAAATAAATAATAGCATGAGGTTTTTCGTAGAATTTTTCTTCTAGCCAATCAAACCAAAATTTATAACAATTGGTTTCAAGTTCATTCATTTTTCCAGATTTTATGCAAGATTTACCAAATACATGTCTATCTGTCCAAATAGATCTTTCACAAAATCTAATAGGTTTGGTTTGTTCGTGTTCAATTGATTGGAGTCGAGTTTTAAAGACCATGGTTTGAAACAAGTATGCATATCTAGTTGGTTCTTCATAAAATTCTTGTAGTAAATTTTTTCCATCAGAGCCGGTTACTCCTAACCATAAATCAACCGGCTCTCTAATTACTTCAAAATTTTCATTTGATTCTAATTTATCAAGGCATGTGGTTTTCCCGGAGCCAATATTTCCTTCTACAATAATACGTAATTTGTTGGACATTAATTGTTTGTATATTAATTGATTCTATAATATTATAATAAATCAATTTTTTTAAAGTGTTTGTTCCTCATACATAATAATTTTAAACTTTTGTTCGGGTAATTCAACTAAACTGTAACCCTTAGCTTTTAATTTAGTTTTAACAGTAGTAACAACATCTGGTAAATATTCAAAGTATGTAATAATACAAATGGTTTTATTATTATTATAGCAGTAACATAATTCTTTTTTAACTTTTTTTGAAAGATTTCTTAGTTGTTTTTGATAAATATATTTATTCCATGTTTCTTTTTTTGGAAAATCATCTATTTCAAAACATGAATCTTCAATAAATTTATGAATATTATTAACGTCATCATAATAAGTAGACATTATAGAATTTGGTAATTCCAAATTTGTTTATAAATCAATTTTTTTCGTATGAAAATTTTCAATTTTAATAAAATTAATTTGTTGTGAGGACATTAATACAAATTGAAATATCAAAACTTTTTTAAATAAAAACAAATAAATATATTTTACCAACTGAGTTTCCATCCAGTGCTAACACCATCAGGGTTTTCGATTTCTGTAATAGCATAGCCCTTGTTAGTTAAAAAGGATTTAACTGAAGTAACTACAGTTGCCTTGTATCCTGCAGTTTCCGCTGTAAGAACCCGACAGCAATTTAAATTAGTACTGTTTGCATGAACCATTTTGCCTCTAATTAGGTCAAGGAGCCGATTAAAATTTTCCTGAAAGAAACATTCATTAACGCTGTTTTTGTCGGGAAAGTTAAGGCTGTTGATAGCCATGTTTAAATCAGTAAACCTGAAAACACCAGCTACATGATTATTGGAACTGATGGGAGCAACTTGGTTACCGGTATTATTTGATGAATTATCTTGAGTATTTGCCATTAAATAATTAGATTATTAATTATAAAATTAAAAACTTCAATTTTTTTATTTAATGGTTATTAATGCAATACAAATAAATTAAGTTGATAATAAAAAATCACCCAAAATAACTTTGTCTGGGAAATCTTCTGAAATATAATCTTTAATAGTGAAAATAAATTGGGCTGGAGTAAACTTGTTTTCTGGAATTAACCCAAGTAAATCAGCTGGAATATTTCTATTAAAAAACTTGTAATAAATTTTATTTAACTGAAAATGGTCTGCAAGTTTAAAAGTAATTCGAGCATCAAATCTACCATGACGGTAAAATGCTGGATCTAATTTTTCAATATGATTTGTGGTTGCAATAAAAATTAAATTGTCCGGAGTAATTGTACCTTGTAGTAAATTTAACACATAAGCCAGAGATAATTTTTGGGTTGTGGGTTCTTCTACATTTGTTGTACCAACAGTTGAACCATTTCTATTATGTAAAAGAGTACCAACAGCATCAATATCTTCAGCAACAATAATTCCTCCATTACAATTTTTAACCACATGATCAAAAATCATTTGTAAATCTTCGTTGGATTCAATAGTATCACCAAATGACAAATAATAAATATCTTTTTTAAGATATGAAGCAATTGTTAAAATTGTTGAAGATTTTCCAGTTCCAGGGAGACCATCAAGTAACACACATAATTTATTTGGTAATCCAAGGGATTTTAATAATTCTTTATTAGTTTTGAATTTGCTTAACACTGACAATAATTTTTTTTCATCAGTTTCTCTTAAATACATGGTGTCAAATGTTTTATATCCCGAGTTAACATGTTGGGTTTTTACTTCTTTTTTTATTTCAACTTCCGAAATTGTTTTCCCAGGGATATTAGCTAATTCTTTAACTAATACATCTGATTTTTCCAATTTGATATTTTCCAGTAATTCTTTTTTCTCCAAGTAGGCCTGATATTCAGGGTTGGGTATTTCTTTTTTGCTCGCGGTCTTTTCCAATTTGATTTTACAAATGGAAATTTCATTTTTGTCTCCAATTGCAAATTCATACTTTTTAATATCAGAAATAAAACTGTTAAATTCTCCATTAATTTCTTCCACTGTTATTTTATTAGTATTGCCTTCACAAACAAAGGTTATTTCATTTGTTGTGCTTGAATTGGTTGTATTAGTTGAGTTGGATAAACTACTTGACCCATTTGACTTGCCATAAAGTTGATTGTTTATGGGTATATCTAACCCTCCTTTACAAATATCCACTAGATAATATCTTAAAGAAGTGGAACTACTAAAAAGCATATGAATTGGCATTTGTTCCAGTTGCTTAATATCAATCAGAGTTTCTAATTTGTAATTGGATTTAATACTTGGATTTTTTTGTTTCCAAATATTTATTACTGAATTGAACCAATGTGTACCTTGTAAACCCAAATATCCAATCATTGAACTTGCACAGTTAAATATTTTTATTTCTACACGATTTGATGTGTCAGTTGCATTTAAAAATTTAAGACCAAAATTAGAAAAATTTATTTTATACTGAGAATTTGATTGTAAATTAGGATGATTTTTATTTAACCATTCTTGAATAACTCCCGGTACTTTTAAATTGATATCTAACCAATACAATTCACTAAAATCATTAGAAAATAATGAATTCATATTAATTCTAATTGGTTTTCCGGTTGAATCGCAAAATTGGTCCGTTTTCTTTAATAAATCTAATATAATTAATAATTCAATGTAAGATGACTGCACATTTGCTGTGGGACAATATTGTATAATTATGGAATAAATAACAGATTCCCATATTATTGCATTAGCAGGAGTTTGAATATGTTCTGAATTAAACTTAACTAATGATTCATGGTATTCTAAATAATTTCCATATGAAAACTTGGGAAATGTTCGCCAATTTTCTGCCTTAATAGTATAATAAACTTCATAGACATATGAAAAAATTACCCAATCATTTATCAAATGAATAAATCTATGAAAACCTTTCATTCGGATTAAAATTTTTTCATACAATTCTTTACTAATGGTTCCATTAGATTGGGCAAAAGAATTGCCCATTGGAATTGAATTAAATGACTTTAATTTATTATTTTCAAATGTTAGCTCTAGTTCGCTGGATAACCTAATTGTTATAGTGTTGTAATGGATTTTTATATCGGACCATGTTTCCCCCAGTAAAAGAGTTTCCATATCTGCGAATTGAATGGATTTGTTTGGAGAAATTACATAACTTACGTTATCAATGTTTTTATTATCTTTCAAAAAGTTAATAAAACCATTTACAAATTCATTAATTACCTTGATTTTAAAATTTATTTTTTTCGGTTCATCAATAAACTCAATTGGTTGGTAGCAAATTTGTTTTCTAGCAAATATGCTTGGTACACTCGCAATCAAATTATAAAAATATGTGAAAAAACTTTTATAATTTGCCATTACATATTCTGATGATTCCTTGGTTAGATATTTTGGTATATTTTTAATTTCATTAATATATAATAACATTCCTAAAATTAAAACATTTTTTGAAGTAAACCCTTCTTTTGCACAATTACCAATATGTGTAGCTACTTGTGAATTAAATAGCAGGTGTAAATAATGTTCATTGCCATTGGTATCTACGTTAATTAAATTATTTTGGCTGATTTGGTTTGTTGTCATTAATTTATATATTTAATATACAAAGCCATATATTTTTTCAATTTTTTCAGTTAGTTTTCAGTTAGTTTTTAGTTAGTTTTTAGTTAGTTTTTTGGTAACCATCAATAAATTCTTTTATTTTATTGGCAATTTGTTCATATGAGCCATACTTTTCAACTGGACCATCTGCAATATACCATTCGCATGTTTCCAAACTAATTTCCCCATATACTAGTTCCTTATCCCATTCACCTTCCCATATTCTAATCCAATGTGATGGCTTGGTTATTTTACTTAATTTATATTTGTGAGATTCTGTTATTAAATCGCCAATTGAATAAGATATTTGACTTCTATGAACTTTTCCTTTAATATTATCAATATCAGGTACTTTCTCCCGTGCAAAAAATTCTTCAATATAATCAAAAAATCCCATTAGCCTATGTTCAGAAATCCAGTACAGGATACTTGAACCAATTTCATCAAAACTGTCAAATTTATTTACAGCACAATGGGTAAAATTATATTCAAATGGGTTTGCATTAAAATTTATTTTCAAACCTAAAAATTCTTCATTAGATTTTCCTTCCCAAACATTAATTTCAATTCCAGGACATCTTAAATAATATCCGGATGTGTCACATGTATAGGTGTATGTGATTTGATTTGGTTGGATATTTTCCAGTTCTTCCTCTGACATATCCGACTGCAATGGAATTTCATTGGATTTAAAAAAATCAATCATCCCGTTTAACACATCAAGTTCTTTAGCATTTCTAACTCCTTTATTATAATATTTTTGAAAGTTCTCATCAGGTATATTTGTTGTATTTATTTGGTAAGTTAAAAATACTAAATCTCCTAATTTATCCAAATCCCCCAGTTTATTCAAATTCTCCTCCATTTACTACTTGTATATTTAGTGCGTTTAACTGTTTAAACAGAATTTTAATTTTTAGCCTATAAAGAAATATTTACTTGGAATATTATTATACAGTAAAATGAATACGGTTAAAAAGTCAGAACCAGTTTCTAACCCAACCAATCCAGTTGACGCGTTAACTGTTAAACGGGATCAGTTGAGAGCCAACTTGTTAGAACAGCAAAAAAAAATATTTAGTATTGAAAACCAGTTAATTGAATTAGATAAAGAACTTGCTAGTTTTTCGGATAATTTAATTTTAGAAAATCTTAAATTAAGTGAACAACAGGAACAAATTGTTAATGCAACCGAAGATAATATCCTAGTTGTCGCATGCCCTGGTTCCGGTAAAACTCATACTTTAATATCCCGGTATGTGAAAATGATTTTGAACAATGAAATTACTCCAGAAGAAACCCTGCTTATCACGTTTACTAAAAAAGCAGGTATGGAAATGTTAAATAGATTAGGCAAAATTCTCCCTCATAAAATTCCTTATCATGTGGGGTCGTTACACGGACTTGGATACAAAGTACTACAAGAATTTAATGATATTAATTACACAGTCCTAGATGAAAAAGACGTAAAGGACTTTCTAAGAGATATTATCAGTGAAAACCAAACATTGCAACAACTAGAAGAAGATGAATTGGGAATTATTAAAAATAAAATCCAACTGATTATTGACCAGGCATCAACATGTTACCCATTTGATTTAAAACAAGCATTGAAAAAAGTTAACTTGGAAAAATATCATAAAGAATTTGCCTATGTGTACAAGCTATATCAAAGCAAAAAGAAAAAGGAACATTTGGTTGATTTTAATGACTTGATGATCCAGTTTAGTAAATTTTTAGATGAGGAAAAATCTAATGGATTCAAGGAAAAAATTAAATATGTGTTTTTTGATGAATATCAAGATGTTAACCCAGTTCAAAACTATATCCTGTTAAAACTATCAGCTAAAGCAAAAGTTATGGTGGTTGGAGATGATGCTCAGGCTATTTACGCATTTAGAGGTTCGTCCGTTAAATATATTTTAAACTTTAATGAAACATTTAATGATCCAAATAAAACTCATCGAATGTACTTGTTAGCTGAAAACTATCGTTCAACACCTTCTATTGTGGACTTTTGTCAAGATATTATTTCCCATAACGCAAATCAATTTGAAAAAGCTGTTACATCCAAACAAGAAAAATTTGGTTTTAATCCTTGTGTTTTTGCATTCAAGTCTCAAAAAGAACAATATAAATGGATTGTTGAAGATATTATGGCGAAAAATGCACAAGGGGTTAAGTTTTCAGATATGGTTATTCTAGCTAGAAAAAATACTCTGTTGGACGAAATTGAATTACACCTGATGGGAAATAAAATTCCCACAGTAAAACACATTGGGTTATCACTACTAGATAAAGCTCATATCAAGGACTTTTTAGCTTGGATTACCTTGTTAATCAATCCAAAAAGTTCAATCCACTGGAAACGTATCATTAGTCTGCATCCTGGGTACGGGATAAAAAAGGCTAATGTAATTTTAGATTCAAGTACAGGAGATTTGCTTGGAGCAGTTAAGGCACATATTGATAAAGAAAAGCTTGGTAACCCCAATTATTCCGGGTTGGTTGAACTATATGATTCGATTTGTTATTTGAAAAAAGTTAAACGGGATATTGATAAAGCCCGATTTATAGTAAATTATCTGGAAAAGTTATGGACTATTAAAAAGGAATCTAATGTGGAAGGTAAAGTAGCTGATATATATAACCTACTTAACTATTTAAAAAATTCATCTCTGGAACAATTTATTAATGATTTATATTTGAATCAAGAAGTGGAAACTAACTTGGAAAATGTATTGTATTTGACTACCATTCATGGAGCCAAAGGATTAGAATGGGAGTATGTGTATATTATTGATGTTAACTCAAAAGATTTCCCTTCAGTCCGACCAAAATACTACCTGGATGAACTGGAAGAAATGGACGAAGAACGTAGATTATTTTATGTTGCTGCATCCAGAGCAAAAAAATACTTGTTTATGACATATCACGAAGATTTACATCCAGAATCACAGGTTCAAATTAGTCCATTACTTCGGGAAATTAATTCGGAACTATATACTGGATGCGGAGTTAAAATTGAAAAGTTTCAACCTACTCTGATAATTTCTCGTGATGTACAGAATTATTTGCGTTTTATTGGGTATTCTCGAGTATACGAGCAAATATCCTCATTAAGCAATGTAAGAACTTGTGTAAACAAATCATTTGATATTCCTAGACACATTGAAAAATTACCCCATAAAATAGTTATCGGTAACTTTATTGATTTTTTAGTTGCTAAAATGCTTCAAATTAATTATCCCAAAAAAATTAAAAAATTTGACATGGGTATAATACATAAAGACACAAAGTTTCCACAAAAAATTTATTTAGAATATGTGGACCCACAAACCGATTGGAGAAATATATTGGACCATATATTTTATATTGCCACATGGAAAGCACCAAAAGACTTTGATTTTACATCTTACCGGGACTTATTGGTAAGCGAGTTAGCATTTAATTATTATTTGGAATTGGAAAAAGGTTTGTGTAAAATTATTAATGGAATAAAACCAAAAGAAATTCATACTCACTATGTGGTTTCTCATGGTAGTGTACGAGGGGAAATTGATATTTTTTGTGATGACACTATTATTGAAATTAAATCAGCTGTTTCCAATTATAATGAAATTGCAACAATACCAAATATGTCACAAGTATTGCTATATGCTTATTTACTAAAAAAGAAAGAAATAAAAGTAAATCGAATGATTTTGTACAATCCGTTAAATGGGGAAGTCAATAACTTTGATATTGGAGATTTTAATTTGGTAAAGTTTAAAAAGTCCATTTATTCAGATAATTCTAATGGATAAACTTAAAAAAATATTGACTTTATTATCCATTAAATAAATTTCAATTTATTTAATGAATCAAAATGAACTAGTTATTGAAATTTATAAAAACCCAAATAATTTTGATTTTTTATGGGCTGCACTTGCACAAACTTTATCATTTGAATTGATTGAATGGGACTACTTGTCTAACATGGCTAATATGGCTGATTCAGCTGATTTTAATGATTTTGAAGTTTTAGTTAAAAAACCAAACCCAAATATTATTTATTCAAATAAACAATTAGGCTATCATATTCAAATTAATACAAAACTCGATATTTTTAATCAAATTTTCGCGGTTCCAGACCACACACAACCAAACAGATTTTTTGTTGGGTTTGTACTTTCGACTAATTCAACTTATCTAAAAACAATTGGGTTAGTTGTGTATTTTAACCCAACCGGTAAATCAACAATAAAATCTATATTGGATAATGTTTTATTTGATTATGACTCTAGAAACGGTAAACCAAAAGCATATTTTTACGCACAATCTTTAATATTTGTTCAGTCTCATCGCGATACCAGCAAACTAATATTAGGTTTAAATTTACTTGATAACAATGATAAAGTTATTGGTACAACCAAAAAATACACATCAATTGATTCACATGGTGTATTGGCAGGCCCTATGCAAAACAAAAACTTCCGATTTGTACGGGTCAAGTCAGAAAATTCAACGGAAATTTTAATTGATTTGGGGTCACTAAAAATCAAACAAGAAAAACCAAATGAACTGGTTATTTGTTATTACCAGGTTGAATCGGGAAAGTCAACCGAGTTTATAAAAAAATTTACTATTGATTCTGAACCATACGATGATGGTTATCCTTTGTATTGTGTTGGGTGTGGAAAATTAACATATATTGCATCCTGGATCCATAATACTGTTTTTATGGGCTTGGGTAACTCTTATTGTCCCAATTGTGAAATCAGGTATAGTAAATCAGATGGCAAATGGATTTGTTGTAAACTTAATAGTTCCAATGGATTTTGTTCATTTCCAGTCGGCTTGGATGACCCATGTAATCAGCTCCATTCAACAACCATGACTATTCAACCAAAAGCCTATTGGAATAAATCAGATAAATTTCCATTTAAGGAAACAATTCAAGTAACTCAAGAAAATATTCTTTAAGTAATTTGTATAATTTTAATTTAAAACTCATTCAAAGTTTTAATTTTACTAAATAATTAATGGAACCAAATGATTTTCCTAAAGAAGCAGTCGGAAAAGCTGGAGGTATTTTAATTTCCGACACAATAAATGGTGACCAAGTGGTATTTCTTGGTAAATCAAATATCCCAAAAAGAGCTAATGAGTATGAAGGATTTGGTGGTAAATGGGAGCCGCAAGACATTACTACCCTACATACCGCACTTAGGGAAATGATAGAAGAATTTTTTAATTTAAAAACATCAACTGAATTTATTAACCAATTGGCACTAAATATTGTAAATACTAATATTATTATTAAACGAATTGAATTACATGGAATGTCTTATTTAATTAACTTGGCTGGGTTGGAATGGATATTTTTACAATTGGTTAATGTATCGCCAGAGTTGGCCAAATGGAAAACACCGGAAAACAAATTTAATTATTTGCAGTATATGGAAGAACGGGTAGTTACTGAGATGGCTTCCAATGGGTTAAATGAAATTCAGTCAATACACGTTTGTAAATTATCAGATATACGAAACAAAGTATATGATTTGAGGTGGTTTACATCAAGAATAATTTACGAAATGTTAGTTAAAAAATAATTATTTTAATTTAAATATTTAAATTAAAAAAATTGACTTGAAATTTATATTGGATTAACTGATTAAATCATATTAATGGACCAAAACAATATATTATTAAACTCAATTGTATTAGCCGGTGGATTATTTGGGTCTATTTACTTATTTTCTACTGGATTGGTATGTATGAATTTACAAAATAATAAATATTCAATCTATTTGAATGGGAGTGTAATGGGAGTATCTGGACTTGCTTTTGCAACCATGTGCTATAAGAAATTCCCATGGGAGATTTTTAAGTAAATTGTAACAAATAATATAAATTTCATATTGATATTTATATTATATAAATTAAACAAATGCATTTTTACCAAGTAATTCACGACCTAAAATTAAATTATGAATATTTTTGGTTCCTTCATAAGTGTTTACAGCTTCTAAATTAATTAAGTGTCTAATAATATTGTATGAGTTTGAAACCCCATTACCGCCTAACAAATCTCTACAAATTCTGGCAACATTTAGCGCATTCTCACAATTTGTTCTTTTAAGGTAAGATATAAGTGCAATATTTTTTTCCAAATCATCAAAGGATTCAATACAGTTTAATGAACTAAATGAGTTGTTTAATGAATTTGTATACATTTCAATTGACTTAACCAAATCTAATTGAATAAGTTGATATGAATCAAGAGATTTTGAAAATTGTTTTCTGTCACTGGTATAATCAATAGTTGTATTAATTATATTTTCCATTGCTCCAACAACACCCCAAGATATTCCATAACGTGCTTTATTTAAACAATTAAATGGTCCCCTTAAACCAGTCACATTAAGTTTATTTGCTTTTGGAATTTTTAAGTTATCCATATAAATATATCCAGTCGGTGAAGCTAACAATGTCATTTTTTCTTTTATTTCAGGAGTACTAATTGTATCGGCGCGTTCGCTAACTAACCCAATAATTTTATTAGATTCATCTTTACACCATATTATAAAAACATCAGCTATTGGGGAATTAGTAATCCAAATTTTTGAACCGGATACAATATAATAATCTTTATGCTCAATCGCTTTAGTTTTCATTCCGGCTGGGTCAGAACCTGCATCTGGTTCTGTTAAACCAAAACAACCAATATGTTCACCATTATAAAGTTTAGGTAAAAATTTTGATTTTAAATTTTCTGAACCAAATTTTTCTATAGGATTAATAACAAGAGATGACTGAACTGAATATCCAGACCTTAATGCTGAATCAACAGATTCTATTTGATAATTAATCATTCCATATGTTTTTGGGTCAATTTCATTTTCTTTGTGATTAAAAATTCCCATTTGACCCCAATTTTTATAAAGAGTTTGATATCTTGTTTTATCGAAGGAAACTAATGTGTTAGGAGTTGGATAGGATTTCTTTGTTGTTTCAAGTACATTTTTACCTATTAATTCAGTAAAAGTATCCAATTTGGCAAATTGTTTAAATAGGCCTGTATATTTTTTCATTACAAATAAAGCAAAATTGTTTTTAAATAGATTTGTATTGGCTTTTATATAATATTGAAAATAATATAAATTACAATTAGAAATTTATATTATATAATCAATGACACAGCTAGTTGATAAAGGTTTTACAGACTTAGATAAGTTTCCCAATTGTGCGGAACCTAATTGTTTAGAGCGGTTGGAATTACAAAATCGATTTAAGTGTTCAAAATGTTCTGGGGTATTTTGTTGTTCCCATAGGTTAGACTGGAAACACCAATGCACTGGATTATCTGGTGAAAGGGCAGAGGTTTTTACCAAACCAATAATCCTACCTAAATGTTCAGAATCTGGATGTGCTTGCAAATTAACTGGAATCAATAAATTTTTTTGTATTGGATGTGGTAAAAACTATTGTATGGCACATCGGTTAGATTTTGTTCACAAGTGTGGGAAAAAATAAAGAAAAAAATGTGTGTGAAAAAATTGCTCATTTGGAAATTTGGAAAATATGAATAAAATTAAAAAATATGTAAATTAATTATTTCCAAAGCAATCCATTAATTTATTTCCAAGTTAATATTAATTATTTATTTATATTAGATGTATTATACATATAGTTTCCAATTACTGCTCAAAAATATAAAGTTAAAAATTAAAATGAGCAAATAGAAATAATAATAATTTCCGCGCGCGCGCACAAGAGATATATCTGGTTTGGAAATAACATTAAAGTTTACGTAAATTATATAAATAACTAATTTCCATATTACAATTTCCATTTGCTCATTTTAATTTTTAATTTTATATTTTTGAGCAGTAATTGGAAACTATATGTGTTATCCATATAATTATGATTGTTATATAGTATATTACCAGGAAATAATTGATGATTTACTTTGGAAACCACAATTATGTAAAAGTTATTAGCTTATTTATATTTTCCAAATTTCCAAATGAGCAATTTTTCCACACGTTTTTTTTCTTTATTTTTAATAAAAAACTTGTTTTTGTTTTTTTAACAAAATTACTAATTATATTTCCAAAAACAACTTAAATGATAAATAATTTGGAAATATAATTAAAGATTAATATTTATTATTAAATAAATGGAAAAAAATTTTAAATGTTTAAAATGTGAAAAAGAATATAAATCAAACAGTGGTTTATGGAAACATCAGATAAAATGCAACAAAGAAAAAACACTAATGTTATAACTAATACAAATACAACAATTGAACAAAGTACAAAAACTGAACCAAATATAAAATCAAAAGAATTTATGTGTATGTATTGTTTAAAACTCTTTGGAACTAATTTTAATAAAATTAGACATCAAAATAACTGTCAAATGAAAAATGTTATTGCTGATTTAAAGGATGATTTTAATAATAAATTTGAATTGCTAAAAAAAGATTTTGAAGCAAAAGCAACAGGAAAAGTATATAATAAATATGTAAATTCAGGAACAATAAATAATAAAATTACAATAAATAAAATAGGAAATGAAAATTTAGAATTAACAAATGAAGAAGTAAGAAAAATATTTAATAAAGAAGTTGAAGGGTTGTTAACATTTATTGAATTTGCAAATTTTAATGAAAGATTACCAAATAACCATTCTTTTTGTTCAACATCATTGGAAAGTAAATATTTATCAAAATATAATGCTGACGACAAAACTATACAAAAAGATCGCAAAAAATATTAATTTGATCAAGTTATTAACAAAGCAATTGATAATCTTGAATTTTTATACAATAAGTTTAAAACAATATTTAAGCCTGGTCAACAAAAAGAAATAGAAGAAAAAATAATTAATATTAAAAACATTAAAAGTTACGATTTAAATAGTAAATTTATTAAAGAACTAATTAATCAGTTAAATTTATTAAGTTATAATAAAAAAGATATGGTTATGAACACATGGAATCAACTTTATTATGATTCAGATTCAGATACTGCGGAAAACTTTGAAGAAGATCTAAATAAAGGCATAATTCGTAAACAATTAACTAATATGACACCAAATAAAAAAATGGTTTTAATTAACAAAGAAGAATATAGTTCTGACTCTGATTTATCTGATTCATCAAATTCAATTGAAGTATAATACTTATTATAAATTTTTAACAAAACTAATTTATAATAAAGATTCTTGTTTAATATTAGCAACTTCAAGTGGTTCCATATTTTGACATACAGGTGTTTTTTTAATAAATTTAATTAGTTTGGACTCGTCAGACCAATCAACAGGAAGTTCATATTCAGACAATATGTAAGTTATTATACAGCCTACTTTGTTATTTCCAGATACTTCAAAATTAAAATCAATTTGTTTTTCCAACTGAATTTTTTTTATGGCTTCTTTGCTGGATAGCTCAGTACCTGGTAAATGGGTTGACACAAATAATCCCCTAGAATTTTTTAATGTGGATACAATACGTTCATTTAAATTTTCAATAACTTCATCAAATTGAGCATACTGGGTGACTTTGCATTCCCAATAAGGTAAATACTTTGGGAGTGATTCTAGTCCAAAGTATTTGATTAACTTGGAATAAAATATTGTGGAAGCCTTTCCAGCTAACATGGAAACCATTTTTTGAATTCGTCCCCCATAATCATATTCAAAACCATTATCTTCTTCTTCCTTTGTTACTGGTTTTAAATAATATGTTATTTCATCGTAACCAACATAACATAACGAAAACGCCAATGTATTAAAACATTCTATACCAGTTTCAATCATTGCATTGGTAACCCGATCATCATATGGTTTTGATAAGTTTAACTCTTTAAAGTATTTGAAAAAATTAACCCCATCTAAACGAAAAATAGTATGGGAACGTGGATTTAATTTAGCGGTTGTATCAACTGTAACTATTTTTTTTAAGTTTGCTTCAATACTCATTATAACAAGCTTATATAAAGTTTTTAAGTGTTAAACGTGGCTTTTGAAATTAACTAATGATAAAATTTGAATTAAAGACTATTTGTTCATTATATATTAATTAATTAATGTGTGGAATTTGGGCTTATATTGAACTAACTGCAAATACTGCTGATTATGCTAAACTATTTAATGACTTTATGCAAATCAAACCCCGAGGACCTGATATGTCAAGTTTTCAAACAATTAAAAATCTCACTGTTGGATTTCATCGATTAGCTATTATGGATCCAACTTTTCATGCTAATCAACCTTATATTATCGAAGATGGAGACCGTACTATTATTTTTGTTTGTAATGGTGAAATTTATAATTTTAAAGATTTAATTAGAAACCATAACTTACCCATTCATAATAACTCTGATTGTATGACCATTCCTCAGCTTTACTTGAAATATGCCAAGTATAATCCTGACGGACGTACCCACCTTAAACACTTTTCTGAATTATTTGTACGGGATGTTAAAGGAGAATTTGCTTTTTTGTTATTTGAATTTGACCGTTTACAAAATTTAAAACAAGTAGTTGCAGGTCGTGATTCTATTGGTATTAGACCTTTATATTATCATCACCCAACTACCCAATCAACTGGGCTTATATTTAGTTCAGAAATAAAGGGTATGAAGTCTTTTGATAACCATGTTGAAGAATTTGAACCAGGTACCATTTTAGAAATTAATTTTGATAATTTTGGTAAAATTGTATCAACTGATAAATACGATTTTAAAACTGTTTATCAAGTTGAACCAATTAATGAACATAGCTTACATCATATAAAAGAAGCTGAACACGAATTAACTGAAAAGTTATTAAAACAAGTACGTGATTCAGTTGTTAATTC
>JACCDX011677951.1_pt1 | contig 16025 bp, 13 predicted proteins | sample 7449681 | NCBI WGS metagenome assembly JACCDX01 (sample SAMN15323450, study PRJNA562643) | freshwater metagenome | isolation source: river surface water | place: USA:Blue River Watershed | collected 2017-08-18 | reverse complement strand
GTTTAGAAGGTGACTTTTTGTTTTGTTGTACAGCCATGATGGCTCCTTGGAGGCGTTGAAAGCAGCGTTATTAAGGACAAGCTCAACATCAACGCGGCTAGGTTAAACAGTGAATGAACTCACACCCAAAGGGTGCGAAGCCGCTGATTATAGCCCATAGTTTCAGGCCAATCTAGCGTTTCAGTGCGGTTTTTTCTTCAATTGGGCCAATGCCGCAAAAGGGTTGGGGCGATCTGCCAGTGCGGCCTCAAACGATTCATCCGAAGCCGACATAGGCACCAATATTGGACAAACTGAGTGCTTGGGCACGATTGGGGCCGACATGATGAGTTCATCCTCAATCAATTCCCAAACGTCAAATTCAGGCACCAACACCAGCAAATCCTCTTCAGACTCATCGTCTTCGGCCTCAGCTGTGGCTTCGTCGGCCACAAATCGGAAGGCTTGCTCCGAAACCACCTCAATCTGAACAGGACCCAAGCAACGCTGACACTGCATTGGCAAGACAACCGAGGCTTTCAAATGCAGATAAATTTGGGCCTCGCCCCCCACTACTGGCGCCGTTTCCCCAGAAATTTCCCATTGAACCTGGATGGTTTCTGCATTCGCTGCAGTTTGAGATGCCGCTAAATCAGCCAAACGTTCAAAAAAAGCCAGCGGCTGGAGCCCGCTGAGACTCAAACCATCCCTCGCAAAGGCTTTGACGTGGAGTCTTTTTAAATCAAAATTTTTTTCCATGCCGGCAGTGTAAGAGAATTGAGGGATGTCCAAAGACAATTTACCCCTCCCAAAGCAACTCGCTGGCTTGCCCGTCATCCTGGGCTCAAGCTCTCGTTATCGCAAAGAATTACTGTCAAGGCTTCGAATTCCGTTTGATGTTTTCTCTCCGGAGATTGATGAAACCCCTAATCCAGGCGAAGCCCCCAAAGCATTGGCACTCAGACTGGCTCTCGCAAAAGCGCATGCTGTGGCCAAGCTACACCCGCAAGCCGTGGTCATCGGTTCAGACCAGGTCGCAGACTTGAATGGTGTGCCACTTGGTAAACCCGGCAATCACAAAAACGCTGTTTTGCAATTGCAAAAGATGCGCGGCAAGACAGTCATTTTCCAAACGGCACTTTCCGTGGTTTGCCTGGCAAACGGTTACGAGCGGACCGAATTGGCCGCCGTGAGCGTGAAGTTTAGAGATTTGTCTGACGCTGAAATTGAGGCCTACCTGCGCGCAGAAGAGCCCTATGACTGCGCCGGAAGTGCGAAAAGCGAAGGCCTCGGCATTGCACTCTTAGAAGCCATTGACAATGATGACCCCACTGCACTGGTAGGACTGCCACTCATTAGAACCTGTCAATTACTCAGAGAAGCAGGCGTCAAGTTGTTATGAGTCAAATACCCCAAGCACTTGGCAAACTTTTTCTGGTACCTGCGCCTCTGGATTTTGGCTGCGCACAAGAGGCCCTGCTAACCAACGCCATGCCCAACGGCACACTAGAAGCTGCCGCCCAAATTACGCACTGGATTTGCGAAAACGCCAAAACAACTCGAGCGTACCTCAAGCGGATTGACGCCATCTACCCATTGAGCTTCCCCATTCAGTCGCAAACCATCGTCGAACTCCCAAGGCAAGTTCACAAAAAGGGCGACCATTTAGGCGCTTACGATGCCAAGCCATTGCTCAATGCAGCGCTTCAAGGTCAAAACATCGGATTGGTCAGTGAAGCCGGGATGCCCGCTGTGGCAGATCCGGGCAGCTCAGTGGTCCGCGCAGCGCATGATTTGGGTCTGACTGTTGTCCCATTGGTGGGGCCTGTGTCTTTGCTGATGGCGTTGGCGAGCAGCGGGCTGAATGGTCAAAATTTTGCATTCGTTGGCTACCTGCCGCAAGAACCGCAAGAGCGAATTCGCCGCATCAAGGAACTAGAGCAGTTGGCACTGAAAACAGGGCAAACCCAATTGTTCATTGAAACGCCCTACCGCAACCTCGCCCTTTGGAACGCTTTGATTCAAAGTTTACAAACGCAAACGAGATTGGCGTTCAGCAGTGGCATCACTTTGTCAGATGGCGTGAACCAATCTGCAACCGTTCAGCAGTGGCGAAAAACAAGATCTGCAAACGGTGATGCACCAGCCGGGCTGAGCAACCAAACGCCAGCTGTTTTTTCAATTGGCGCTTAACGATCGCTCAGTTTTAAATTATCGAATTGAGCTGCTTTCGCGCATCGCACGCCAAGCGCCCTCGCCCATGGCCGCACCAAAGCGTTTCACCAAACGCTCAGCCACATTGTCGTGGCGAGAGTAATCAACAATTTCTTCTGCTTTGATGACATCGCGCGCGACTTGATCTAGGCTGGCCAACTCGTCTGCCAAGCCCAACTCAACGGCTTGCTGACCTGTCCAAAAAAGACCGCTGAACATCTCAGGGGTTTCTTTTAAACGATCGCCACGGCCTTTTTTAACCACCTCAATGAATTGCGAGTGAATATGATTCAACATGCTTTGCGCATGCTTGCGTTGGGCCTCAGTTTGCGGGCTAAAGGGGTCTAAAAATCCCTTGTTCTCGCCCGCAGTCATCAGCCGTCGCTCCACCCCCAATTTGTCCATCAAACCCGTAAAGCCAAAGCCATCCATCAATACACCAATGCTGCCCACAATACTGGCTTTGTTGACATAAACCTTGTCTGCAGCTGCAGCAATGTAATAAGCGGCAGAAGCACAAGACTCTTCCACGACGGCATAAATGGGTTTGCGGTGCAACGCTTTCAGGCGAACAATTTCATCATTGATGATGCCCGCTTGGACAGGGCTTCCGCCGGGTGAATTGATCAATAAGATCAAGCCTTGCGACCCCGTGTCTTCTAAAGCGGCACGCATCGAAGCGACGATGTTTTCTGCACTGGCTTCAGTCCCATCGGCAATTTCGCCCTTGATGTTCACCAGCGCTGTGTGGGGCGTAGTGATGTTGCTGGTCGTTTGGTTGTGCGACAAGATTTGCCACATCACAACAATCCAAAATAACAACCAACCCACGCGCAACCCATTTTTCCATCGACGTGCGGCTTGTTGCTCTTTTAAATTTGCCTGCACCAAGTCGGACAAAACTTGACGTTCCCATCCGGTGTTGGGGTTGGTCGTGGCGGCATTGACGCTGGCCGAAGTGTTGCGGCTTTGGGCTTCAGTAGATTCAGGGTATTCGGAACTCATGGGAACTCAAAAGGTTTTAAATTAAAGTCAGTATGCCAGTGAACGACGCCACCTTGCTCAGACAGGGTAATTGGAATCAAACCACCGTTGCAAGGGCCACCAGCACAAGCGCCCGATTCTGGCCGATACATTGCACCATGGGTGGCGCAAATGAGAAATTGCCCACTGGCATCAAAAAATCGATTGGGCTGGTAGTCCATTTCCATGGCCACGTGACTGCACCTGTTTAAGTAAGCATGCACGGTCCCTTTAAAGCGAATGGCAAAAGCACGGCAAGTTTGACCGCCATAAATCACATCAAAGGGCACCGCCAAACCGCTATCCTGCAGGTCGGCAGAATGACACAAAGGAATTGCTTCGCTCATGAATGAGGCCTCTACGAATTGCGCACCGCCAAATTGATGGTCGCCAGGGGTTGAATCGCTTTCAAAAATTATCCAAGATACTTAAGCATTCTCTAGCAACCAGTGACGCAATTCAGCCACTGAGTGCGCCACGAACAAAGGCTTTAACGCATGAAATGCTGAAGGTTCATGGGCCCCATAGCTGACAGCAACGCTGGCGCATCCTGCATTCAATGCCATTTGCAAATCGTGAGTGGTGTCCCCAATCATCAAAGTCCGCGCGGGCTCAACCCCAAACTCTCGCATCAATTCGTGGAGCATCAATGGGCTGGGCTTACCTGCTGTTTCGTCAGCCGTTCGAGAGCCATCAAAGGCCCCCTTCAATTCAACATCATGCAAAGCTTCATTCAGACCTTTGCGGCTTTTGCCGGTGGCGACCGTTAACCAGTGGTGTCTGGCTTTCAATTCTGCCAACATGGGCAAAACACCCTCAAAAAGTACCAAGTCATTTTGATGCGCGGTGTAATGGTGCAGGTACCGGTCCCCCAATGCCTTGTATTTTTCAACAGGAACATCTGGCGCGGCATGCGCCAAAGCTTGCTTTAGCGCCATCCCAATCACATAGGATGCTGCCTCTGCCGTAGGCTCTTTTCCACCCACGTCTACCACGGCCCGTTGAATGCAGCGTGTAATGATGGCCGTTGAATCAAACAGGGTGCCGTCCCAGTCAAAGGCAATCAAATCAAACTGACGGGGTCGAAGGTTTTGGTTTTGCATGGTTAGTAAATTGTTGAAGCTCTTCGGGCAAATTGGACTTCAGTTCAAGCCGTTTGCCTGTTGTAGGGTGGGTAAATTGCAAACGCCAAGCATGCAGAAACATGCGCCTTAAGCCTTGCTTGTTCAATGCTTTGTTCCACTCAAAGTCACCATACTTGTCATCACCTGCAATAGGGTGCCCTTGCGAGGCCAAATGCACTCGGATCTGATGTGTTCGGCCCGTTTTGATCGTAACTTCCAACAAGGTGCATCCATTCAAGCGCTCGGAGACCTTGACCAAGGTGATGGATCGCATGCCATCCGGATCCTCCGGTGTGGTCACTTTGACGCGCCGCTCTCCATCTGGAAGAAGGTATTTATGTAGCGAACTGTCGATAACTTTCAACTTCTCCGGCCAACCACCCTTAACTAAGGCTAAATATGTTTTCCCAGTTTCACGCTCTCGGAACTGATCTTGCAGGTGTTTCAAGGCGCTGCGCTTCTTGGCGACCAACAAAATGCCACTGGTTTCTCGGTCTAAGCGGTGAACCAATTCCAGCAGTTTGGCTTGAGGTCGTGCTTGCCGCAGTTGCTCAATGATGCCAAAACTCACCCCGGAACCGCCATGAACCGCGACGCCCGCAGGTTTATCGATGGCCATCAATGCGTCGTCTTCCAACAACAAAGGGAACTCTCGCCCGGGTGCAGGACGCGCCGCTTTTTCAGCAACTTTGTCCGAAATCCGAACTGGCGGTAAGCGAACCACATCACCGATCTCAATTCGGGTGTCGGCGGCGGCACGGCCTTTGTTCACGCGGACTTCACCACTTCGAATGATTCGGTAAACATGCGTTTTGGGCACGCCTTTGAGATGACGAATCAAAAAATTATCCAGGCGCTGCCCCGCCGACTCTTCGTCCACCGTCAACCATTTAACTTCCAAGGCTGTATTTGTCACGGCAGATATGGCCGAATGTGTGGCTTGGGGCCCTATAATGCGATTCACCGGCGTTCTGCTGTAAGTGGTTGATTTGAATGGAAATGAATTCCTGATGACAGGAGTTTAGTCCACTCTCCACCAACATGCGCCGTAAGTTCGATGCCGCCATGAGCGAAATCTGCAGACTGAAGGCCAGGGCCAACAGTGGCAGACCAGTTGTTGGTTGGACCGATGCTTTGAAACCCAGATACGGAATACTTTAATTCAGTAGCTTTTCAGCTCCTGAACGGATTGAGTCGAAATGAGTGTGTTGTTTGGATCTTTGTTGTCTTTTTTGCAGTGGCTGTTTGCGCCACTCGAGACACTATTGCCAGCGCGCACCCACAGCCTCGACACATCCACGCGCCCCCATCCTCATTCCAGCGACACTTTTGCGCCCTTGAATGTCGGATTCTTTTGGCAATTCCCTTCGTTTCGAACGTCAGTCTCGGCACCGTTGGCTCCTTGAGGGCTGGTTGTTAAACCGGTGATGCAAGCCCAGCGCCATCAGAGGCGGGGTTTGTTTTGCTGACATATTGAAAAGAAGGGATGCATCATGAAACGGATGCTGATCAACGCCACGCAGGCTGAAGAACGCCGCTTGGCCATCGTCGATGGACAAAAACTCCTCGATTACGAAATTGAAATTGAAGGTCGCGAGCAGCGCAAAGGCAATATCTACAAAGCGGTTGTCACTCGCGTAGAGCCCTCACTAGAAGCCTGTTTTGTCGACTACGGCGAAGAACGACACGGCTTCTTGCCATTCAAAGAAATCTCACGCCAATACTTCGCCGAAGGTGTGCCCGTTAGCCAAGCACGCATCAATGATGTCATTCGCGAAGGCCAAGAACTCTTGGTTCAAGTGGAAAAAGAAGAGCGTGGCAACAAGGGCGCTGCCCTCACCACCTTCATCAGCTTGGCAGGTCGCTATGTGGTCTTGATGCCTAACAACCCACGCGGTGGTGGTGTCAGCCGACGCATTGAAGGCGACGACCGTGCTGAACTCAAAGAGGCCATGGACCAATTGGAATATCCCAAAGGGATGTCCATCATTGCCCGTACCGCGGGCATTGGTCGCAGCGCACCCGAATTGCAATGGGACTTGAACTATTTGCTGAAATTGTGGTCAGCCATCGATGGTGCAGCACAAGGCGGCAAAGGTGCTTTCCTGATTTACCAAGAATCCAGTTTGGTGATTCGCGCCATTCGCGATTACTTCAACAGCGACATTGGTGACATCCTGATCGACACCGACGACATCTACGAACAAGCTCAGCAATTCATGAGCCACGTGATGCCCGAGTTTGCACCCCGTGTGAAGCGCTATCGCGACGATGCGCCATTGTTCAGCCGATTCCAAATTGAACATCAAATCGAATCAGCCTACGCACGCACGGTTCAGTTGCCTTCAGGCGGCGCCATCGTCATCGACCACACCGAAGCGTTGGTGTCTGTAGACGTGAACTCTGCACGCGCCATCAAGGGTGGCGACATTGAAGAGACGGCCACCCGCACCAACTTAGAAGCCGCTGACGAAGTTGCCCGCCAAATGCGTTTGCGCGATTTGGGCGGTCTGATCGTGATTGACTTCATTGACATGGAAGAGTCTCGCAATCGCCGCGAAGTTGAAAATCGCCTGCGCGATGCTTTGCGTCAAGACCGTGCCCGTGTTCAATTTGGTTCAATCAGCAAATTTGGCCTCTTAGAAATGAGTCGCCAGCGCTTGAAGCCCGCATTGTCCGAGGGCTCTTCAATCCCCTGCCCTCGTTGCGGCGGATCTGGCCATGTGCGCGACACGGAAAGCTCTGCTTTGCAGATTTTGCGAATCATTCAAGAAGAGTCGATGAAGGACAACACGGCCGCCGTTCATGCGCAAGTGCCCGTGGAAGTGGCTTCTTTCTTGTTGAACGAAAAGCGCCCAGAAATTGCGAAGATTGAGCTGAAGCAACGTATCAACGTACTGCTGGTGCCCAACAAATCTTTGGAAACACCGCATTACAAATTGGAACGTTTGAAGCACGACGATCCTCGCTTGGACAACATCGAAGCCAGCTACACCATGGCTGAAGAAGTGGAAGATCCGACCACTGTCACACGCCGCTCACAAGAGCCTACAAACCGACAGACGCCCGTCATCAAGGGTGTCTTGCCAGATGCACCAGCGCCCGCTTCAGTGCCCAAACCAGAAACGCCTAAGACCGCAAAACCACAAGCGCCAGCAGATGTGAAATCTGAAGCCAGCGGTGGCTTCTTTGGCTGGTTGAAGCGTTTGTTTGGCGGCGAAACAACCGTCCAAGAGGAACCCGCCAAAAACGTTGGTAAGAAAACCAGCAAAGACGGCGAGCGCAATGACCGAGGCGAACGTCATGGCGAGCGCAACGGTGAACGCCGCGGCGGACGCGGGGGTCGTGGCGGTCGTCGAGGCGATCGAAATGATCGCAGCGAAGGCGGCACCGAGCGCAATGAAAAAGTCGAGCGCAATGCTGAACGCGACAACAACGAGACGCGTGCCCCACGTGAAAATGGTGGCAATCGCCGAGGCGGCGAACGCAATGAGCGCTCTGGACAACGCGGCGAGCGCAATGAACGTCGGGACAATGCCCAAGCCAATCAAGCGGTTGACTCTCAGAACGTGAGTGTTGATGCAGCAGAGACAGCCACCCAAGAATCTCGCAATGAGCCACGTTCCGATCGCGCACCTCGCGGTGAAGGTCGCCGTGAACGCGGCGAAGGCCGACGCGAGAGAGGTGGCGAACGCGGTGAGCGTCGCAACGAAGGTGGCCGTCAAAATGCAACCAGCGACAATGCAGGCAGCGTCGGCAATGCGCAAGCTGAAATGCCGTTCAATGTCGATGCAACTGTCAACTCATCGACCGACTCAGCGACAGCCAATGACGAGCGACAAGAGAGCAGTACAGGTACACCCGAGAAAAGGGAGCGCCGTTCACGCGATCGTTATGGTCGTGACCGCCGTGAGCGCAATACCAACAACGACAATGCACCTGCAGAAAATGCAAGCGTTGAAGGCAAGTCTGCTGAGGCTTCTGAATCAGAAGGCGCAAGCGCGCCTCGTTCGTACTTTGACCGTGGCAACACACAACCTAGTGCTGAGACCTCCACTGCGACCACACCGCCATCCAGTGCGCCTGTACAACCCTCAGCCCCTAGCGAGTCAGCCAAAGCACCTGTTGCAGCACAAGCACAGGCACCCGCTGGCCTGCCCAAGGTTCAGGCTTATGAATTGCCCATGGCCAGCTTGATTCAAGTGGCAGAAGGCTCTGGATTGCAGTGGGTTAATTCAGACCCTGAAAAGATTGCACAAGTTCAAGCCGCCATTGCTGCAGAGCCCAAGCCGGTGCATGTGCCCAGAGAACGCCCACCTGCAGTGGTCTTTGATGAAGGTCCATTGATCTTGGTTGAGACACGCAAAGACCTGTCCAACATGAAGTTGCCCTTCTGATATGCACAGCACTGGGGCAACCCAATGTCACTCACCAAAAAGGGACCCTCGGGTCCCTTTTTTTTAATCTACCGAAGCTTTTTTGAGGGCATGGAGCGCTGCTGGTAAATCTTCTCTTTGTTCTGCCAACTCGGCCAAAGAACGCCAAGCTTGTCTCCGAACCACAGCATCTTTGAGAGCAGGTGCAGCCTGCGCCAACAAGGCTTGAGCCTTTCCCCACAACTGACGCTTCAAGCAAAGACGTCCAGCCAAGTATTGCAATAACGCATTTCTTGGGTTGGCTGTCTGCGCGGCTTCAACGGCAATCAACCACTCCTTTTCATCCGAACTGTCTGAGCCAGTCAAACTCTGATCGAGCACTTGAATCAATTTCAATTCTTGAGCTGGCGACAATTTGGCTGGGTCTTGTTGAAGTCGAAGCCAGAAAGGCTTCATCCAAGCGCGAGCAACCAAAGGGTCACCTTTCAAGCCCAGCCAATGTTGCGCCGCCTGCATTGCCAAATCGGGGGATTGACGCTGGGCATCACCCAACCGGGCCCAAAGTCTTTGCATTTGTCCTTGCTCGTGCGTTTTGGCAATCAATTCAAAGACCAAACTTCGGACCATGCTGGCAGCGGCTTCTGATGTGAACGCACGGTGCTTGATCAACAACAAAGCTGTGTCCAAAGCTTGAGAGGGTTCACCCGCCAATCTGGCAGCTTTCAGTCTCAAGCGCATGGCCAAGGTTCGTCTTGAAACACCTTGTGGTAAGCGATCTAACCACAACAAACTTTCTGCAGCATCACGATCGTCCAAAGACCAGCGCGCTGCACGCAGCATACTGCCCTCCACCAACGATTGACGCAATCCAGAGTTTCCGGTGGTGGGCTCTTGAAGCGCAAGATTCAAATGCATTTGACGGCTTGATTTGTCTTGCAAGGCATGGGCAGACTCTGCTGCCAGAATGTGCGCAACACTGCGCAATGCACCCGCATGCTCAATGACTTCGCCGGCTTCTTGCAAAGATTTTTCGCGCGCCAAAACAGCCTCCGCCGATTTACGCGCCCGCAAAAAACGACCTTCCATGAAGTAAGACATGCCCTCTAGCAAAGCAGCATGGGCCGCACGCTCCTTTTGCAACATGCGCCAGCGTTTGGCCTGTTTGGGCAATTCAAATAACGCGGTCAAGGCTCTTTGTGCCCAATGCAAAGTCAGCAAGATGAGCACCAAACCCAACAACACCAAATTCAATGAAACATCAAATCGATAAGGCGTCCAAAAAATAGAAACCGTGCCCACATTGTTAGAAGCCAGCAGCGCAGAGGCCACTGCAACAGCAAACAAACTCATCAACCAAAGAGCTGCACGCATGTTGCTTTACTTTCCAGCAGAGGCTGTGGCCAAAGCAGCCAGAGACCCATCCAAGCGAGGAATCGGGTTGCCTTTACTCAGAGTCTGTGCTTTGTCCAATAACTGCAAGGCCAATTGTGTTTTCTTTGAATTGGGATCGAAGTATTTTTTGAGGGCCACAGTCACCGCTTGCAGGTCATTGCGTGCGGCATCATTTTGTCGGGCCAACAAACCCAAGCGTGCGTTGAGTAATTTCAGCTTGAGATTCTCACGAAGGAAAAAGCCTTGCTCAGGCGCCAACAAGGCCGCCTCGGGACTGTCGATTCTGCTGACGCGAAGCAAGCCTCTGGCTTCCACCATCACACGATCGAGCACCACCTGCCACCAAGCAGCATTGGGGGCCACTGAAACACCCGCCTCCACAGTCTTGACGTTGGCGCTGGTTGAACGGCTGAGCTCATTGGCGAGAGGTAAATCATCCGCCAAGGCCACCAATTCGTCCAGGACCAACAACATGCCAGGAAGGTCTGTAATTTGGGCTGTCTTGACCAAATCCAAATCACGATCAATGGCGCGTTGCACCGTCATCAGGCGGGGATTGGACGCACGCTGCAGACGACTCTGAGCAGTTTTGAGCGCCGCCAACAGTGGCTCAAGACTGCTGGTCAATTGGGATTGTTGCTGCGCCAATCTGAGAGAAGATTCAATGTCCAGAACCAAATTCTCGTCCCTCGAGCGAGAAAGCGATTGAATCAAATCCTCAAGTTGTGAACGTTGTAGCGTGACCTCGCCCAAACGAGTTTCGACCAAGGCCATTCGAGCGGCGCTGTCCTTGACACTTTCTTGGGCTTGTTTCGCCCAGGCTTTTGCTTCTAAAGATTGCTGCCCAGAGTCGGCGCTTTGTCTTGCCAACTGCCCCTGAATGCGAGACAGCTTTTCCCAGAGCATGCCGCTGAAAACAATGGCGGCAATGGCCAAAATCATGGGGCCCCAAAAAGTAAATGGGCGACGCGAGGGGACCGGACCCATTGCAGCACCTTTTTTTTCAGAGGGCTGTTCGCCGCCAGGGGTCGCATTGGAACTGGCAGGGGTTTCTGGGATATTTTCGTTGCTCATGCCAGTGATTTTATAGAGGCCAGCATGGCTTTCATGCCGGGCTGTGCAATTGAGACGTTTCGCCAACCCAGCTGTTGCGCCAATGCCGCTATTCTGGGATGTGTCACCACCGCTTTCGCGTTTGACCAAGGCACCTGACCGCATTGATCGACCAAAGCTTGAAGACACGCCGAGCTGCTGAAGATCCAAATGGCGCTGTGGTCAACCCAATGCCGAACCTGTTCGATTTGATTTTCAGACAAGCGACTGGCTAGCCGTTGATAGGCAGCAAGGGCCTCAACCTGAACGCCATGAAGGCTGAGTTGATGGGCCAACCAGTCGCGACCCGCGATGGCACCAGTTTCGTCAGCGCCTCGAATGAAAAGTACTTTCAAATGAGAACCCACTTGGGGTTGCACCACTTGCCACAAGGCTTCTGAGTCCAATTGCGGCGCTTGCAAATGGGGTTGGTCTATGCGGTTTTCTTCAATGCCACAAGCTAGCAAGGCCGCCGCCGTGCCAGGGCCTGTGCACCAAGCTCTGGCGTTTTGTTTGAAATGGCTCACCCAGTGAGGATGCGCACTGAGAGCACTGGCCAAAAACCTAACGGCATTGGCACTCACGAACATCACAGCTTGGCTACTTTGAATTTTTGCCAGCACAGATTCGACATCAGTTGAGCCAAGAACCGGGTTCAAGTCAAGCAAAGGGAACTGGATTGCCTCCCAACCTGCACTTTGAAGCGAGGTGACCCAAGACGCCGCATCCTGCTCGGGACGTGTCACTAAAACCTGCGTCATGCTTCAATGGCAAAGCACATCAGTGCGCACCACCTTTGCGCAATTCATCTGCAATTTGCAAACCGAGCGCTTCAGCTTGCGCCAAGTCTTTGACTTGACCCTTAGTTTGAGCGGTCACCAAAGTAGTTTCGCCTTCTGGGGCGCCCCAGGCGGCGCGCAAAGTAAGTTCGTTGCCAGAAAGGGTTGCATGCGCAGCCAAAGGCATCGAGCAACTGCCACCCATGGCACGGCTAACGGCGCGTTCGGCCGCCACAGCCAACCACGATGTGGTGTGAACCAAGGGACTCAGCGCCTCCACCAAATCATGACGACCTGCGCAAATTTCAATGCCCAAGGCTCCTTGGCCTGCAGCAGGCAGCATTTGATCAGTTTCGAAAATATGGCGAATTCTGTCCGCCATTTTCAGGCGCTTCAATCCGGCTGCAGCCAAAATAATGCCTGCATATTGCCCCTCGTCCAGTTTTCTCAAACGCGTGTCTAAGTTGCCGCGCAAGGGTTCAATTTTTAAATCGGGGCGCAGAGCGCGAAGCAACACAGTTCTTCTCAAACTAGAGGTACCGACCACAGCGCCGTGTGGCAAGTCCATCAGCGTGGGATATTGCGCCGAGACCCATGCATCCCTGGGGTCTTCTCTTTCCATGACGCAGGCCAATTCAAAACCTTCAGGCATGTCCATGGGGACATCCTTGAGCGAGTGAACGGCAATGTCAGCGCGGCCTTCCGCCAATGCAACTTCTAACTCTTTGACAAATAAACCTTTGCCACCGACTTTGCTGAGGCTTCGGTCCAAAATTTGATCGCCCTGGGTGGTCATACCCAGGAGCTCGACGGTGTAGCCACGTGCCTGCAGAATGGCCTGAACATGTTCAGCCTGCCACATGGCCAAGCGACTTTCACGCGTGGCAATGACGATAGGACGCTGCAAATTGGATGCTGAAGTAGGGTTCAAACCAGTAACCTCTTGGTAATTTTTGGAGCGGTACAAATGCTAGCATGCAATGAGCCATAAACCCAGGTTCTGACATGCCAAAAGTGACCATCCTCCCCCTGAAACGCAATTCACGCGACAACGAACGCCCTTTGGTTGAAGATATTCGACTGTTGGGTCGCATTCTTGGCGACGTCGTTCGCCAACAAGAAGGGGCTGAAATATACGAATTGATTGAGAAAATTCGCAAATTGTCTGTTTCATTTAGGCGAGATGCAGATCACGAGGCAGACCGCGCCTTGAAGAAATTGCTCAAAAACCTGCCAGGCGACCAAGCCGTCATGGTCATTCGCGGATTTACTTACTTCAGCCATCTGGCCAATTTGGCTGAAGACCGTCACCACATCCGGCGACGCGCTTTTCATGAACGAATTGGCGATACCCAAGAAGGCAGCATCGAAGTGGCCTTACAGCGACTCCGCTGGGCCGGCATTACCCCAAAAGTCATTTCTCAAACTTTGGCCCACAGCTTTGTCTCACCCGTCTTAACAGCACACCCCACCGAAGTTCAAAGACAGAGTATTTTGGCTGCCGAGCGTGACATCGCCAATTTATTGAATGAGCGTGACGAGATCAAGGCGCGCGGTGCCGCCATCAATACCAGCAAAGATGCCCTGACACCCAAAGAATTAGCCGCCAACGAGCAACGCATCCGTGCCCGCGTGATGCAACTTTGGCAAACTCGTTTGCTCCGATTTTCAAAGCTCACCGTAGCCGATGAGATTGAAAATTCACTGAGCTATTACGAATCAACTTTCCTCCGAGAAATTCCTAAAATTTATGCCGCCTTGGAAGACGCTCTCGGTAACCATCCCGTTGCACCATTTCTTCGAATGGGTCAATGGATTGGCGGAGATCGCGATGGCAACCCCAATGTCAATGCACACACACTCAGCCATGCCTTAAAGCGCCAAGCCGAAGTTGCCTTGAGGCACTACCTCACCGAAGTTCACTATTTGGGCAGTGAATTGTCACTGTCGGCCATGCTGGTTGATTTTCCCGCCGCCATGCAAGCCTTGGCTGAGCGCTCCCCCGACACCAATGCGCACCGCATGGATGAACCCTACCGACGCGCGCTGACGGGTATTTACGCCAGGCTGGCAGCCACCTTGAAGTTGTTGACGGGCGGTGATGCCGCAAGACATGCCGTGACACCTCAAAACCCCTACCCCGATGCGGCCGCTTTTTTGGCAGATCTGCGAACCATTGCGACGTCTTTGAAAAGTCACCATGCCGAGGATCTGGCAACCCAGAGGCTCATGCCCCTGATTCGCGCGGTTGAAGTTTTTGGATTCCATTTGGCCACCGTCGATTTGCGACAAAGCTCTGACCAACATCAAGCCGTTGTTGCAGAATTGTTGGCGACAGCGCGCATCGAGCAGAACTATGCTGCACTGGGCGAAATCAACAAACGCGCTATTCTTTTAGGACTGTTGCACGATGCACGGCCGCTGAGAGTTCCTGGCGCCTCTTACTCAGCGCACACACAAGCAGAGTTGGCCATTTTTGAAACGGCACTTACCGCTCGCCAAGCGTTTGGCGCTGAAGCTATTCGCCACTACATCATCAGTCACACTGAAACCGTGAGTGATCTGCTGGAAGTTTTGTTGTTGCAAAAAGAAGTGGGCTTGATGCGAGGCACTTTGGATGCACAAGCGGTGGTCGATCTGATTGTGGTGCCACTGTTTGAAACCATCGAAGATTTGCGAAATTCCGCAGTCATTATGCGCGAGTTTTATGCCCTGCCAGGCATTGCGCAATTGATTCAGCGATCAGGTGCAGAGCAAGACATCATGCTGGGCTACTCCGACTCCAACAAAGACGGGGGCATCTTCACCAGCAATTGGGAACTTTACCGAGCCGAGGTGGCTTTGGTAGACGATTTCGATCGCCTGGCCAATAGCCACAACATTCAACTGCGCATGTTCCATGGTCGCGGCGGTACGGTTGGGCGGGGTGGCGGACCCAGCTACCAAGCCATTTTGGCGCAGCCGCCAGGCACTGTTCGAGGTCAAATTCGCTTGACCGAACAAGGCGAAGTGATTGGCTCAAAATATGCCAACCCAGAAATTGGACGGCGCAATTTGGAAACGCTGGTGGCAGCCACATTGGAGGCCACATTGTTGCAACCAACCAAGACAGCACCTCGTAACTTCTTGGAAACTGCGGCCCAACTGTCTCAATCCAGCATGGATGCTTATCGCAGTTTGGTTTATGAAACACCTGGGTTCAACGACTACTTTTTCAGTGCAACGCCCATCCGAGAAATTGCCGAACTCAACATTGGTTCCCGCCCAGCATCACGCAAAGCGAACCAACAAATTGAGGACTTGCGAGCCATTCCCTGGGGCTTCAGTTGGGGCCAATGTCGCTTAACTTTACCGGGGTGGTATGGCTTTGGTTCCGCTGTCGAAAGTTTTCTCAACCGGCCTACGGAAAAAGAAAGCACAGCGGCTTTGGCACTGCTACAAAAGATGGTCAAACAATGGCCGTTTTTTAAAACTTTGCTGTCCAACATGGACATGGTCTTGGCCAAAAGCGATTTGGCATTGGCCTCGCGATACAGCGAATTGGTCACCGATGCCAAATTGCGTAAAAAGATTTTCACCGCCATTGAAGCAGAATGGCATCGAACTGCACATGTTTTGAGCCTCATTACCGGTGACAAGCACCGACTTGAACACAATCCCGCGCTTGCTCGCTCCATTCGTCATCGCTTTCCATACATTGACCCCTTGCATCATTTGCAAGTCGAATTGATTCGTCGCTATCGTGAGGGCAAGGCGGACGAACGCGTCCAAAGGGGCATTCATTTATCGATCAATGGGATCGCCGCCGGCCTAAGGAATACGGGTTAAGAAGTCTGAATTGGTTTTTTAGGTCAAATCTGAGTGATTTGAGGGCTTATCTCGGGTTGTCGGCCCTTGCCAACCCGATAAAATCGGGAAATGTCTAAAAACCAATTCGATCAAAAGTCCCAGGCCTGGTCGGCCTTGTTTTCCGAACCCATGAGTGACCTGGTGAAGCGCTACACCTCCAGCGTCTTCTTCGACAAGCGTTTGTGGCAATCGGACAT
>JACCDX011352628.1_pt1 | contig 16027 bp, 15 predicted proteins | sample 7449681 | NCBI WGS metagenome assembly JACCDX01 (sample SAMN15323450, study PRJNA562643) | freshwater metagenome | isolation source: river surface water | place: USA:Blue River Watershed | collected 2017-08-18 | reverse complement strand
TCCTCAAACGATGCCGATGAGCCGTTGTCGCAGCCCCAGTATTCGTGTGTGGCCCCGATACAGCGCCACGTCTTGGAAGCCCGGAGGAGACGCGTATTCTTGTAGATGAGTGCCCCGTTTCTCTGGGGAATCTGGGCGCCGGCGCAAATCGGTCCCTGGAGTGCCAGTTTCACGTGGAGACCGGCTTCGTCGGGCAGGACCATATCGCCGTCCAGAAGGAGAGCCCAGGTTCTCGCAGGGTCCCAGCCCATCTCACCGACCCATTCCTGGAAGCACTGGAAACTCTTCGTCCGACTCTTGCCGAAATTCTCCCAGGCGTATTCATAGACTTTGCCAGGCTTGCCCGAGTCGGCAATACAGGACTTGGCGACTTCTGTCGTCTTGTCCGTGGAGCCGGTGTCGCAGAGAACGTAGCCATCAATCCACGAGCGCACGGAGTCAAAGAGGCGCTTGACGTTGCGTTCCTCGTTCTTGACCATCGTCAAGAGGATGATGCGCAGGGGGTTAACATTCGTGCCAGCGTTAGCGCCGGCAGCAGCACCAGAACCAGAACTCATTTACAAGAATCTCTGAAGATCGCGTCCCATCCTTTGCCGCGCTAATACTATCAATCTCTAGAATAGGACAAAGCCGCCATGGCGACGAGTTATCGGACATTCGACACGGACCGGATTCAGATGCGAACCATCTTTGCCCGGACAGATAAAAATGCGCCCATCCCGTCTTCGCATATTCTGATTGCGGACGGCAACGGGGCCACGCACTGGAGTTCTATCAGCACAATTCTGGAGATTTCCTCGTTTCGGACAATCGTCGGAAATTCTGGCCCGTCGTTTTCGGCGGACATGTCCTATAACGTTCTCAAAGTCAGCACGACCGGAATTCGCGGACTCTTTGAATCCTATGTGGACCCGACCACAAGCACTCTGATGCTCTCCAATGTCCTACCTCCTATAGGGGTCACAAACGGCTCCGTGCCTGCCGTAACAGACGCCGCCGCGTCCAATCTCGCGGGTCTCGGTGAATACATGTATCCCGTGAGTGGAAATTCCACGATTAAATTCCTGGGTGTTCGCGATATAGTCCTCTCTACAAATACGGCGTTCAAAGCGACCTTTATAACGATAAGCACATTCACGTCCCAGGGCTACCTCGCCATCTCGGGTGAGACCTTTTCTCTTCGCCCCGCCGTCGCTTCCACGTTTTCCACGAATCGTGGTGTGGCCAGTTTCATCAGTTCGCTCCCGTTCCAGTTACCCTGGAATCGGCCTGCGGCGACCACGGCGATGTTCAATAGTGGCCGTGACCTCTATTTCAGTTCGCTGGGGTTTAGTATAGATACGGCGAATAATAACTGGTTCCGCTTTCTGGATCGCAGCGCGGCTTCCACGACAAAATGTTTCGTGGAATTCTCTCCGTCATTTCTCTTTGACCGCTTTCAACTAGGCACAGGATCCATGGTAAAAGAAATTAGTTCCTTTTTGGCGATAAATGGAATGGCAACGATTTTTCCAGAGTCTGTTGTGTCTCATCAAATTCTATCACAAGAATCTAACGTTGGGGTTTTTAATTCTTTCCAAAACACTATAAAGTTGGAGGTAAACCCCTATACATCCCTTTTCGGAAATTTCACATCTAATGCGAATTTCCTAGACGTTCAGATTTACCATCGTGTCGTGAATGGTATATATGATGGAACAAATACAGGTTTCAACTCCACAACGGGGGGGTTGCTTTATCAGGACAATACCTGCCGTCAAAATACGGGCTACCTTCAAATGTTCAGTGCAGGGTCTGTTATGCCCTAGAGGGCAAATCCTTCACGTTTCGCCAATTCCTTCGCCCACCCCTCTAACGCCCCGCGGACAATCGCCGTAGGCCGATAGGGGAACGGCGAGAGGTAAACAGCGTTCGGCCACGACCCCGCGCGTTCCCAGGCGAGATGACGCCATCCGCGCGTTTCGCTCAGTTCCCAGAATTCCCGCTGGCCGTCCGAGTTCTCAGCGATATTCCCTGTAACTTCCAGGCGTACGCGCTGTTTCGGGTCCGTGAATTCGCGCGGCGCTGCCATCTGGAGTTGGTCCGCCAGCAATTGAAACCAGACGAGGCAGTCGTCCCAGCGCCATAGAGTGGCTTGATAGGTGAATCCATAGGTGTCGGTCTTGGCAGATAATTCCCGCAATTCTGTCCCCTTATAGAGGCTAGCACCCTTTGCCGGCCCAGGGCATGGCATCAGACGCACAGATGAGATATCGCCATTCTCTTCCATGAGTCGCAGAATTCTTGAAAGGGCGTCCAGTCTCACCGGCATTTCCAGGATGAAATCGTCCTGTAGGGGGAGCACGAATTCGTGTTTTCCCTGTAGGTATGTCAGGCAATACCAGCGACTATCTATGAATCCCGCGAAAGCGCTGGGAATTCTCACTAATTCCACGCCGAATTCATCCTCCACTTGTTTACAAATAGGGTGTTCCGGTAATTCCGTCCCGAGATAGACTTTCCATTTCAGATCGGCACCATAACGCCGCAACATTCCGCAGAAGAACGGGAGAATGTAATAATAGGCCGGCGTGGAATTCACGAGAATTGCTACATTGGGCTCCATCCCTCTCTCGGGAATTCTACAGACCTGGCTTAAGTGCCGCCCTCCGCCTAAACTCGCCGCGCAATTTTCTCTGTAGGAGAATGCTCGCACGCCACCCTCTCACGGGGGCCCCCATCCGAATTCTGAATTGTGAGAATTCCATCTGGCGGGACCAACAGACTCTTGTTTGGCTGGATGCGAATACTCTAACAGAAACAAAAGGACAATGGGTATGTTGGAACCGCTATGACATCGGTGCGAGCAGTCTAGAGGCGACAGCAGCCTGCGCGGCAGCAGGCATCCAACCCGATATTATCATCCCTATCGGCCCCACAGACGCCGCCGCAGCGTGGCTCCAAACGCCAGCCCGTGCCCAGGCGCGTGTCGTCGCCGTCCCGCGTGCGGTCCTTGAATTCCTCGGTCAGCAGGCCGTCATCGCGCTCAGGGCGACGAACATGGTCTGTCTAGAGGAGTGTCTTCAGTTGTACCCCTTTCTAGAGACCGCCTGGGACGGCACGGAAGCCGATGCGCGCGTCATGATGGCAATGATTCTGCGCTACGGGGTAACGGGACCCGTGCTCGAGGGCGTGAAACGACCCACCCTTGGTCTCCGCGTAAGCGCTTCAGTCGCCGCCCCACCGCCGCTCATTCTCGTCACGCAGTACTATAAGCCGGCCAAGGCGAAGCGGGGGCGCGAGATTGACCTCTGTCTCCGCAAAAATGTGGCGTGCGAATTCGTGGACCGCGTGGTCCTTCTCAACGAGAGTGAGGATGTCTCCCTGCCTGCCGACCTCACAGGAAATCCGAAGATTACGACCAGGTCCATCGGCGGTCGGCTGAATTTCATGAAAGTGATGCGCTGGATTGCGGACGAGGCCCCCGCGGGCTCCTACGTTGCCATTGCGAATTCCGACATTTATCTGGATGAGACCTGGCGCACTCTCTGGTCTTTCAATATGGCCGACAAGTTCCTCTCGCTCCTCCGCTGGAACGACGACGAGAACGGCGGCGAACCGACCCTCTTTGGCCCGCGCGCCGACTCGCAGGACACATGGGTCGTCGCGGCCGATAGCGTGAAAGCCGCAGCCGCAGCGGGTAAAATCCAGTGGCAGGCCCTAGACATCCCTTTCGGAAAGGGCGGCTGCGACAACGCCATCAACGTAGAGATGCTGAAACTAAAGTTCCTCGTGGCGAACCCCGCGCTCACCCTGCGCACGCACCACGTTCACTGGAGCGAGTTCCGCACCTATAATCCGAAAGACATTGTGGAGCGCCCGTTCTACATGCATATTCACCCTACGGGAATCCACGATCTGAAGCCTGAGATCAATCTGGACCCCGCGGCCATTTCCCATAGTCTGGAGCAACCTGCGTTTGGCCTCGACATTGGTATTTCCGCCACTCTAACGGCGATGCAACTCCGCACCTTTCAGACAATGGCGGCCAAGGCCTATCCAGCCATCGCGTCTAAAGGCTTCGCAACGGCCCCCGTCACGATTCCTGTCTATACGCTCAACGGCGCCTTTCAGAACAAGGATGGCCTCGTCTCCGCCTATGACCGCATTTATATGGGCAAATCGAAGGCCGCGGCGACCGCCTGGTCGGCGACTGAACTCTCAAAGGTCGCGCCCTGTGTCCAGTCGGACTGCGCCTTCGCTGTTCACTGCCCGGACTCTGTCATATCCTCGCCGGCCGCCTATTGCCTCCACTATCTGGGAAAGGTTCTCGCCCTGCGCGCGGCGACGGGCGACCAGGGCGAATTCCTCGCCCCGCCAAAACAGGCATTCGTGGATGCCCTCAGCCTCTTTTCGTGGCCACCGGGCGAATTGCCCGTCCTTCGTCGTGAGGAGAATTTCAACACGTATTGTCGCAAGGCGCACGTTTGGCTCCCACAAGACGACGCTGCCGCGTGGCCGACGACGGCAGAGGTGGACGCGCTCCGCGGAGGCCTGCGCCAATCATGGGAGCCGACGCCGGCGTCAGGGTCCAAGCGTAAGATTGTGGCTATTATGGATACGCATTGGCTCACGCCCGCCACGATCGACACTCTCGAGCGCTCATTCCTGGACGGCACTACGATTGAGTGTGTGACAGAGGACACCCCTTTTCAGTTTGTCATCAGTGCTCTTATGGGTGCGGCGGGCCTCATCGTTGTGGGTGGTAACCCCCTCTGGCAGGCGGCCTGGGCGCTTCCGAAAGGCGCGACCATCTGGGAGGTGCAATTCGAAATGTCGCCGGCCCTGGAGATTGCGCATTTTACCCGCGTCGCTGGGCTCCAGCACTCTCTCATGATCATGCCGCGCCCGAAGCCGATCGGCAAGGACCTAGCCATCTTCAAAGAGGGGCTGTTCACCGCTCTAAAGCAGCCGAAGGCCGTTCTTAAGGCTCCGCTTCTTCCTTCGAAGCCGACGATCTATATGCCCGCCGCAGACACGACAGGTTTCTTCGCCCACGCCGGCGACTCCTTTCGCGAGATGCTGACCCTCTGGCGTGACCGCGGCTATATCACTCTAGAGCAGCGCACCGGTCTGCGCAACGTCTGGCTCGGCGCTGTCGGCGCGCACGGGGCCCTCTTGTATGATCGCCCCACTATGGAATGGCTCAATCGGTCCCCTATTGCGGAGAAGACGTGGCGCCTGGCCCTCTTTGGAAATCCGGCAGCGAAGGGCGCTACGAACGCGGTCCCCTGGTTTTTCTGGCCGCGCCGCCCTGCGCTCGTGGAGCGTCTGGTGAGCCAGGGGCTCGGTGGGTCTGGCTGGTCTGAGCGCTCTAGGGGCCTCGTATTTTACGGCCGGTCCGAAAACGCGGTCCAGGCGTCCCGCAGGTCGTCCGCATGGTCCGCAGCGGCAGCGGGCCCACAGGACGAATTCATACATCTAGAGGGCGAGCAGCCCTATCCTTTTACGCAAGAGGAGTATCTCATGCGTCTATCAGAGGCCCGCTTCGGTCTCTGTCTTGCCGGCTACGGATACAAGTGCCACCGCGAGATTGAGTGTATGGCGATGGGCTGTGTGCCGGTGGTGGCACCCGAGGTGGACATGACCTCTTACGCTGTGCCGCTGCAGGAGGGGATTCACTATCTGCGCGTAGCAAATCCAGAGAGAGCCGTTGCCGCGATCGCGGAAGTGACGCCTGAGCGGTGGGCACAGATGTCGGCGGCCTGTCGTGTCTGGTGGCGAGCGAATGCGAGCGCGGAGGGATCGTGGGAACTGACGCGGCGTTTGGTGACAAGTCTATAAAAATTGAAATGACGCGTATTTTACTAAAACAACACAGCATGAAATCATGACACTTCTTGAGAACCTCCGCGAACTCGCGCTCATGAATTGCCTGCTGTCCTTCTTTCTGGGCTTTGTGATCGTGTTCATGAACGGCCTAGAGGTCTACGCTGTTTTCCTGCTTCTCACAGATACGAGGAACATTATGAACATCGTATATGTGAGTTTATTGAGTGCCACATGTCTGGCGCTGGATTCGCTTGTTATCTTGACGATTTATGCGCTTTGCGTGGGGCCGCCTATGACCACGCCTGTACCTGTGCAACGAGTAGTGTCTACCCCCTCTTTGAGAGGAGTGAATCCTCTCCGAATTGCTTATGAACCCTAGGCTCAAAAAGCGCATGCGTAGCGCATCAGACCAACGACCTTTGCGCCTTCGGGAAGGCGCTTCGCATCCTCCGAATTCGCGGGGATAATTTCAATGTCAACCTCACCTTTATACATTGGAAATGCGAGTGATTCTCCCTCAATCATAATAATACCCGTTAGAATAGACATATCATAGGCCCTTTTGACGTGCTCGCCCCCGATACATGTTTTTTTAGATTTACTTTCATGTTGAATCACAAAGCGATCTAACAAACGCGTTGAAGTCTCCATCTTTCTTATGCGAAATTCATCCGCAAATAGTTGCTCCTTTGATGAAATGCTACTGGTCTGCTTATCCAAAGAAGAAACACACCAAGATGAACTGGGTTTAGATATGGCATTCGCATCTGTTAGAATCATCGTTGAAACACCAACCTCTGCTGCGTTCTTCCCGAGGTCGTTCTGCTCCGCTCCACTCAATTCTGTAGAATCAGTTTCCTTGTTATACATCGCCACTAAGTCAGCATACGATAGGCCAAGACACGCATTTTCGGAAATCCAGGCCTCTGGAGGGCAGCGCCCAGTTTTCGTGCCCCCATTTAGAAGATTATCACCGCGGCTATTCTTATAGGCATTCATAGCGTCGTCAAACATCTGTTCCTTTGACTTCGCAGGGGTTTTGACCTTCGTGGCATCATTCTTCTCCGTGCCACTCAGAGGAGAGCCCTTCGCACCAGGTAGCCGCCAAAATTCCCCCTTCGCATTCGCGACAGCCGTCGCAGCAGCCAAGTCCTTCTCGGCCTGCTCTAGCGCGTCCGCCATCACCTTTGCGGCCGTCGCGACACTCCTCAGAAAATTCGTCGCAGCCTTGAATTCTACCGACATTCTTGTGTAAGTGTATATGGGGGGGGGCTTTATACCACTAAATACTAGTTATGCTCAATCATTTCACCATTTGAACGCACACGATTTACAGGAAAATCAATCTGATGAATACGCTTGTAGTATTTATCTAAAATATATTTTGTGTATTTTTCAGTCACAAGGCGTCCATGTGTGCGACGAAATTCGGGAGCCTCTTCTATACGATTTGCAAAAGGTTCACATTTTGTATAGGGGACAATCACAACATTGCTATTATATCCTTCAAAGTGGTTATAGGAGAGAACAGCGGCATCATTTGGGCCAATTGTCGCTAGAATCCCTGTAGGAAACGGCCGCACAACATGGACATCGGGTCGCATATAGAGAATAAAATCATAGGCTGCGCGACCCGACTCTAAACAGAGTTTAGTGACACGGCGCATGGCCTCCATGAGGCAAATATGGTTCATAACCATAGTGGGATGCCACTCGTGCTTGGACGAACGGCCATCCCCATAACGTTCCCACGCAACTTTATCGTGAAAATTGGAAAAGGGGACTGATTCAATGAAGAGGTCCTCATCGTCTATTTGAATGACATCTGGTTCCAAGAGATTCACATCATCTGTATGAATCCCGTTCGGATCTGCTCCGTCCCAAGTCGTCGGATTCCGAGTTGTCCACGAATGAATAAAAGTCTTATAGTCTATATTCGCCTTTTTGAGGGGTTCAAATAGATTTTCAAAGTGGCTCTTATAGACATAGCGCGTAGAGCGCATCAGTCCATAGTAACATATTGCTAGGCGCATTCTAGAGGGTGTGTGAAGAATGGCCTTAGGACCTACGATGGTAAATATATAAGATGCCCAACCTCCTAGACGGCCTCGGCTCCGTGGAACTCCTGGACACGTTTGGTGATGATCTGCTCGTGGTGAATGCGGCCCGCGTCTCATTCGCAAAAGAGTCGAGCGCCATGGAGCCCCGCGATGAAAAACTGGTGAAATACCTGGCCGACCACAACCACGTGACGCCCTTTTTTCACCCCCAGGCCCGTTTCCGTCTGAAGATGCCGATTTACGTCGCCCGCGAATGGTTTCGCCACCAGATCGGCTTCGCGCGCAACGAAGTCAGCCGCCGCTATGTGGATGAGCGCCCCGAGTGCTATACGCCTCCTGAAGGTGGCCTGCGCGCCCGTGATAGCAACAAAAAGCAGGGTTCCAAGGAGACGCCGATTGAGAACGAGGAGGCCATGCGCGGCGTCGTGAAGAATTTCCAGGAACTTGCTATTAAGACCTATGAGGAACTCCTGGCAGCCGGCGTGGCACCCGAGGTTGCGCGCGGTGTTCTGCCTCAGTCCATGTATACGGAATTCATCGAGACAGGTAGCCTGGCAGCGTATGCGCGCCTCTGTAAACTCCGCCTGGACCCGCACGCCCAGCGTGAGATTCAGGTCTACGCCGCGGCGGTGTCAGACCTCCTGGCGGCGAAATTCCCTGTGGCGTGGGCTGCGCTAAAGGTGTCCGATGAAGATAGCGAATCTCGGTAGAATGCTCACAGAGGATAGTATAGTATTTTTTCCGAACGAAATACCACTACGCATCTTTATAGGGGATCTTAAAGAATTTACAGATACGAGTATAACATTTAGTGGAAAGTTTCGTGTAGAATCTGAAATCCTTCCATTCAGACAAATTATGAATATATATGACGCGAGTCGTAATATTATAAAATCATCTTTGATTTTAATAAATACAAAGAAAATATTAGACGATACCTCTAATACCTATTTTGATGAAGAAATCGGCTATCATATTTGTCTATCTCCTAGTGACCTTATACACTTAACCTATACTACTACCCACATATTTAAAAGTGATAATTCTGATATAGAATATTGGAATAGTGTTTACGAAGAATTAGTAAATGAAGGAAAAAGTCTTTTTGATAAAAATAGTGAATATGCTATTGCACGTGAAAGGAGGGAGATGAGCATGAATTAATATATGTTAATCAATCCTGATCCGAATCCGGATATTTCGTATCAATGCGATTCTCACGGCGATTATAGCGGCCGAGATATTTGAATTTCAGGTCATAGACCTTATCTTTTTCGCCCAGATAGACTGCGCGCTCATCAATAGTGACCTTTCGGACCTTGACCTGTAGAACAGGGAGATCCGAGAGGGGCTTCTTTTCAATGATGCCGATAGGGGGCTGTGTTGTAGCCGGCGTCGCCGGCACAGCCTTCTTGGGGGCTGCACGTTTCTTCGGTTTCACCGCAGGTACAGACTCAGGCGCAGCCGCGGGAATCTCTACAACCGCCGTCGGCTGCTCCACGATCGTCACCTTCTTTTTGGCCATGAATGGCTTTCGCGTTACTTCTTTAGCAGGCTCTAACGCAGGCTTCACACGCTCTGTCGCGGGCTCTAACGCAGGCTTATCCGCAACGCACACATCGCATCCCAGAACGGCTTCGGGTCCACCAGGACACGCAGCCAATCCGGCCTCGGCGATCGCAAAGACTTCGGGGCTGATCCGATGCTTCGGCGATTTACTAAATTCATTGAACCAGACACTCTTGTAGACGTGACTCCAGACAGGCGGTGTCTCTCCCACGAGTCCGTGAAAGAGGGTCTCCTGGTTCGCGACGTATGTGCCGTTCTTCACACACTCTTTGGCCTCCGTCGTGGCCTTCTTTGCTGCGCATGTGGCACAAAGGGCGGACCCCGTGACCGCTTGCGCAGCGCAACGCACCGGCACAAAGAAGATATTTCCTCGTTTTTTATCCGGCTGGTCTTTGATAAATTCCAGAGTGAATTCGCCGTCCGGTTTCTTGCTCTTGCCTGTGAGACGGCCTCGGCACCTTTCTTGTTCTGCCATTTTTCGGGAATTCTAAAAAGCCCTTGTGGCCCTCAATTTTTCATCTAGCCCTTTAGTATAATGGCCACCGTCTACCGCGACCCTCGTGCGCGCACGAAGATCAATTACATTGCGACTGCGCCGTTCGATGTGAACTTCTACAACTACACGCAGACGAAGAACCCGAACACTTTTGAGGTGACGGGTGCCCTGAGCGCCGTGAGCGGCGCCTCTGCGGCTGTGTGCCCGAAGGGCCGTATTCTGCGCGAGAACGGCAAGCGTCTGTTCCCTGGCGGCTCCTACCCTGGTATCTCCACCTTCATGGTGGGCGTCTTTGACGCGAACTCTGGTCTGAGTGGCTACATTGACCCGAACGCCGAGTGCTTTGCCTATTACAACGTGGACAAGCCGGTGGAGGTCGTGGACGGCGTGGACCCGAGTGGTAACGTGGTCCACCGCGGTGCGAGCGTCTACACCTCTGGCAATCTGCTGGCGGACGGAAACCTGGATGTGGGCGGCTATGCGGATATCAGTGGCAACCTGACGGTGGCTGGTACTGCGGATGTGAGTGGCAATCTGACAGTTGGCACTGCTAGTGCGAACGCGAATGTTGTAGTAAGAGGTAATGTCACCGCGACAAAGCAAGTTATTGCTTCAAATGTGTATACAACAACTGGTGGTGGCACACAATCTATAGATGTATCCACATATTCTCATGCTTTTATTTCAGGAATAGGTTCAAACATTACTATCAACTTTACAGGTATCGCGATTGGTGCCAGAATTGATATTTATCTACAGAAAGATGGTTCAAGTGGCGCAGGGACGAATTATTCAATCTCATTTGGTTCTGGATCCACCTATAATGGCAATACGGTGACGAATTTTACCACAACTGCGAATTCAAAGGTGGGTATCACTCTAGTAGCATTATCTGGATCGCAGATGTATAATATTGCGGCACCTATCGTTGTAATGTAACCCCCTACGTATAAACAGCCAACGTCCGCGCGCTCGGATCCGTCGCCCCTTCACACCAGCGCGGCATCCAGAAATGCGGCACGTTCACTTCCGATAAACTCCCATAAAAGCCCGAATACAACTGCCGATATAGATACATCTCGGCCGTCGTAGGCGTCAAATGCCGATACTCAAGAGGCGCCGCAGTGGCCCAGTTGAGAGGCACAGCCGCAGCCGCCTTCTCCTTACAAATCTCATACCACGATCGCTCCCCCGAAACGCCGTCGCTGAACGCCTCCTTCCGACGCCACAGGACCTCTCGCGGCAGCGTGACCCCGTCATCAAAGGCCCGTCGCAGCAACCACTTTTCGGGCAGGCCTGCCGAAGGCCGGCGCAGTCCCACAGGCACACTCAGCACAGCCGCCACGAACGCCTTGTCCAGGAAGGGCGTCCGCGGCTCCAAGCCATGCGAAGAGATGGACCGGTCCGACCGCAGCACATCGAACATGTGAATCTCATCCAGGAGCCGCTCCACCTCTCGCTCATACGCCGTATCCGACGGCGCGTTCAAGAAATACAGATAGGAGCCGAAGACTTCGTCAGACCCGTCTCCATTAAATACCACTTTGCTATCGCACCGCCGAGCGACTTCGCGGGCCACCAGCCAGTTCCCCACGGACGCCCGCACAGACGTCGTGTCATACGTCTCAATGTCGTGGATTACGGCGGGAATCGCCTCAAACATAGCATCGGCTGTCACAACGACTTCTGTGTGGTCCGATCCGATCCAGGCCGCAACGCGCCTCGCATGGGCCAGGTCTGACGACCCCTCCATTCCTATAGAGAATGTGCGCAGAGGGGGCGCGCCGGCGGCACGTAGTTCCTTCGCAACGAGAGAGGCAATCAGAGATGAATCTACGCCGCCTGAAAGGAGTGCTGCGACAGGGCGCTCCGTCATCATGCGCTTCCGCACGGCAGCCTCCAGGGCGACGCGAATGGACCGGCAGGCGGTCTCCACGTCCGACAGGGCCGGCAGTTTCACGATGGGGTTGTGATGAAAAGCCTTCTGCGAGACAAACGTCCCCGTGGACGCGTCCAGAGTGTAGAAGTGACCCGGTCGCACATGTTCCACGGATGTCAGTTCACCACAGGGCATTGCCTTTAGTTCTGATGAAATCCACGTGTGGCCATCGGCGCGCCCGATATAGGCCGGCCGCACGCCATAGGGGTCACGGGCCACGAGGATTTTCCCGCGACGCAGGTCCACGATGACGGCCGCAAAGACGCCGTCCAGAGCCCGAAAGAGTTGCTGCGGCTCATCGGCGAAGCGCTCATAGAGGCCACCAATCACCTCGCAGTCGCTCCCAGAGGGACAGGGGATCCCGTGGGCCGCAGCCAGTTCCCGCCAATTGTAGATTTCGCCGTTCGCCATCCAGATAACAGAGCGGTCCGCGTTCGTCATCGGCTGCATGCCGCTCGCATTCAGGCCGTTAATTGCGAGGCGCGTAAATCCGAGATAGCCGACTCCAGAGACGTCTGCGACATGGGCGCCCTCTGGACCACGGCCGGCGATTCCTGGGAGGTACTTCTGAGGTGAAAAGGTCCGGTAACCGGGTCCGAAGACCGCCCAGATTCCGCACATCTCTCATTAAAAATACTAGACAATCTTTAGATATGGACGCCTCGGACCGCCTCAAGAAATTCCAGACGCAGACAATATGGACCTACTATAAAACGACCACGCTCGCGGCCCAGCCCACATGTAATTTCAGCACATGTGGGCAGAGTCTTCAGTCTACATGCGTAGTGCGCTATACGGACTATGAATATCGCAATCAGGTCGCCACGGGGCGCAAGAATTGCTCAGGGTGCTCTACATTTTGCCAATAAGTGTCCGCTTCAACTTCTCCAGATACAGAATCGCATCCATGTGTTCCTCCTGAGCGTGTTGGATCCAATCCAAGACGCTCAGGTCCGTGCGATCCAGTGTCACCCCGTACTTCTCCTTGCCGACTTTCGCACGTGCGGCGAATTTCGCGATGACGGCCGTTACAACGGAATCAAGACCGCTGATGTCCATCCTAGGCCACTTTAGAGGCACTCGTTAAAGCCGCATCAGACTACTTTATAAACACCGCCAGCGTACTTCCTATAAACACATTTCCAGCCGAAGAGCCGCCCACAGCAACATTAGAGAGACCCCATGAGTCCTTATTATTCGTGAGCATCCAGCCACCATTCCCCTGGGCGTTTCCGTTGCGACTCGTCTGGCCCGTCTGTGGCAAACAGGGGTTCCAGTAGAATCCAGGCCCCGTATTATACATCCAATCTGCTTCTGCGGTCGTATAGAGTGTGCTCATGAATGTGTACCCCTTTAGAGACGACCAGAGAGTACTCATGAGTGGCTGGCCGGTCGCTGTGAATTGGCCGTTACCGGCCACACCAGACCCTGTGCTTAGATTGAGATTGCCCGCGCGCGTGAAATAGTGGCACGTGTGACCGATATAGGAATTCGCCAGAGTCGGTACGGCATTCGCTGTCCCAGAGGCAAGACGCATCATTGTGGAGCACTGGTTTACGCCGTTGTGATACCAGAGGTCCATCGCATTCGCGGCGAATTGGCCGGAAAGAGTCCCCTGTCCATTGGACCACGCAACAGGATACCATTGTCCATTGGATGCCGCCACCCCAGACTGCTTATTGCCGTTATAGGAGACCAACATCCAGCCGCCACCGGCGTCCGTCATATTACAATAGACTTGGCGCGCGGCCGCCATACCTGACGTCTTAATCCAATACCAGCCATTCGATGTATTCCCAGCGGCGAGTACTTGGGCTGCATTCACTCCTGGATTATTGGACGATGTCCCTGTACTCGTATTGATTGGTGCCGTTGGAGCCGCAGCACGGCCATAGCCGAATTCTCCAGACATAGTTGCGAACATGGGCATAGTACCCCCTCTTTGAATTAAAGAAAGAACGCATCACCCCTCTAGAGAATGTCTGGCGCCACCCAAGAGAAGCCGAAGGCGGACCGACTCCGCGAGGGAATGGAAATTCTGCGTAAACTCCAGGAATTCGGCGTGGGCAAGGCCGACCCAGGATTCCTGGAAGTCCAGGCGGCCATCGGGACCTGGGTGGCCACAGGGGTAGCCGCTGAGCACAAAATTCTTCTCAGTCGCCAAGAGCGCGTGGCGCACTTAGTCTTGCCGCGGCGCGCCATGAATGCGGCCACTTGTGTGTTAAAGGTTGTTTCTTAGAATAGAGTATATGGATATTTCTGGGGGTGATATTTTTACAGGGACGCTGATAATTGATCTGAAACCCGACGACGGGGTTAGCCGAGCCGATGCTGATAGAATTGTAAAAAATGTAATAAAGCATATGGTTCTTTCGTTATATAAAAGCAGTGTATACGAAAAGTGCTATTATAAACACTTGAACGTGCGATACCTGCGATTTATTAGAACAGATTTGCCATCTATTGATTACGGACCAGTGTATGGTAATTTAGAATGTCTTGGATACCTACCCGTTATATTAAATAAGCACAAAGAACATATGGCTTCTAATGTTGACTTTTGGCGTATGTTTGATACTATGAGTGGTATTACAAGTATAATGGCATTATATCTAGAGAATTTTTCAGACAGCGTCTATGATACTGATGCATTACGAAAGTGTATTGATAGTGCTCGCGAAGGATGGGATTTAACGAAGGAGAAATGTCAAGAAATACTTGACGCCGTTGATAGAATAGAGATACTCCGTCAAAAAAGTGATATGCCCAAATGGATATGAGTCAATTCAAATGATTATTAAATTAGGCAAGTGTGTGTTAAAGGTGGTCCAATAGTAAGGACAGACCGAGAGCCATGGCTTCCGAGCGTGCGAACCTCCTCTCAGAGGGGGCCCTCTACGAACTCATAGCCCGTGGCAATAAGGACGTCTATTTCATGCGCAAGGACCCCGCCGACCCCGCCAAACAACTCCTGAACCCCTTTGAAAATCGCTATGGGACCCGCCCCGCCACTCTCTCTGAACTCCGCCGCACGCAGCCACTCAATGCGCCCGATTTCGGTCGCACGTGCGAGTTCGAATTCGAGATCGCCGGCGATATTTTCACGGAGACGACGCTCCTGATTGATCTTCCCTCGTGGTTTCCTGCGCCAGAGGCCGCAGCGAACAGCGCCACAGGCTACAGCATGGCCACGCCCGCCGGCCGCCAATACGGCTACACGCGCGGCATCGCCCAGTTCCTCTTTAGCAAAATCCAGATTTACCAGGACAAGATTCTCCTTCAAGAATTCAGCGGTGATGCGCTCTGGGGCTCCAAACTCAGCCGCGGCTCTCTGAACCAGGCCTATATGGACCAGGTCCTCACAGGCATGCAGGACGTCTCTGGTGCCACCCTCTATAGGAATGCGACACCGGGTCGCCTGCGACTCCCTATTCCTATGCTGGGTTATGTCCCCTCCGCCGCCATCAAACAACAGGCCTTTCGTCTCCGTCTGACGCTACGGCCCCTAGAGGATGTGATAGAATGTTCGGACCCGCTCGTGTTCAGGCCTTTACCCTGGACTGAGCCATCGTTTGTGCTGACGGCTCCCGACGGCTCCACGACGACCTTCACACCGCTCCCACGCGAACTTGTAGGGAAGCCTACGCTCCAATTGGAGACGCGGCACATCTATTTGGACCCCGAATCGCGCAAGGCCGTGGAGCAGAGCCCCCATGAAATCCCCTACTCAGTTCTCTATGAGAATCCGCTGTCGTTTGGTGGTGACGACTATAACAAGGTTCCGTTTGTCCCAGGCGTCGACGGCATCGCCCCCTTTTTTACGCGCCTCTTGGACGCGAAACGGCCGGCGAATCGTATTTTCTGGTTTATGCGGACGAAAGACGACCTCATGCGGAATCGGCGCTGGTCTACTGGCAGCCTTGAGAATCCCTATTGGGATGAACTTGCTCTCGTGATTGCGGGGCGTGACCGCGAGTCGCTCTGGAGTCCGGTCGTCTGGAATACACTCGTCCCATTTGCGAAAGAGGATAGGGACCCAGGATTTGTCTTTAGCGAAATGAACTGGGATCTGGGGAATGGGATCGGCGTTGCGGCCGCTGGCTCTACGCCCCAGGGATCCGTGAATTTCAGCACGGCGGATAGGCCCACGCT
>JACCDX011541667.1_pt1 | contig 16028 bp, 9 predicted proteins | sample 7449681 | NCBI WGS metagenome assembly JACCDX01 (sample SAMN15323450, study PRJNA562643) | freshwater metagenome | isolation source: river surface water | place: USA:Blue River Watershed | collected 2017-08-18 | reverse complement strand
CTTTTACACTTAATCCTTTGGATAATAATAAAGATGAAATGAGAGATATTGGTGTATCTGCGATTAGTTGTAATGATTCATATACAAATATTAATTGTGAAACCATTATCTTCAAAAGTTTTTTCATATGTTAAATAAAAAAAAAATTAAAAATGTAAAACAAAGAAAAGAAAAATAAAAATCAATAAAATAATAAGTTAATAAGTTATTTGATTTGTGATTTTAGTTGATTGATGAATTGATCATCTTTACCAATCATTTTTAAAGTTTTAATGTGAGTTCTATTAAGTGATTTAATTTCACCATTTTTAATACCTTCTAATATATCTTCATATTTTTGTTTATATTCTAAAGGTCTTGAAAATTCAGTTTTATCTTTTTTAATATCAGTTAAATATTGTTCATAAGTTATATCAGTGCGATTAATAAAGTCATCTAAGAACAATGCAGTTGATCCTGACCATATTTGTTTAACTAAAGCATCAGAAACGACTTCACCTTTTTTATTTTTATATTTTAAACTTGTTTTTATAGATGTAAGAATTGTATATTTATCCATAAAAATATCAACCATCGTTTCTGAATCACACGTTCTTTTTGAAACAGAATTAGTCTTACATAATTGTTTATATTTATCGGTTGTTATATCATCATATTTATCTTTCATTGTTTTATGTGACATATCAAGTCTAACATCAGTTTGTCGTTTAGATTTATACTCTTCAAATGAAATATCACTACGATTTATATTTATAAAATCATCTTCATCTAATGAATATGCTTTATTATTGGAACAAACATTTTGTACGTCAGATATTGAAATTGGTTTTCCTTCCACATCTGTATATTTTTCAGAAATTTGTTGATAAGTTAATACACCTTTATCCTTAACCATATTAATAATTGTATCAGTATCAAACTTCCAATTCTTATGACGATTTAACATTTGTGGAGGTGATGTTGGTATTGTTGTTGTTGTTGATGGTGTTATTATTAATTTTGATGTTAAATCTAATAAATCTTGAGCATTTGGTAATTGTTTTTTGACACAATTTGATTTAGATTGTTTGTCTTTTCTTAATGCCATTTCAGAAATAATCATACTTTTAATTATATTATATTCATTAATAAAATCCTGATTGGTATGATTAATATAATCTTCTGAAATTTTAGTTGTATCTATGAATTCTTTTTTAATAATTTGTGTAACTCTATCATAATTAATACACATTATCGAAGAAACAACTGATTTACTAATATTATCAATGTCATTAACCAACTTATTAATAATAATGATGTCAATAGGATTTGGTTTTAATCTAATAGTTTTGTTTTTACAAGAATTTTTAATTTCATACAAACATTCTTTTGAGAATTCTTCTTTATTATTTTCAAAAATTATTTCATTTGTTTGATTAACAAAATCTGGTTTAATATACCAAATTATATCAATCTTATTTTTTTTCAACAAATCAATAATTTCAATGAATTTATCATTCAATGATGTGAATTTAGATGATGAAGACCAAAATTCAATCCGTTCTCCTGTTTCTTTATTTCGTCTGTCATAAATTAATTGGGAACCTCTTCCTGCTTTAGCCGAATAATAAGAAACATATTTCGGTAAATGTTCTTTTTTAATTTTAGAATTTTCTAGGAAGTCATTGTTATCAGGAATAGTTTCAAGAGAAATATTACACAAAACATCTATATATTCAATGGTATGTTTTTCAAATTCTTGATTCGAATTAAAACGATACCCATCAATATATAAATTTTCAATATTTACATTAGAATTAATAATTAAATTATAACGTTTAATCAGTGCGTCGGCTAATCTTTCTTTTAAAGAAATTTTACTAGATTTAGAAGAATGTTTCTCAAATTCTAAATATTTACTTACAATACGAAAGTGTTCTGGTAAAATAGAATCACATTCTTCACCATTTCTAGTAGACTTAATTGTCTCTTCTTTAACATATTCGATATATTCAGGCAACTGAATTTCTATATCAAATCCAGTTAGTTTAATAAACTTACGTTCCTTTTTTGTTTGGTTATGATTTTGAGTTGATTGTGTTGCTAGTCTAAGATTAAATAAACGATTGTCGGTTGGATCACGATTAATATGATCAACCGATATTTTACCATCATAATTAAATTGGTCCAATAAATAGCGATGCATATAAAAAGTTTTTTTATATTTTGTTATTTGATTTGAAGGAATTGTGCATACAATATAACCATTATTATGTAAGAACCAGTTTGGATAAAAATTTAAAGTATCAACATTAATATGCTGAATTTTATTCAATGAATCAATATCAATTTTACAAGTTTTATTGTTCATTAATAATAATTCATAATAAGAATTATCAATCAATCGGTAGGAAATATCCATTAAGAATTTTGTTGGGTTTAAAACTGTGTTAGTTTTTTAATTGTTGGGTTTAATTATTGATTTAGAGATTTCCTTAAATCAATTTTATCTCAAAAGAAAAATTTAAAAATAAATTAGTCTAAATTAAATATTTTTTAATTTACACCACTCATCTAATTACTATACGCAAGACCTCCCATACCGGACATAATACGGAGAACGTTGTAGTTCACCGCGTAGATACGGACCTTGCACGAGCGACCAGCCTTAACTGATTGAGATGTGAGGGTGAGTTGGAGGGTGGCGTTATCAATACGCGAGAAGTTGCAGGTGCCCGATGGTTGGTGTTCTTCGGGTTTAAGGGCGAACGAGTAAACGTTGATGCCGGTGGCGGGGACGTTTTCGTGGTGTTGGAAGGGTTGAACGAGGTTGAAGTAGCGGCCTTCACGTTCGTAGAAGCGGTCGTGACCGTTGAGTTGGAGTTTAGCAACGGCAACGGGGTTTTGGCCCTTGTCAAAGACACGAGCTAATGTGGACGCCCAAGCTGTATCAGAAGACGCGTTAATGAGATTATCAAAGCTAAGAGTGTCAGCTCTCCAAGCGTTGGTAGCTACACCTGTGTTATCGCTGGCATCACCGGCGTTGGCAATGTTAATGTCAGCCGAAAGACCCGATGGAGCAATTGGGACGTCAACGTAACCACCAGCAACTGGGAGTGAGTAGGGGAAGTTGCCAACGAGGGCGGCGGCACCACCCATACCACCACCAAGAGGGTCTTGGGGAGTACCGGAGAAGTAGGTTTCATCAACACGGTCAGTGTAGTTGAACCATTGAGGACCACCAACGGCGAGGGTGGCTGTGCGGTCAATGTTGGAGTCAGGTTGAACAACCCATACGAGTTCTTTAACGGGGTGGTTAAAGTTGAGTTTAATCTTGTTGCTGGTGGTTGAAACAGATTCATCACCAGTGAATTGGAGTTGTTCAATGAGGTATTCGTGGCTGACTTGGGCGAAGCGGCGGCGTTCGTCAGTGTCAAGGTAGATGTAGTCAACCCAGAGGGAGGCAGCTACGAGTTGGGGGGTGGTAACTGTACCACGTCTCCAGCAGCAGTCAAGAACATCACGGAATTCAAGGTTGATCTTGACTTCGTGGTATTGAAGAGCAATGAGGGGGAGGGCAAGACCGGGGTTGCGGCAAAACCAAAATTGGAGGGGAACAAAGAGAGTTGTTTGGGGGACAACTTCAGGAACTGTGGTAGATGTGCTACCAACTGGTTGGGTAAGACGGGGAACGTTACCAACCATGTTGGCGTAACCGGCTTGGTGACCAGCAGTTTGGGTGAGTTCGTTCCAGATGTGCATCCAGTCACCGTAGTGTTTGTCAATGCGTTGGCCACCGATTTCAACTTCAACGTTCTTGACGAGAACGTGGCCGAGCCAGTTAACCCAACGGAAAGCATTATCAACACTAGTGGTACCAGTTACGCTGACTTCAGGGAGGGTGACTTGGAGGTAAACACGGTGGATAAGATCACCGTTGCGGGAGATGGTGGCAGTGACTTTCTTGCCAAAGTCAGCTTGACCATTGAATGTTTGTTCAATGGATTCCATTGAGAAGTTAGTGTGGCGACGGTAAACTACCTTGAAGAAGGTAATTTGGGCATTGCCTGTAAGATAGATATCTTGAGCGCCATAGGCGACAAGTTGCATAAGACCACCGGACATGATTAAAAATTATTATTTATACTATTAAAAAAGAAAATTTTTTTTTGATTTTTTGATTATTTTTATTATTTTTTTCATTTTCAAAAATTTTTAATGCCTATTTTAATCCTTAAAATAAAATAAAATATATTTTTTATTTTATCTGAAAAAATAAAATAACTATCGGAAAAATTAAATTTAACTTTTTTATGTAAAAATATTATAAAAAATATCTTTGTTTTTATTTAAAAAATGGCAGCATCTTTACAAACACAACACCCAGCTTGGTTATATAATCCAAGGGATACAGAATATGATGTTTGGTATTCGAGACAACTACCTTTGAATAAAGCTATTCAAATTAGTAAACATAAAAAAAATGGAACATTATTATTACAAATTTTTCCAATAAAACCAACAACAAGCATTCTACCAGTAGTTTTACGTATAGGTGATTGTTTTATAAAATACGGTATAAAATATAGATTAAATAAAATAGATATTGAATTAAATGATGAATCAGATCCAACAACGCTTAACAGAATTGATATTTTTGTTAATATATATGATTTTGACAACGGTGTATTTAATCCAGATAATTCACCTGTTGATATTTATTTTTTTTTAGATAATGATATTAAAAAAACTGACTGTAATGTAGGATACGCTGGCGCTGCAGTCCCAGTAGCGCTAGCGGCACAAGTAGTTCCACAAAACAGACCAGTAATAACAAATAATGGAAATGAAGATTTATCTAAACTATCTATAGAAGATTTAGAAGCAAGAATAAATACTTTAGAGTCCCAAATTAAACCTCTTGAAGATCAAATCAAAGAAAAGGAAGCAGAAAAGGTGGCAATACATACTGAATCGGATAGTTTAAGAGATATGCTTAATAATACAAAACCACCCAACCATGCTGATTTAGTAAAACAAAAAGAGGACGAATTAAGACAAAAAGAAATTGAAATATTAGAGCTCACTGACCAATTAGACAAAATTATAATCAAACTAGAAAACACACTTAGACCAGCATTAGAAAAAGCAAGAGCAAACCCAGCAGTCCCAGTCGCGCCACTACCAACAGGAGCAGCTCAACCACAAGCAGACCCAGTAGCACCAGCGGTAGACGTAGTTCCACAAAACAAACCACAAAACACAAATAATAAAGATTGGCGTTTTTATAATCCTCTTAACGACCCAGATAGGTATGTTTGGAAATATAAAAAAGTTTTAAATAATAAAGTATTCATAATTCTGGGATGGAAAAATAGACCAGAGAAAGCATTAGAAATTTACAATACAAAGCCAGTTCTTACACTATTTATTACATTAGCTAACATACAACATTCACAAGTAACTAACTGTTTTCAAAAAAACAGTGAAAAATATAGAATTAATGATATAGAGATTAACTTTACAGAACCCACAAATCCAAAAACGTTTGAAGATGTTAACTTTAATATTAGTGAATATGATATTTCTAATAATAAATTTAAAGAACCAATTAAAGTACAAATTGATTTTTTTAATGATATAGTAAAAGCTGTTTGTCCTCCTGGAGCATATAACAAATCATCAAACCCAGCAGCAAATTCCGGTTCAGGTCCAGGGGATGGTTCAGGTCCAGGGGATGGTTCAGGTCCAGGGGATGGTTCAGGTCCAGGTCCAGGTCCAGGTCCAGGTCCAGATCCAGGTCCAGGTCCAGGTTCAGGTTCAGGTCCAGGTTCATCATATGATTTAAAAAAGGATGTCATAGATAAATTAAGTTCACCAACTAATAAATTTACAGTTTTTGATAATGATAGATTAACACAGTTAGATGGTCGCGCAATTAATGTTAATAATATATCTGTTATTGATCCTGTTAAAACACCAACACTAGATATATCAGCCCTATCAACACATACAAATATAAATATTACCTTACCTGATGGACTTATGTGTACAATATATTATGTTCCAAAACAAGATTATGAGAAATTATCAATTAAAAATGATTTTATTAATATAGATATAAAAAATAATAAAGATGTATCTGTTGTAAATCAGGCAATTACTGATGGTATTCTAACTGGACAAAATATAAAAATTAATACAGATGGAAAAATCCAAGAAATTAAAGATTATTCACTTATATTCGCAATTTTAAATATTACAGACGGATCAGAAAAAGCTAAGTTTCAATTAAATACAGATGAAAAACTAAAAAGTATCAAACAATTTGTTGGAGATATGAAAAGTGGTAAAAAAGTATGGGTAAGCTCTGATGAGGATGATTTTATTGAACTATCCGATGAAGAATTGCAAAAAGATGACAATCAAATTAAAATAAAAGATGACAAGATAACAGAAATTACGAAAGATAATTTGGAACAAACTATTATAGACTTGGTTAAAATTTACGGATATTTTAAATTTAGAACACATCTGGATACCAATAATGTTTCTGGAATTGACAAGGATGATGAATTACCTGATCAATCAAAACCAGATTTATTTAATTTATTTAATTTAAGTCAATATTTAAAAGACAAATATTTTCCTTTTTTTGAAAAACCACCAACTGACCCTACAAATTTTTTTAAACATATTAATGATTTTTTAATTGATAATGGAGGTGATAAAACAAAAAAATTATTGTTAATTGATGAAAAGATAGATAACAATAATTTAGATACTATATTAAAAAATTTAATAAAATTTAATATATCTAAGGATTTAGTTTCTAAAAATAATAAAGTTGATTTTTTTACAAAAAAATTATCTAAAGATATTGGAGATAAACTTGGAGAGAATACACAGGAGATATATTATTATTATGGATTAATTAATATAGATGACCATACTAATTTTGTTACATATGAATCATTAACAACTCAATTACAGGATTATATGAAAGAGATGAGTGAATTAAAATATTCACCATATGTAGATTTAATCTCAATTGAAGATGTATATAAAATTTTGTTATTGAATACAAATGCGAAGTTTACTCATAAAATGCAAGAAATACCTACAATTAATAATTTAAAATCATTAAGTAATGAACAAAAAAAACAATTAAAAGACAAATTAACAGATTCTGATTCAGGGATACTAGAAAAATCAGTAATAAGTATATTTATTAAAGATGATTCATCAGAGTGTACGCTGGATGAAATAAATGTACGACTTATTGAAAAACCTATACAGGTTTGTTTTGAGTTATTAAAAGAAAATTATTATAATATCAATGAAATAGTAGATGTAGACAATAACAATAACCGACTCCCACTAATAAACTTAGATGTTCTTCCAGACTTACCACCGGAACCTTATAGCGGAATTTTTAAAGACACATATTCTAGATTGGAACAAGAAATAGCTAATTTTAAATTGTTTAATACCAATATTAATTTGTCTCAATACGTCTCCCCAATAACAATTCAAGAAGGTAGAGATAATAAATTATTTGATAATATTACAAAAGTTATTGATTTGTCTATTAATATTGCTCTAAATATCGTAATTATATTTAAATATCATAAAGGCGAGGCTGATTTAGGTATATTAATAGGTTTTATGGAAGAAGTACTAGATCATATGTTACTAATATCAGGATTTTTTGAAAAAAATATTTCGGATATTGAAGTAAATAATGATATGGTTTATATAGAATCAGCTTACAATAATATTGAAGATGCTATGAAAGCAGTTGATTTTGTCAAGCGCAAAAGAGAAACTATGGTGCCTTAGGTGGTTAGGTGGGCTTAGGTAATTGCATCGTCTTAATGAATGCGGCGCTTTCTGGTGCTGTAATTAATCCCCTTTGTACTAGTCCTCCTGGTGCTGTTGATTTCCCCCCTCGTCCTCGTGATGCGAATGTTTTTCCTCGTCCTCGTCCTGCTGGATCCGCTGCTGCTGCTGTTGATGGTCCCCCTCGTCCTGCTGCAGCTGATGGTCCCCCTCGTCCTCTTCCTCTTCCTCGTCCTCGTCCTGCTGGATCCGGTGCCGCTGCCGCTGCTGGTAGTAGTCCTGCTCCTGCTGGTGCCGCTGCTGCCGCTGCCGCTCCTGTTGTTGGTGGTGGTGGTGGTGCTGCTGTTATTCCTGCTGCTGGTAGTAGTCCTGCTCCTGCTGGTGCTGCTCCTGCTGCTGCTGCGGCTGCAGCCGCTCCTGTTGCTGGTGGTGGTGGTGCTGCTGTTTTTGTTCCTGAACCAGCTGCTGCCGCTGCTGCTGCTGTTTTTGTTCCTGAACCAGCTGCTGCCGCGGCTCCTGCTGCTGGTGGTGGTGGTTTAGCTGCTGCTGCTGGTGCCGCTGCTGTCATTGTAATTGAAGGATTGGATTTTAGTATAATTCCAGGTTTTATTGATGCTGGATTGTTATTATTAATTTTTACATCATCCGGATAATGAGGATTATTATTAGTTGATAAATACTGATATGTAATTTTTTCAATTATATGAGTGTCATCGTTTTCTAAATAAATTGATTTTAATAAGTCATTATTATACAAATTATCAAAATCTTCTTCGGTTAAATAATACATACGTCCAAGACCATCTTCTAGTTTTTTAACATAATTTGGATTGTTTACAATATTGCTGTCACTTTTTTTTAATAATTCTACAAAAAAATTTATTAATTTATCTTTTATAGCTTGTTCTGTAATATTTAAATCTTTTCGTAATATAGCATATTTAACAACATCTATATTAGTATCACTAATCGTTATTTCTTTATTATGATTATTACGTAAAATATCAGATATTTTAATTGGAGCTGTACTTGTCATATTTAATTTAAAAAAAGATTTTTTATAATATTTTATTTCGTATTATTGTATATAAATTTAGTTTGCGTAAAATTTTTAAATTTTAATTTTTAAGAATATAAAGAATTTTTAATAAAAAGTAAATATTATATTAATGACCGTTAAAGTAAAAACTAAAAATAAGATACCACAAGACCAACGTTTGACTTTAGATGCGATACATTTAAAACAAATCAAAAAATTCCAATCTTTACAAAAATCAATTCCGCAAAAAAAGAAAGAAATTACCAAAATTGAAGAACAAATCAAAAAAATACAAAAAGAAGCTGATACTAAAAAAGATGATTTTTCTTTATATTTTGAATTAATGGACCAAAGAAGATTATTAGAAATTAATATACAAAATCTAGAAAAAGAAATCGCTGAAATTGAAAGTAATGAATTAGAAGAGGATTATTTGCTTGACGTAGGTCATATAATGACACAATATTATATTAATCGTGATAATCACCAATCACCATCCACTACTACCACTGCTATACAACAAACCCAACAACCTCAACCGACCCAACCACAACCTAAAAAAAGTAATAAAAAAGTAAGGGATGTATTTGATTTATTTGAAAATTATAAAAATTCAAACACCGATCTGGAAAATAATACGAGTATAAATACTGATATTAATAATGGAACCGGAAATGTTGAGGAAGAACACCAACAACAAACAACTGCCAACAAATTTTTCAGAAGAGAAAGAATGACCAAATTAGATATTTATAATCATATAATGTCAAAAGTAGAAGAAGATTTCGTTCCAGAAGACACCAACGAAAATTTTGAAAACGACGAATGTCCCTTTTGTGAAACTGACCGTGAACTTTATCAAAACGAAGGGAAGCTTGTTTGCCCCAAATGTTTCTATGTTGATTTTATCTTAATAGATTCTGATAAACCTTCGTACAGGGATACACCAAAAGAAATGACCAATTTCGCGTATAAAAGACGTAATCATTTCATTGAAGTTTTATCACAATATCAAGGACGCGAAACGACAGAAATCCCGGAAGATGTTTATGTGGAAATTCTACAAGAATTAAAGAAAAACAGAATCACCAAGGTATCTGATTTAACTAATGTTAAATTACGTACAATTCTCAAAAAGATAGAACAAAATAGATATTATGAACACATTCCATTTATCATTTATCAACTAACTGGATTAAAACCACCACCGATAACCAGCAAAGTCAGAAAGAGATTAATTGAAATGTTCAATGATATCCAAATTCCTTTTGCTAAATATTGTCCAACAGAAAGAAGAAATTTCTTATCATATTCATATATTTTATACAAATTCTTTGAATTGCTGGAATTAGATGAACATTTACCGTATCTTAATTTATTAAAAAGCAGAGATAAACTACATCAACAAGATGTTATATGGGAAAAAATATGCGAAGACCTCCGATGGGAATATATCGCTTCAGTATAGTTCAGTATAGTTCAGTATAGTTCAGTATATATTATTATGTTTTATAAAAAAAGTATTGTTAATTTTTAATCTAAATTGATGATTGTTTTTAGATTACATAGATATTCATCTTTTGATTTATTGTGAATTATACCGTCAATACTTATTTGTAGAGTTAACTTGTCATTAATATCAATATTACAATCCTCTATTATATCTAGAGTGATACCTTCTTCTTTGATTTTCTTAATATTTAGTTTTTCTTTGATGTCTTTTTTGAGTTTATTAAAAGTAATATTGTAAGTATTTACATTATTTGTTAATTGATTTTTGTGGATTATGTTTTTAATGAATGATGCCATACCGACAATTATTTTAAAATGTCCTTGTGTATCATTTTGTATAATCTTACGATGTTTAATCTTTAGATGATTCGTGTCAATAATTTTTTGAATTCTAGCATCTAGATTACCGAGGAATGATTTTATTTTTTCATTAATTGTAAAAGGAACAATAAATAATAACGCGTTTTCGGTTTCATTTGTTAAGATAACATTTAAAAGTCGCAAGTCAGAAACATTACATCTGAGATTTATTTTAAAGCTCTTAAGTTCACGATAATTTTTATAATAATCACCTACGTCAACTATTAATTTAATATTACCATTGCCTAAAATATTGATTGTTTTCATTTCAGGAAATGTATTTTCATCATCTTCATCGTCTTCGTTATCCAAATAACAATCATAATTGATATAAAATTTCAATGGTTCAAAATCATTTGGATTAAATTTATTAAAATCAAAATATTTACATCCAGTTAATTGTTCCAATTCTTTTTCTCCTATATCGTCGTATTCTATAAAAACCGATTTCGTCATTAATTTATAATCATTAATATTATTTCCATTGGTTAAATGTTCAATCAATAATTTTTCAATCCCAATCTTTGGGGTTCTAGCTAATATACCAATTAATTTTTTTACTTCATTCAATAAATTATATTGATATTCATTGTTATTGTTGTTATTGTTGTTATTATTAGTATTATTATGTAATTTATAGAATTCATCTGGGTCTAAGATAAATCCTTTTACATATCCTTTAATTATGCGGTAATTACGAATAATTGCATTTCTATTAAGATTAAATAATCCAGTTGTCAATGTTTGATATGCTAGAAATGTCATTTCAATTGTCTTCTTTTTGTCTTCGTTCCAATTGAATAAACCCATTTGGGAATATGACATATCAAAATTAGTAATAATTTGTTCAGGAGTTAATCCGACAAAATTAATAATTTGGATATTAATATTATATCCAATCGGATAAATGTTAATAATTGATTTACTATATGTCATTTTAATATTGACATTAGCAACATTCTCAAAATAATCTATTAATTTTTCAACCGATTCTTCAAAATTATGGTAAATATAAATGTCAATATCAGTGTATCTAGAATTCACTCCAATGATTGAGTTTAAAACAAAACCACCGGCTATAAAGTAATTATAAGAATCAAAAGGAAAATCCTTACAAATTAAACCTTCTGAATATTTAATCATTCTTTTGCGAATAATGTCAAAATTAAAATCAAAATCCTCAATAAAATCGGTGGCCGTATAATGTAGTTTTTTTTGTAATTCTTCCAAAATATTAAGCCGATTACACATTTTTTTCCCATATTTTTTATATAAATAATACAAATCCACCAAACCATTTTCGTTTGATTGGACTTTTTTAACTTCATCTGATTTTAGAATGTCATTCACTAGAATGTTATTATTTAAATATTTTTCCAATCTGTTCATAATTGATAAGACCATTAATATTAAACATAATATCCAAAATATATTAATTCAATTTTTATCTTTATCTATCGTTTGATTAAAAAAATTTAAACTTATGAGTTGTGGTTGGTTTAAAACCAGGTTGGCTAGTTGTTTCTGTCGTTGTGGTGGTAGTGGTGGTTGTTGGCAATGATATATTAGCACTATCTATATCAATTGGACCGTCATTCAAATCAATCTCTTCGTCAAATTCAAAATTAGTATCAATAGTTAATTCTTCACTGACTATTTCTGTCTCTTTTTCCTTCTTCGTCTCTTTTTCCTTCTCTTTCTCTAGAGGCTCTAGATTTAAATTTACATCAACATCTTGTTTTTGAATTATGATTTCTTGTTCTTCTTGTTTTTGTTTTTTAGTTTTTTGTTTATCATCATTATCCATTTCTACGCTTTTAATTTCAAGGTTAATATTAGTTAATGATTTAGGTTCTGGCTCTTTTTCGTCACCAACTTCTTGAAAATCTAAATCAGCGATTATATTTTTTTTAATATTTTCATTTTCTTCATCTTTTTTTTCAACTGGTAGAACATATTCTTGTTTTGATATTATATCTTCAATCTGATTGATTGATAATTCAGGAACATCTTCAATAAATATTTCTTCACGTTCGTCGTCATTAATTTCTGTATATTGTTCTATTTCAGCTTCTGTTAAGGGTTCAGATACTACTGTATCAGCTACCACTGTATCAGCTACCACTGTATCAGTTACTACTGGGTCAGTTACTACTGTATCAGCTACCACTGTATCAGCTACCACTGTATCAGTTACTACTGTATCAGTTACTACTGTATCAGTTACTACTGTATCAGTTACCACTATATCAGTTACTACTGGGTCAGTTACCACTGTATCAGTTACTACTGTATCAGTTACTACTGTATCAGTTACTACTGGGTCATTTACTACTGGAACAGTTACTTTTGGTTCTTCTATTTCTGTATCTTGAAGGGATGATTTTAGAATCCGTCTAATTGGTAGTAATTGTCTGATTGTTTCATTAATTGTTGTTGCGATAACTGTTTCGGAGTGAGGTATATTTCGGTGTCTTTCAATTGGACTAACTTCGGGACCATCATAAAAGAACATTGGGTTTTTATAAAATTCGCGTCCAGCATTAATGTAACATTTATGTATAAAATGTTCTGGCTTGGGGATATCAATCTGCGTGTGTTTTTTTGAACCAGAACCGATAACTTGTAGAATTTGCATATGGCTCATAAAAACCGCGGTTATTAATTCCTTAATGAAATCGCATTCGGATTCTTTTTCTATTCTTTTGTATTCTTGTTCAACCATTTCTTGGCTCCATAAACGTATTTGTGATAAAAAATCCTGAAAATCAACTAAAACTTCATCTGAACGATTTTCTGACATACATTTTTTTTTGGCTTCGTCATATAAATGTTTAATTCCGTTATAAATAGATATTTTCAAAATATTAATCAATTGAGAACTATATTCTTGTTTTGCGTCTGTCAAAATGGCTAATTTAGCGTCTTCCATTTTAAATTATTAAGTTGTTATAAATTTTAATAGAAAAAAATTAATATTAGGAAACGCATAATATAATATTATAGTTGAAGAAAAGTTTAAAATGGATAATAATAATAATAATACAGATACTTACAAAAACGCTTCTTTTTTATTATATACCAAACAATCACCTAGGGTTTGGTATGCTTCAGGTGTTATAATTTTCAATTATGACCTTACCAAAACTATTATTGTTAAAACCCCAACTGGTAATATTGGATTTCCAAAAGGTGGTAAAGAACGGTTTGAAAGAGTTCATCAAACAGCTCATCGTGAAGTCAGAGAAGAAACTGGTCTCAAAGGAAATCATTACAAACACGATAACACATTAATTGGTGAAAAAAAGGGTAATAACCCTAATATGAGATGTTCAATTTATTATTTTATGGGTATCACCACTGACGAGAATGTAGAAAACTTCAAACTAAAATGTTTCAATGATTATGAATTGAGTTTTGTTGATTGGGTTTTAATAGAAGATGCTTGTAAAATGCTAACACCTAAACGTCAAGAAATCCTCCGCGAAGCACATAAATACGTTATAAATAAACAGCAACTTAAAAATCAACACCAACAATCGTCATCGCTAAAAGAAAATGAAAATGAAACAAAAGAAAATTGAATTTAACTTCAATTGATAGAAACAAACATAAACATAAACATAAACAAAACATACAAAACCAAAATGGACGAAGATTATTCCAAAGACAATCGCCGTAATGCGCGTAATCAAGCAAAAGCCGATCACTTTAAAAACGGTAAAAGCCAAGTTCGGCGTCATAAGGACAAAGTAATTGAATCTAATGAGCGTAATCCGACATATGAAGCCGAAGTTAGTCATCTAGGTTTTAAAAATCGTACTTCTCTGGCCAAACAAACCATCTCATTATTGGATGAATTGGAAGAAAAAGACGAAGACGATTATATTAAAAACACTAAATTATATTCTGAAAATACGGAAATTAAATTACCGAGTGAATTAAAACAGGTTCACGAAGATGGACCTGATTTGGAATTTCCCATTCAGAACATCGTTTCATTCATTTGGGAGATTGACGAAGATGAATTATCTAATTGGGTAATTCTCAATTATGCTAATCCAACTAAACCAGGTGGTAATTTTGAAAAGGACGCAAGTGTTTATGAAGAAACATTATCTATTTCAACTGGTCTTTATTATTCTCTCTCTAAAGGACCTGGAAAATCAATGTATGAAAAAAATAAGAAATTGGAAGAACAAGACGAAACCGATGATGGTGTTTATCGCGGAGATTTGATTTATTCCCCGGATGTGCCTGTTTTTCGCGATGAGGATTTTGATTTAATTGAAGATTGGAAAAATGAATATCGGAGTATTTCTATTATTAGTATTCCAGCTGTTAATTATGGTAAATTTTCGACATCAGAAGGGTTTACTAAAGATGATTATGAAACTATTATGCGCGAACGTATTAATAGAATTTATCGTGCTGCTCTGAAACACGGTCATACTAAAATTGTACTGGGGCCTTGGGGATGTGGTCTGGAAAAAGGTCCACTTAAGGAAGTGATTAAATGGTTTTCGGAAGATGACCTCTCTGACTTTTTTGATGAAATTTATTTCCTTTGCGATGATGAAGAAACATCAAACACAATGCAAACCGTTTTTTAAAAAAATTAATTTTTAATTTTTTTATTCAAAATAAAAAAAAAATATATTTTAATTTTTATTTAAAATATGGATTTTATAAAATTATTTATATAATTAGAGAATTTATTAATTCCAAAATCAGTATAATGTCCTAAATCACGTGTCATTACTTGTTCTTGACTATAATTAGATAATACAATTGTAGGATTTATAAATGGAATATCATATTTTTTACAAATATTATCCAATAAATTTATTAAATGATTTCTTGAATTTATATATTCGCCATTTTGTTTTGAATTATAATGGGAAACAATAATAATCTTTTTAGGATATAACATTTTTTGTATTTCTAAAATATCATTCTCTATTTCTTCATCACTTTGTTTTTCAATTACATAATTATCTAATATTTCAGTGGATGTGTTTACATTATATTCACTAAATCTTTTATCAACACATAAATGATGTAAATAAAAATTATTATGAATAAATTTTTTTTTAGAACATATTTCTATAATAAAAATTTTTGTATCAACAAAAAGTTTATTATAAGTATTATTATAATCTATAAATTTATTCTCACATATAGCAGTTATAAAACATAATTTATTATATTGAGATGTTATATATAATTCACGTTTCAAAATTTTAATTAATTGTATAACTTCTTTTGTTGAATGAGTATAATTAATAATATTATT
>JACCDX011096277.1_pt1 | contig 16028 bp, 18 predicted proteins | sample 7449681 | NCBI WGS metagenome assembly JACCDX01 (sample SAMN15323450, study PRJNA562643) | freshwater metagenome | isolation source: river surface water | place: USA:Blue River Watershed | collected 2017-08-18 | reverse complement strand
TGAAAAACAAATAATAAACTAACTAAATCTTGACGAGAATTAATATTTTGCACTTTAACCTTAGCCCAAAATTCTTTAGCATGTTGAGCACATTCAGGACAAGGTAAATTTTTACATATAGCAGTTAAAAATTGTATAAGCTGTTTACCGATAGCAGGATAACTGCTGTCCTTTATTTTTTCTGCAAGAGTATGCATAAATATCCAAGTTGGTGGACCCCATTGATTTGGCGACATTATAACTAAATATAATAAAAAAATTTAAAGATAATTCGTTATTATAATATATTTAAGTATGACAACAAAATATATTATACAAGGTAACATTAATTTTTATGATGAATTATACAAATCACTTGATGACAGTGATGATGAAAAAGACAATTTATGTCAAATAACCGGTGAACCATTAACTAATAGATTTGTTACTATGGAATGTGGACATAAATTTAACTATAAACCATTATTTAAAGAAATATATAATCAAAAATATAATTATTGTACTTATACAATAGATAGTTTAGATAATAAAAATAAATTTAAATTTAAAGTATCTGGTAAAGATTATTATCTTAAATGTCCTTATTGTAGAGAAATTCAATTTACCATTTTACCTTTTTATGAAGATTTAGTAAAACCAAATAAAATGTATAAAGCAGTTTATGGGATAAATTCATTAGATAAAACATTACCTGGTACAAAACAAATACTATATGTTGGAAATTATAGTGGATCATTTAATATATTTGGTAAGGAATTTTCTATGAGTGGAGCCCAATGTAGTTATGCAAATTGTTATGCAACTCATATAGCACACATAGATAATACGGAATTAAATTATTGTCATATTCATTGGAAATTTGGTTTAAAACAATATAACGCGGCTGAAAAACAAAAATTATTGGAAAAAAAGAAACAAATAAAACAAAAATTATTGGAAGAAAAGAAGAAATTAATGGAAGAAAAGAAACAAATAAAACAGCAATTATTACAGGAGAAACAAGAATTATTAGAAAAAAAGAATGCAGAACGAATTGCAAAGGGATTAAAACCTTTAGGAAACAAAAAAAACAATACAAATAAACAATCTAATGAAGTTATAGGTGAAACTGTGATTGGAGAATATGTTCCTGATTCTGATATTGTATTATGTAAGGGTATTATTAAATCCGGACCAAATAAAGGAAAACAATGTACTTCAAAACATTTACCAGAAGATGAATATTGCTGTAAACATAGTGAAAAATATAAGGAAACAAAGAAAAATAATCCATCCACAATTCAAGCTTTACACCCTTGAATAATTAAAATGGGACATATTTTAATATAAATACATTAATACTAATTAATTATTCATGTATCCTTTTAAAATTAGTTTCTCTACTAAAGAACAAAAAGAACAAAACAAAGATAAAATATATGGATATGCTAATGATTTAACAGAAATAAAAAACATAATATACAAATACGTGGATGAATATATTTATGAGTATAAAAAAAAGATATTCAATGAAATAGAACATAATGATGGAATTTCACAGCATACATTTTATAAAATGTATGATTTTCTACCAAGTGTAAAATATTTTGATATATCACCAAGAATATGGAAAGAATACGAAATAGATGAACTAGAATTATGTGAATATTTTTTGTCCTATTTTAAATCTTCAATGGTGTAAATGATTTTATAAATGCAAATAATTAATATAAATAAAATAAAATAATATAAAATAATCTTAGATATATTAAATATGTTAGAAGAAAAAGAAGAACAAATTGAAGAAATAAAAGAAGAAATAAAAGAAAAACCAGTTATAATATTAAAAACAAAGGAAGAATTAATATTTAATATACGTAAATGGATAAAAATAGAAACAGAAATAAAAACGATTTCAAAATCTTTAAAAGAAAAGAGAGAAAAAATGAAGGAACTAACAAATAATTTAGTAAATACAATGAAGGCAAATTCAATCGAGTGTTTTGATATAAATGGCGGTGCTTTAGTATATAAACAAAAGAAAAGTAAGAAGCCAATATCAGGTAAATTTTTATTAACCCAATTAGAAGAATATTTTAAAGATAATCAGGATTTAGCAAAAGAAATTCATAAAAAGGTTTGGGATAATCGTGTTATAGTTTGCAAAGAAGAAATTAAGCGTGAAAAAGATAAAAATTAAGAATACATTTATGAAAAAATGATTTAAAGTTATTTAAATAAATATATAAATGGATTATACATATTTATTAGAAGCAGCAAGTGTTAAAGCTTTAAAACAATATCCAACGAATGTATTTGAAGATGGTCCAATTTTAATAATTCTTTGTTATCATATTACAAAAGATTCTAAATATCCTTTTTTACAGTTTTTATTTAGAAAAATGGTGCAAAATCCTATTTTACCGGAAAAGTTTTCATTACCTTACTTAAATTTAACTGAAATAAATAAACAAGATATTATGGAACATAGTTTAAGTGAAATAAGAAGTGCGTTAAAATCGATGAATTGTGATACAAATGGATTAAATGAAGAAAATTATAAAGGAGTAATATATTTAGAAGATAATTTTCCGGTTGCTTTAGTAAATGTATCAAATATTGATATAAATGGATTAAAAATGGGACGTAATTCGGAATATTGGTTTTTATTACCATCTGAAGTAATTAATAGTAAAAGTGTTTGTAATATACAAATAGATGAAGATACATCTGAAATGTTTATAAAATATGCCCCAACAATTAGTTTATTACATAATTATGAAACGAGAGAGCCATATAGTTTACCGGATGCGGTATATAGTGGTAATTCATTGGATGAAGTAAAATTTAGTAGTATATTTGGTCAAAAATGTAGACCATTATTTAGTGAAGATTTAACAAAATATTATAGTTTTTTTACGGAATTTGGTTCAGCAGTTTTATCAACAATGGATAAAATAAAAGAAGAAAATGGAATAAATAGATATGCAATATTTGTAGATTCACAAACAACAATGGTTATGAATGATGACGACGTCAAATATATTGAAAAAGATGGGTTACATATGATAATTACAAAATGGTACGATAATTTTAAGTCATTAACATATCATACGTTAAATAAAAAGGTTTTAGGTGATAAAAGTGAATATATGATTTTATAGATGTTATTATTATAATTTATATTTATATTTATAATTTGTTATAAATATAAAAAAGAAATATAACAGGATAATATATGAATTCAATAACATTAATAGGAATAGCGATATTATTAATATATTCAATAACTAAAATATTAGATTTTTTTGGAATAGGAATAGATGTTTATGGCTCATATTTAGCCTTTTATTTATTTTTACTTTTGACTTATTTTGTATTACCGCGTGAATATTATAAACTCAAATAATAAATATTTATGTTAGTTTATACAATATTAGAAGCAGCATCACCAATTTGTTTTTTAGGGCTATTTAATATGAATTTTTCAGAAGTAGAACTTAAACCTGGTATTCCTATATTTCTATTAAGTTGTTCCAACATTTTAGTTAATGCGACAATATCGTATTTATCTTTTAAATTATCCATTATTTCTGTTTCTAAAGGTTCTCTATTGTTAATATTATAAAATGTTGTTTTAAACGCATTAATTGCGTCATATAATTGTTTTTCTTTATTAACATTCTGAGCGAGTCGTTTGCGTTTATTTTCTTCAGAAGACCAAGGATTTCTAGATAATTCAGTTGAAACTAATACGTCGCATATTTCGGGTTTAATAATTCTGGAAAATGGATTTGGATTATCTGGATCTTCTTCTTCATTACCATTTTCAAAATCGCGTTTAAATTGTTTAATAATTTTATCAGGAATTGTGGGGCTTGTTTCCATTAAACGGTCAAATTCTTCTTTACATATTTTAATCATTTGAGTTACTGGCATTCTTTCATCTGGATGCTTAGCTAATTCAATCTTAATATTTCTATAAAACTTATCCCAAGCAATACTTGATACTCTATGAGCTTCATTCATTTGGGTAATTTTAAGAAATTGTTGGATAGTAGTAACAATTCCAGCTAAAATATTAAAACCACCGACAATCATACTAAAGGTGGATTGCCACTCAGGTGGAACTCGTTCAGTTGCAAAATTGGCTGTTCCAGTAATTGTAGAAATAATAATAACAGGAATCGTATACCAGGCATTTAAAGAACTAAACATAGCATTTGAACGCGCATGAAGCCAACGATAGCACATAGCTTTATCTGCCCATTCGACTAAAATTTGTTCGTGTTCAGTAGTCCATTCGGGAACAATGGTAGGAGCAAATGTATCCATATTTATTTCAACTTGTTCAGTCATATATATTATATATAAAAAATATATTATTTATATATAATAATGGACAATAATCTGGAACAGCTAAAAAAGGATTTTAATAAAATAAAAGATATACGACATAAAATAACGATATTATTTGGTACATTAGAATCACATATGAGAAAACTAAAAGAAACCCATTCAATGTTTATAAAATCAAACAAAGATAATACATTTGTTTTTGGGTTAGATTCATTACAATTTCAAAGTAAGATAATAGATATAGAATATGATGATATGAAGCGTTTATTTTTAGCAATAAATAATCGTATTTACTGTGAATATTATAAATTATATAAAATAATAGCAGAATATGTAAAGTATAACATAGCAGAAAAAAAGGCTTTAGATTTAATTAGACTAACAAATAATTTTCCAGTTTACAAGGATTTGGAGCCATTTAAACAATATGATTTTGAAATAGTACAAGAAATGCATGAACATATAATATTGATATTATATGCAATAAATGAATACATAGAAAATAAACAAAATGAATTAAATGAATATAAAAAACAACAATCAATAGGTTTAAATATAAATAATTTTGTAACAACGTTCAAATTTGGAATTAATACAATGAAAGAAAAGTTTGAATTATTTATTTCGTATATAGAATTTTTTCACGGATTACACACAAAATATTTAAAACGTTTTGCAATGAAAATGAATTTATTTTTTAGTCAAATAACTAACGATATTCGTTTTGAAGATGCACCAACAACATCAGAATCAAAGAAAAACGAAATAATAGATACAATAAAAGAAGAACATATAGATAATAAATTAATTGATCAACTAACAAATGTTATACAAGGAAATGAAAACGAAAATGAAAGTGATGAATCCGTTTCAACACCAAATAAAGGAATAGATAAAAAATCGGAAAGCAATTCTTCGCTAGATTCTTTAGATAGTAAAAAAAGTTTAAAAGATTTATTTAAAAAAAATGTAAAAAAGGTAATTAATGGATTTAGGGTATTTGGTCCTAAAAATTTTACACAGATGGATGATAATAGATTAAAACTTAATATACTTGAGAAGCCAAATGAGCCAATATTAGAAACAACCCATAAACCAATTATGATTGATGAATTAAAAAATGTATTAGCTGCAAAAAAACAAGAAAATAGTCCTAAGGTTGAAGAAAAAAAAAGTGTTAGTTTAAACGCACTTATAAACCCACTTTCAGAAGAGGATAATCAAGAATTGGTTAATATTTTAAATCAAAACCCTGATTTTGAGGAGCTAAATAATTTATGTGAATCCTTAATATCTCCAACTAACAAAAATAATTCTAGTTACGAATTAGAGAAAAAAATACGTGAATTAGATATTTTTGAAAATGATTTATATAATAATGATGTTAGTTTATTGAATCAACAAAATATAAATAATATTTCTAATTTTGAAATAAAACAAATTCAAGAAGAACAAATAGAAACAAATATCCAAGAAGAAAAAAGTCTATCAAATCTAACAATGGATAGTTTCGAACATTCTTCAACTGCCGAAACAACTCTAGTAAACCAGACACAAATACAAACAGAACCACAATCTAATAAAAAGAAAAAAAAGAAAAAGAAAAATAAGAAATAATTTGTTTTTCTTTAAATTACTTTTACAATAATATATTTTATCAAAATAAGTATTTAAAGCTCTTTAAATTAGTTTCATATATATTATAAAAAATTGAACTAAAGATAATTCAATATATATATTTATAAACCAATATAAAGAAATGGAAAAACGAATTAATAAAAAGATTGATAATTATATGACCGAATTTAAAGATAATATTAAACTTAAAGCTGACGAACTTGGTATGACTAAAGACACTAATTTATCCAAATTAGTACAATTTATATTTGATTATGATGAACGATTATGTCTCGGTAAAGAGGATTTTATGAAAAGAAAACGAGTTAAAAATGTCGTACATTTATCAGATAGATGTTGTGCTAAACGTGCTAATGGAGAACAATGTACAAGAAGAAAAAAAGATGACTCAGAATATTGCGGAACACATTTAAAAGGAACTCCACACGGAATGTTTGAACTTGAAGAAGAAGAACCTAAAAATCAGGGGCAAAAAGTTGAAGTTTGGGCACAAGAAATCCAAGGAATTATTTATTATATTGATAAATCATTTAATGTATATCAAACTGAAGATATTATGCAAGGCAAAGTTAATCCAAAAGTTATTGCTAAATATGTTAAAAATGGAGATACTTATTCTATTCCTGATTTTAATTTGTATTAATTTAATAATATAAAAATTTATGTTTATATTATTTAATTTGTTAGTTTAATGTTTTAAGCTCTTCTTATTTTTATTTTTATTTCTTCTATGTCTTGTTTTTTTATGTTTACCACCTATCAAACCATTATACACCTCATTTTTCATTTGATTTGATATAGGTAATAAAGGATATCTATTTGGTTCTTTATCATGTAATTCTTTCATTCTTTCAGCCAATTTATTTAACTTTTGTTCTCTATCTTCAAATAATTCAGCAATCATATTATCAACATCTGATGAAAGTTGATTTGGCTTTGGTATTATTCCTTTTACATATGTTTCATCAACTAATGCCCTTTTTGGAAAATGCATTGGGTCAGCATTATATTTTCTTATTAATCCATTTGCCTCAGCAACTAAATTACTTATTACTATATCATAATCAGCATCTGTTAAATTATAATCTCCACATATCCAACCATATCTTGAGGCGTGTTTTATTTCTGATATACAAGGATATGCATATGATTTATCACATAAATATGTTAATGCCTTTGTATATTTTTTTTCTTTTACAGCTTCCCTTATTTTTTTCATTATTTCTGGAGGTATTTTATCTGCTCTACCATAATCCAATATAATTGCCTGTGCTGCAAATATTGATTGTTCAAAATAATCGGTATTTGGAGTCATTATTATATTATATTTATGAAAATCATTATGATTATATTCTGTATCTAATGCCAATTTTAATAATGTATAACGAGTTATATTTTGAAGTATATTTACTAAGTCAGGCTGTCTCATATATTTTCTTTCAACACTTGCTAAAGTATCTCCAAATGCAGTTTCCATAGCTATTATTCCTAATTTACAATCAGGATTTGTTGATAATTTAAAGTTTATTGAACCTAATGCTTGCTTTAATTTAAGGTCATTGCCAGATTTTTTTGATAATGTTGTTAGTAGAAATTGTATTAATGATTTGTCATCAAAAATACTGGAGTAAACTATAGACGGAGCTATTGGTTGTAAGTATTGCATAGTTTTTAAAAAAATATCTGTTTGTATATTTATTTCTTTAACAAAATCTTCTTCATTTACACTATGTAATGAACTACCAAATACATTTTCAACTGTTTCATTTTCATTATCACTTATTAAACATAATTTAATTACTAAATTATATACTGGAGAACCAAAAGTTTCGTCAGGTGCCATACGCTTATAATAGTTTGAAAATGGTATATATTCTGGATTTTCTAATTCTTCTGGTATATCCAAATGTCTAGTACTTCCTAAATCATTTTCATCTACATAAAAATGTTTTCCAGTGCCTATATCTTTAAAAACTTTCCAATTACTTGTTGGCGGAGGGTTGACAACTAAATACGTTGATAATGTTAAACCATATGAACCTTTAGATAAATAAGTTACATCAGAGTTTAATAAATAATTTCTTAAAGTATTTGCATTTTGGGCCGAATCTTTAAATGGTAATATTATTCCACCTTTTTGCTTTTGATTCATTTATATATTATTCTTATAAAATAGTTAAAAAAAATCTAATTATTACAAATTACAAATTACAAATTACAAAATTAATTATTTTCTATTTAGATAAGGAATATAATTAGTATAACTGTTATCAAATATTATTTGTTTGTTAGTTTGATGAAATTCATCGACACTATTATAAAATATAACACCTTTTTCTTTCATATCTTTTACTGCTTCATCTGTTGTATCTTTAGCAACCCCTCTAGTGCAATCCATAATTAAATGCACATTGAATCCTAATCTTAACGCATCTAATGCCGTATAATATACACAATAATCCGTTGCCAAACCAGTTAAAATAATATCTGTGATTTGTAGAAGTTGTAACCAATTATATAATTCTGTCTTTTCATATTTTCCTTTATCTGCATCTCCAAATCCACTATAACTTTCAACATTCTTTTTGGTACCTTTTTTAATAAATTTATCTTGTTTAATAACGACTAAATCCCTATGTAATTGTGCTCCGTATGTATTTTCAACACAATGTCTTGGCCAAGCCATTTGTTCCACATCAACATTTGTATCATCTTCCATTAATAATCTATGTTTATGTGGTCCCGTAAATGGTTCTAATTTAAATGTTTCTGCAAATGACATATGTTTTGCATTATGCCAATCTTGTGTAATAAATGTTTGAATATGTTCGTCATAAATATAACGCAACTTATTTATTGCGGCAATAGCGTGTTCTGCTTCGGATACAGCTAATGGACCACCTGTGCAAAAGTCATTTTGAACATCAATAATTCCAAGAATAAACTTTTTAGCAGGAGCCTCATTAGCAGGCATAATTTGTGAACTGTGTTTAGCACCCATTTTATAATAATATGTTTGTATACAAATAATGCCATTTTTAAAAAGTATTTCAATTTTTTATCCACCTTTTAGAGCCAAACTTCCTTCCATTAAATTAAAGGTGGAGGGAATTAAATAAAATAATAGCTGGAATTTTCTGGCAAAAACTCCGGAAATTTCTGGAGCAAAAGGTCACATTATAAAATTATTGGAAAATTACCATCATAATTAAAATTATAAGGTATATCTGTAAAATTGTTATATCTTATTACTTTTTGTTTTTCCCTAAGTCGTGTGCAAATTATTTCTTTAGTATTTTCTTTAATTAATTGATTAAAATTTTTATTTTCTAAATAAATTGTGCCAACAATATCATTAGTTTTAGTTAAAATATATGCTCCCTTTTCTTGATAAAATGGTATTTCTTGATATCCACCTCCACCTTCAGGATCACGTCGTAATGTGAAATATTGTGAAATTATTTTCGTGGTTTTTATATTTTTTATATCATAAATATCGCAAATTATTTTATCCCCATCTTTTCTATATTTTACAAATAATTTATCAGTAGAATATTTAATTCCAAACAATGATGGAACTATTAATATGTTTTGTTTATTTGTATATTTTATAGTATTTTTCTTAAAATTAAGACCATTTTGAATACTATTATAAATATTATATTTATCATTTTTCTTTAAATTTAATATTCCAAATCCAAATACTTCCTTATTTTCATCTTCAAATAGATATTCTTTTATTTGCTTAAAAATATAATCATCAAAATGATAATATTTTTTATTTGTAAAATATGAGTTGCCAAACTCATCAGTTGTTAGTTCACGTTTAATAATTATATTCATTTCTATTAATTGATTGGTTTTATTATGCCTACCTATTTGTTACGAGAAAAATATTTCAATTTTTTATCCACCTTTTAAAAAGGTGGAGCCAAACTAAACATTTTTTAAATAATATTAAAAAAAAAACAACAATAATTAAAATAGGTTACAATGTCAAAATGCATACAAATAAGTATAAGTAAATAAATAAGTTAATAAATGTATTTGTTAGTTTATAATAGCAATTTTTTGTTTAATTAATTCCCTTAAATAATTGGTGAATTCTTGACGTGAAATGTATCCATGAGTATCTTTATACTTTTGATGTAATTCGTCTCTAGTTCCGTTACCTAAAAGGTAAATATTAAAATCTGACTAGAATTCTATAAGTATTTCAATTTTTTCATCTTAGAATGAAATAGTATAAGAACTAAAAATTTTTTGATAGTATACTATAATTTTGAGCTTAAATTTGTTGTCAAAAATTAATCAATAATTAAATGTTAACATAAAATTTTTAGTTTGGCTCTATTTTTGGCAAAGGTGAAAAAAATTGAAATACTTTTCTTTTTATATATGAGTAGTATAAACATAACTATCTTTCAAAATTGCTTACTAAGAATGTCGTCTATCATTTACCTTGAAAAAATTAGTGTCCGCTTTACTGAGGCCTGGTTCAAAAATACCCTTTCTAATATGGATATTTCTGATTCCATTGAGGTTTATATTGATTATGATTATGAGGAAGACAATGAGTATATTAATCCTTCGTGGTGGAATGAGTTTGCTACTCAAACAGCTTGGATTGAAATTAAAGAATACAAAGATTCGGAGGCTGCTTTTAAGTTTATTTCGGATTTAAAGGAGGGTTACGTCTGTATTTATATTAATGAAGAAGGAGATTATATTAATGCTTATCCTATTGAGAATTTAGAAGAAGAAAATGAATATGAAAATTTTATGGAGGAAACATTGTTTAATTTAATTAAAGAACCGGAGATTACTTTTGATGATTTACCTCCCTTGCAGCAGCGATTATTTATTGATTTATTATATAAGCCTGATTTAGAACCCGGAGAAATTATTGAAGAAGGATGGACTCCTTTTAATCGGTCATTTGTTTGTTAACTATATGTAATTTATATTTTGTAATTTGTAATTTTAAATTTTAATTAACTTTTACAAGGCATCAAGTCCTTTTTTTGCTCCGGAAATTTCCGGTAAATTGGGGAGAAATTTCCGGAGCCAATACGACTTTTGACTTAACACCTGTCCAAAGGTTATGTTTGGTATTCTGCTATTTATTTAAAGGTTGAAAAAAAATTGAAATAAAAATTATATATTAAATAATTGTATAATAAAACTCTTATAACAAAATATTTTCAAATATGACTGAAGTTCCAATTCCCTTTAAACCAACATATATTATGCGCACTCATTTTATTGTTGAAAATGAGTTATCTGATATTATAAATAATATTAATAATATATTAAATTCAATTGAAGAAGTAACATATAATTATGATTTAAAATTATATAAGTGGACTATAACTATTTATAAAAATACACAAATTTGTAATGTGGAAATAAACTTATTTAAAGAATATAAAATAACCAGATGTTATAATTTTCCTGAACTGAGGGATAAAGATGAAGATGAAATGAGTAATAATAAAGAAATAATTATTGAATGTAATAAACTTAATGGAGATGCTTTCTTATTTCATAATTTATATAATAAATTAGGTAATTATTTTAAGCCAGATGAATTTCCTTTAAAAGAATTAAATGATTTTAATCCTTCACCTCTTCCCGAAGGTCTTGTACCAGAAATAACCGAAAAAGAAGCATATGATTCGATTGAACCAATAGTTAATTTAGCTAAAGATGAGAGCGAATATAATAGGAAAATGGCAGCACAAGTATTATGCGAACTAACTAAAGAATCCGATATATATAAATATATGGTACAATGTGGATGCGTTGAAGTTTTATTAGAATTAATAAATACATCAAATAAAGAAATAAAATTATTCTGTTATGATGCTCTTAATGAATTAATAAATAAATTAAATATAAAAGATATTATTAAGAATTCAAATCGTATTAATTTGATTATGGAAGATCAGAATAATGAGTCTGAATTATATAGTAAATATGCGAAACAAATTATAGCTGAGATTAATTATATAGTTGTACCGTGTTATAATAAAGATGTTTATATCGATTTGTTGCATCCTCCTGTAAGATATGATGCAAATTATTGGAAGCCATATATATTGATAAATTTTGTTAATAATGTTTTGAAAAATTTTGAGGGCATTTCGAAGCCAGTGTATGATGATGTAAATATTACTTGGACTATTGGTTCACATAAGCTGGAGTTATATTATGATAATACTGATGAGTATTTAATTAATTTTGTAAAAGGTGAAGAAAATAGTGATGAATTTGATTTGATTTATAGTTATTTTAGTAGAAATTAATTTGTAATTTGTAATTTGTAATTTGTAACGCGTTTTAATTAGCAACTTTTTTTCCCGGAAATTTCTGGCAAAAAAATTGAATTACTTTTTATTTTGTTAGTTTATAATATAATTAAAGCTTTATTAATTACATTTAAAATGTCTCGCTATATTAATCTCACTATTAAATTCCTTGTTCATAATACTTCTGAATATATTATTTGTCAACAAAAGTATAATTATATACCACTTAGATATCGTGGTAAACAAGGACCCATAGAACTAACAAATTATCATAAAAAAATAATGGATGAATATGTTGTTTATTTTGATGATAAATTATGCAACCATGAAATTATTGGTGCGGAAATAATTGATGAAACCTTACAAAATAATTCTATAAATGCAGAAATGATGAGTCAAACTTTTACTGAAATTATGAAAATGCCACTGGAAATTAGAAAAACAATATTTGAATATATTCCACCTAAATTTTATACTAACAATATTGCTAAAGTAATCAAAAATATTAGTCAAGTATATGATATTGATCATGACCCCGATTTAACTAAACGAGCAAGAATGTATTACATTAAAAACATATTGACATTTTCACAATATGTTTTTAAAACATTATATGAGGATGAATATAATGGTTGTATTTATGGAGCAAATACATACGATACTTTAGAATTGAGTCCATATATGAAGTTAGCAATTAAAGATAACATTTAATTTTGTAATTTGTATTTTATAATTTGTATTCTATTTTAATTAGCCTTTTTTCCTTAAATTTCAGGAGATTTTGGAAAAAATTGAAATGCTTTACTAATTATAAATAAGCAGTACAACAAAATAAACAAATTAATTATAATATAATGAATATTATTAATAATACAAGTATTGAATTATTTGTTGAATACTGGGTTATAAGTTCGGATGGACATGTTGGATCATATCTATCTTCATTAATTAAACCTGGGGAAAAATTGTATGAAAATAAAAGTACAACCAAAGTATGGAATATAATGCTTAAAAATTACGAAAAAATATTTGAAGTTTATAATAAACCTACAAGTTATAAAAATATGTATTTTACTGTATATTATAATAATAATAAATTTAGAGGAGAATATATAAATGCAAATATTCATAATAATTATATTAGTGGTTATAATACTGAAGAACAAATGGCAAATACATTTATTATACACGAAAATTAATTATTTTAAAAATTGAAATAGATTTACATTTATTATTTAACTAATAAATAAATACTGATTATAATTGTAATTTAAATTATTAAAAATGGAGCAACACGGACGATTATATTTAACAAGTGATGAATTAGTTTTATTAGATACAAATTATCGATATATAATTTGTATAATGGAATATAAAAAACAAACAAAAAAAGGAACATTAATTACTATTTTAGATAATTTTATTAAATTTTGTCAGCAATTACAATTTAATAAAGATATATTAATAAAAATAATAGGTAAAGAATTATCATGTAAAACAGGTATAGATAAAAATACTAATTTATATTATTTACAGGGAGATTTTACTCCAAAACAAATTAATAACATTATATATAATTTTATACAAAAATATTTATTGTGTATGCAATGTGATAAACCAGAAGTATTATTAAAATATAAAAATGAAAAAATAAAACAAAAATGTAAGGCTTGTGGAAATAAATGTTATTTAGAAAATATAGATGAAAATGTGTTGAATATATTTTGTAAAAGCAAAGCTACTTATAGTTAAAATAAAGAATTATTGTAATTTAAACTTTTTAATTACCGGCCTTTTTTACTCCGGAAATTTCCGGAGATTCTGGCAGAAATTTCTGGAACAAGTACACATTTTGGCTCCGCTAACGCCAGTCCCTTTGGACCTTTTCTAAAGGTGGAAAAAATTGAAATACTTTTATTACAATTAGAAACCAGTATAATAAAACCTATATCAATTTAATAACTAACAATGTCATTTACTCCTTTCTGTCCTAAATTTTTATATAACGCTTTTGATGCTGATAGTAATATACACTTTAATCTTATATTTACTGAACATAATGATTCAGAAGATTACGACTCAGATCACCCAGATTACTATCGTTTTGAATGTTATGATGACGAATATATTCGTTACGTTTATTATACTATTGACCCAAACGCTTTAAAGGGATTTTTAGAAACTCGTTATTCGAATGGGGAATTTACCATATTTGACGTCGAATTTCCTTCATATAAATCCTATAATTGGCCTAAACCCAGTAATAAATTATATGATAATGAAGTTAAAGAAGAGGAAAGCATTTATAGTGGATGCCACTCTTGTAATCCAGTATCAATTTGCGGTTGTGAAGATTGTCATAATGGTGGTTGGAAACCAAAATGTGCTTGTAATAAATGTAATAAATGTTCATGTGATTGGTGTAATCCAGATTATTTCGAAATTAAGTATAATAGTTATGATGTGAAGCCAGAACCAGATAATATTTCGGAAATAAGTATTGAAGAAGACGACTTTTACTCTATTGAAACAGATAATGATTCTTCATCAGATTATATACCTTCTGATTAAGAATTTTCCGGTGATAATTTATCTTTAGAAGATGATAATGATTCATCTTCAGATTATGTTCCTTATTCTTATTATTAACACTAACAAACATATTTTATTTATAATTTTAATTAGCCCTTTTTTTTATGATTTATCAATCATAATTTTTTTGGAGAGTCTAGAAATAATTTTATTAAAATTAGCACTATCTGTGCCTCCCATAGAATTCAATGTTATTTTTAAATAAAGGTCATTTTTTCTTGAATCAGCTTGAGTGCATCCTTCATTAGCCTTTTGCCACTCAAATATATTTTGTATATTTTGAAAAGCAACTTCTTTAATTGCTTTTGTTAAAATAGGTTTATCATCTGTTTCTTTGTTCCATTCATTATTATCTTTAATATGAACTACTTCACGTTTTGAATCTGTACAATGAAATGGTCTTTCTGTAACTCCTACTTCATTTAATTTCTTAATAATAATATTACTTATGCCTTCAACATATCCAACTCTTCCTACATATTCTAAATCTTCAAATGTGGGTTGAATTGAATTAACAAAGTCACCGATATTCATAGCATTTTTGCACGTTTCATTTAAGAAGAAATTTAAATTAAATGTTTTGTTAGTTACATTATTACAATTAACATTATTACTATTTGAAATATTAGTACCATTTTCTAGTACCTTTAAAAGCATAGATTTAAAATCAGCATTATCCTTAATTAAAGCCATCATCAAATCTTTATCAGTTATCATATCTTGTAACTGTTTAACATCACAATTGTTTTCATTATTACATTCATTATTACATTCATTATTATTTGTTACTGTAACACACTTTTGCTTATGATACCATAAACTATTACGAGCATTATAAGACTTATTACAGTGTTCGCAAATATATTGGCGACTTTTTGCGACTTTTTGTTCTTAAACGTTCAATTTGTTACTGACTTGATGTTTATCGGTTGTTAAATGTTTGTTATAATCAAATTTATTAGACGTATTATAGTCACAAAGTTCACAGTAAAATTTAGAAGCGATTTTTTGCGATTTTTCCATTCTAAATGTTCTAAAGTAATAGAACAAAAAAAATCGCATAAAAAAGCGTGAAAAAAAATGTGCAATGAGAAATTGTTGATGTGAAAAATATTTTAGAGAGCATAATGGTTACATTTGTATTTTAGA
>JACCDX010497238.1_pt1 | contig 16028 bp, 12 predicted proteins | sample 7449681 | NCBI WGS metagenome assembly JACCDX01 (sample SAMN15323450, study PRJNA562643) | freshwater metagenome | isolation source: river surface water | place: USA:Blue River Watershed | collected 2017-08-18 | reverse complement strand
TGATCCTTAAAGTGCCAGCCGAAATTGCCAAAATCATTGTTTAATGCAGTAGTACCTTAGCGGAATTAAAGGTCGGTACCAGTCCATCGGCGAGATTTAGTTGTGGAACGACCGCTATCGCTGCATAAGTGACCTTGCTGTAATTGTTTCAAACTCAATGAAAGATCGAAGTTAAGCGTATCAAACACTTGAAATTTATTTGTAATCATTAAGAGATTTCTAAGAGAATTCAATGCGAATCACTCAAGAATTCTTCGTGGTTGTCTATCTGCTGTTTGAAAAATACATTGCGTTCCATCAAGGAGATTTAAAGATGGAACTCAATAGCTTCAACAAGTCAAGTTCGAACGCTCGTGTACGAAAACTTCAAGAACAGCTTGATAAAGATTTGAATGGAGTTCTTCAAATCGATATCCGCGAGCTTCGTAAGTCTGGACGAAAATACGAAAGTGTTATTGACTTAGATTCCGACAGGCATGAGCTTTTCAAAATCTCGGACTGGGTCAATCTCCGCCAGGTCGTGTCTGGAAATGAGCAGCTTTCGAAGAAAGTTACAGAGATCAAAGTTAGTCAGTGTTTTCGACAGCTAGTGAAAGCGTCGGATATTCATATCAAAGCAGTTACGGCACTTGCTGAAAAATATAAGAACTTTTCGAAATTTCTTTTGGACTTCGTAGTTCCGCAAATCCATCTACAAGTAGTCACTGGTGAGGCACTAAAGTTACAGAACTTTTGCCTTATCGGTTCCCCTGGCATTGGTAAGTCTGCGATGTTGAATGAGTTGTCAGAAGCCTTGGACATCACTGGCAGGATTTTTGATGCCAGTTCAATTCAGGCCTCTCATGTTTTGAATGGACTTTCTCGAAACTACACATCAGCAGATGTCGGATTGATTTTCAAGACCTTGTTGCTTGAAGTTAATCCAAAAAATATGGAGCCGCGTCCCGCAAATGCTCTTTTCTGTATCGACGAAGTGGAGAAAGTTGGGCGCACTGACCAGCATGGTTCAGTTCTTGACCTAATGTTGGCCTTGCTTGAAAAGCAGACATCTCATCGCTTCATTGACGTATGTTTTCCTGAGTTGCCTCTTAACCTGGAGCATCTGAACTGGTGCTTCACAGCCAACTCAATAAAAAACTTAAGTCCACCGTTGAGGAGTCGTGTTGTTGAAATTGAAATCCCTAATCCGACAGAAGAGCAGTCTATTGAGATTGCCGGCTCGATCTATGCTGAAGAAATCAAATGCTTGAAGGGGCGTGTTACGCGAGTTCCTGAATTAGAGTACTCAGAGCTGGTTAAGCTCTCCGAGTACTCGCCACGCCGGCAAAAGCAGTTACTGAAAATTTCTATTGCACGTGCAATCCGCGACGGACACGGCTCAGTTCAGATTGAAGCGAAAGCTCAAAAGAAAATTCATCGTATGGGATTTCTTTAACATCAGCAGCAATTATTGAAAACCAAATAAAAATGCCCGTGGAAGCGATTTCCACGGGCTTCAAGTACGCATGAAGTTAACTTTGCTTGGCAACACGGACCACGCTGTTGCTTTGAGCCGGTAACTCAAATAAGTTAGCAGTCATAGTCTGGGCCAAAACCAGATCCTTTGCCAATGAAGAGTGCGTGACCTGGATCAGGGTACTTCAACTGCCAGTCCTTTGCTGGCGATTCACTACGTAAAAAAGCGAAGAATGATTCACTCATAAATGCACGAGTGATCTTGCGTGTTGCCACCCAGTATGTTCCTAGATAGCGGCTTTCCTCAAAGACGTCGAAGTAATGAATTGGAGTGTTGGAACCCGAGAAGGAGTCAAGACTCCCGTAGCACGGGGTGAAATGATAGCCACCAGCCGTGAATGCTTCAGAAAGACGTTTAGTCATTTTTTCCTCTCTTGCTTATTTGTTGATGTTCTTACTGATTTGACGAAGGGAAGCACTGTGTACTTGACTCACGTGCGTGCAAAAATTACCCGCATGCTCCCCGACTGCATTGATGATGTTCAATGCGTGTTGACGGTTGTAAGTGTCAAAGACACTCATCCGACTTAGATTGCAACTACCTTGACCGCGAATCGCAGAGAGCAGCAAGCTTGCGGCCTGCCTCCCACTGCTGCTCGTCGGATGCGCTTGTGCCATTTCGACAAATGCTTCGACTGAGCGAACTCCGTCGTCCCAAATTTTTGTACCCATCTGAATTACCTACTTTCTCCCATCAGATGCTGCTGACGGTGGGGCAGAGATGAAGTGAGCTTCATCTATGACGCAGGTCCAATGCCCGTGAGGTATCTGCTTTCAGTGCTGATTTGATGTTCATGTGTGCATCCAAATATGTTTCAGAGTTGAGCAAAGCATACCCCAAAAAGCACAAACACACAGAAATATAAAGTAATTGTTGTAAATAAGTAACAAATTGATCTTAGATGGATTATTTATAGATATTTAAGTACTTTAAACTTTTATTAAATAAAACAAAACATTGTTTTAATATTTGAGAGTACTGCGTTGCCATAGTTGTCGGTCTATCTAGTCTGATACCAAAAAATTACCCATTTACACCCATTAAAAAACCGCATGGCTATTAAATGGGCGTTAATGGGTGTAGTATTGGTTGCATGCTACGTTCAGACACTCTCCAGATCACTCCCGAGATCCTGAGCCTGATTGCCAGAATCGACGAGTTCAAAGGCGCATGGCGGGCTTTGGGCACGCTCGCGCCCGAGCGTCTTTCAGCGCTGCGGCGGGTGGCGACCATCGAAAGCATCGGATCTTCGACCCGCATCGAGGGCAGCAAGTTGACTGACCGGGAGGTGGAGCGCCTGCTCTCCAACCTAGCCATTCAGTCATTCGACACCCGCGACGAACAGGAAGTGGCCGGCTACGCCGAGCTGATGGATTTGGTGTTTAGTTCGTGGCATGACATTCCGTTCAACGAAAACCACATCAAGCAGCTGCACCAGATCCTGTTGCGCCACAGCGAAAAGGATGTGCGCCACCGGGGGGCGTACAAGACCAACTCGAACAGCGTCGCCGCCTTCGATGAAAACGGTACGCAGATCGGCATCGTCTTTGAGACCGCCACGCCGTTTGACACGCCACGGTTGATGGCCGAATTGGTGTCCTGGGTAAACAGCGAGAGAGAAAACGGGCATCTGCACCCTTTGTTGATCATCGCGATCTTCGTGGTGGTGTTTCTAGAAATACACCCCTTTCAGGATGGCAACGGACGCTTGAGCCGGGTGCTGACGACCCTGCTGCTGATCCAGGCCGGTTACGCTTATGTGCCGTACAGCTCGCTGGAGAGCGTGATTGAGCTGAGCAAGGAAGCCTATTACCTGGCGCTGCGCCAAACACAGGGCACCATCCGCACTGGGGCGCCCAACTGGCAGCCGTGGCTGGTGTTCTTCCTGCGCTCACTGGCCGAGCAGGTTCGGCGTCTGGAGAAGAAGGTCGAGCGCGAAAAGATCGTGTTGGCCGCGCTGCCTGAGCTGTCATTGCAGATCGTGGAACTCGCCCGCGAGCACGGACGCGTCACGATGATGGATGCCATCAAATTTACCGGAGCCAGCCGCAACACCCTGAAGCAGCACTTTCGCGACCTGACCGAGCGCAACCATCTGGAGCAGCACGGCAGTGGACGTGGTGTGTGGTACGGGCTGAAGTGATGTAGCCACCGACCACACATGGGTCTCCGGCCAATCTAAAAATTGGCCAAATTCTTTGGAGTTAGCCCTCGAGAGGCCGCATGATTACTAGGGTGGATTTAAAAGTTATTTCTGCTGAATGTCGGGTCTTCGCTTATTTTGCGTCTTATTTGTCGGTTTGTGGCTATTTTTGATCCAAGTTTAGTTGTCGGATTCGTACTTGTTTGCCATCTTCTTCTGGTGAAGATGTCGGTTGGGAGCTTGATAGTGTTGTGTCTTGTCGTTCATGCGCTATTTCTCTTGGTCAAGGTGGCATTCTCGGTAGCTCGTGTTGACTCGATCAATGGATCTGTTCCAAACCTTTGAGTGAAACATGTCCCTCATTTTGAGAGCCAACTGACGTAGCACCGAGCATTTAAGGAGTTCGATGTCGGTTACGGTCAGTAATTTGTGAAGGCGTCAAGTGCTGAGTACTGACAAGCCCAAAGCGGTCATCAGTTGTTGCTCTCGTTGTAGTACCTCATTCCAACGAACTTTGTGTAGTGCAGTCATATAAAGATGAAGACAGGCTCGACCATCAAGTTTTGTTGCTTTGGTGATAGGAGTTGCTATTGACAGCAGAAGGGGGTATTCGTCCAAGACGTGGAGTGAATGCAATTCAACAGCGTCAGGCTCAGCAACTCGTTGTTGCCCTTCACATCGCGGGGAAAGTCCTTGAACCGATCACCTGCACCGTCTGGCCCGGTGTAGCCCTCGCCCCGGTACTGCGCCTCGCCCAGCTTGAAGCGCTGGATCATGGTGCCCATGGCACCGTCGAGGATGACGATGCGTTGGGCGAGGATGTTGGGAAGCTGCTGGGCGCGGGTGTAGGTGATCTGCTGCATGGCGCAATTGTAAGAAGCGGCGGTTCAGGGCGCCGCTGGGGCCTCTTCGGCAACGGCACGCAAGGCCAACAGCGAATCGATCAGCAGCGTCAGCGCCGGATGGCGGTGCGCGTTGCGCCGCGCGATGAGTTCGTACGGCTCGCTGCGCGACTTGAGCCGCAGCGGCAGGCGGGCGACCATGCCGTGCTGGCAGACGTAGTCGGCCACGTCGTCCGACACCAGGGCCACCAGATTGGGGTTGTGGCTCAGCAGCGAAAGCGTGGCCAGCGCGGATGTGGTCTCGATCAGATGCGTCGGAAATGACAGGATCTCTTCGAAGAATTCGCGCTCCAGCGTGCGGCGCATTGGCATGTGCGCGCGGTACACCACCCAGCGGCTGGCAGACAGATCTTGCAGCGTGATCGATGCCAGGCCCGCCGCCGGATGCGCCTGGTGCGCGATGACGGCGAGAGACTCATCCTTGACCACGACAGTGTCGTACAGGTGGGGTTTGGGACTGACCGACGAGCGGCAGATGGCCGCGTCCAGCCGCCCCTGGTCGATGAGCGCGAGCAGACTTTCGCTGGTGTCCTCGACGATCTCCACCGAGATGTCCGGCTGCTGGTCCATCAGCTGCGTGAGCGCCCGCGTCAGGAGCGGCACTGCGCCCATGATGGTGCCTACGGCAATGCGGCCACCTGCGCCACTGGCGATGGCGCTCAGCTCCTGCTGCAAGTGGCTGATGTCGGACTGGATCAGCCGCGCGAAGCGCACCGCGCAGGTTCCCGCTTCCGTAGGCACAAGCCCGCGGTTGGTGCGCATGAAGAGCGGCGCGTTGAGCGTGGACTCCAGCTCCTTCAACGCCTTGCTAGCCCCGGGTTGCGTCAGCCCCACGCGGTCCGCCGCCGCCAGCAGCGAGCCCTGCTCCGCCACCGCGATCAGCAACCGCAGCTGCCTGGCATGCAGACGCGACATCACAGAGTTGAGGTTGTAAGGGCTCTGCATTGACTTGGAGTTATAGCTATATCGATAACGGTTAGTTTACTCGACGTCGCCTCACTCATAGACTTCCGCGATTGACGGATGAATATGAAAATTCTTGATATCAGGAGATAAACGATGGCGATGATCAACTACGTGACGGAAATCCGCTTCGGCGCGGGCAGTGCCGCTGAGCTGGCACAGGTGTGCCAGGCACTCGGCTTCAAAAAACCGCTCTTCATCACAGACAAGGGCGTGGTTGCGGCGGGGTTGATCGAGCGCATCCTTGCCGTGAACGACCTGCCGCACTTTCACGTGTTTGACGGCACGCCCTCCAACCCCACCGAGGCGGCGGCGCGCGAAGCGGTGGCAAGCTTCCATGAAGCAGGCTGCGACGGCATCATCGCCGTGGGTGGCGGCTCGTCCATCGACCTCGCCAAGGCCGTGGCAGTGTCGGCCCGCCATCCGGGGCCGCTGCGCCAGTTCGCGCTGATCGAGGGCGGGCTTGCCCGCATCACGGCGGCCACGGTGCCGGTGGTGGCCATTCCCACTACGGCGGGCACGGGCAGCGAGGTCGGGCGCGGCGCGATCATCATCCTGGACGATGGCCGCAAGGTGGGCATCATCTCGCCCTACGTCATCCCCAAGGTGGCGCTGTGCGACCCGACGCTGACCGTGGGCCTGCCGCCGGGCCTGACGGCCGCCACCGGCATGGACGCCGTGGCGCACTGCATCGAGACCTTCCTCGCGCCCAGCTTCAACCCGCCCGCCGAAGGCATCGCCCTGGACGGCCTGCGCCGCGCCTGGAAGAACATCGAAACCGCCTTCCACGAGCCAAGCGACATCGAGGCCCGCACCAACATGATGAGCGCGTCGCTGCAGGGTGCGCTGGCCTTTCAGAAAGGCCTGGGCTGTGTGCACAGCCTCAGCCATTCGCTGGGCGGTATCGACCCGCGCCTGCACCACGGCACCCTCAATGCGGTGCTGCTGCCGGCGGTGGTGCGCTTCAACCGCGCGGCGGAGACGGTGGTGCGCGACGAGAAGATCGACCGCCTGGCGCAGGCCATGGGCCTGCCGGCGCATGCGTCGGTGGAGGACGCGATCCAGGACATGTCCCTCAGGCTCCGGCTCCCGGCCGGCCTGGGCGCGATGGGCGTGACGGCCGACCTGACGCCGCGCATCGTCACCGGCGCGCTGGCCGACCACAGCCACAAGACCAACCCGCGCGAAGCGAGCGCGGACGACTACGCCCGCCTGATCGAAGCAGCGATGTGAGCGCTTCTGCCCGCCCAGGGTGCGGGCGGCGATACCGCCACCGGCGCTCCCGGTGGTTGTCCCGTTTTCTTTTTCACAACGAGTCCGCCATGACCATGACCACGACCCTCACGGGCAAGATGCTGATCGGCGCCGCTGCGGTCGCCGGCACCGACGGAGGCCAATGCGCCTTCAACCCCGCCACGAACGCTGACATCGCCGAGCCCCGCTTCGGTTTCGGCACCGCAGCCGACGTGGACCGCGCCGCCACCCTGGCCGCGGCAGCGTTCGACGAATACCGCGCGCTGCCGCTGGCACGCCGTGCGGCCTTCCTGGAGGCCATCGCCGACAACATCATGGCGCTGGGCGACGCCCTGCTGGAGCGCGCCCATGCCGAAACCGGCCTGCCGCTGGCGCGCCTGACGGGCGAGCGCGGCCGCACCGTCGGCCAACTGCGTCTGTTCGCCAGCGTGGTGCGCGACGGCCATTTCCTGCATGCCACCATCGACCCCGCCCAGCCGCAGCGCCAGCCAATGCCGCGCGCGGACCTGCGGCTTGCCAAGGTGCCGCTCGGCCCCGTGGCGGTGTTCGGCGCCAGCAACTTCCCGCTCGCGTTCTCGGTGGCCGGGGGCGATACGGCCTCGGCCCTCGCCGCCGGCGCGCCCGTGGTGGTGAAGGCGCACGGCGCCCACCTGGGCACGTCCGAGCTGGTGGGCCGTGCCATCCAGAACGCGGTGCGCGAGCAGGGCCTGCCCGAAGGCGTGTTCTCGCTGCTGATCGGCGCCGGCCGCAGCATCGGCGAGGCGCTGGTGGCCCATCCCGCCATCAAGGCCGTGGGCTTTACCGGCTCGCGCCAAGGCGGCCTGGCCCTGGTGGCCATCGCCAACCGCCGGCCCGAGCCGATTCCCGTCTATGCCGAGATGAGCGCCATCAACCCGGTCTTTCTGCTGCCCGCCGCCCTGGCGCAGCGCGCTGACGCCATCGGACAGGCTTTTGCCGACTCGCTCGCCATGGGCGCCGGCCAGTTCTGCACCAACCCCGGCCTGGTGCTGGGCATAGACGGACCGGATCTGGACCGATTCGTGCAATCCGCGGCTGAGGCCCTGGAACGCAAGAGCGCGCAGACCATGCTGACCGCTGGCATCCATGGCGCCTACCGCAGTGGCGTGGAGACGATGGCCGCCACGCCAGGCGTGCAGCGGGTGGCCGAGGGCCAGACTGCGAGCACCTTACACAACGCCGCGCAGGTCGCGCTGTTCATCACCGACGCCCGTACCTTGATGGAGCAGCCTGCGCTGTCGTCCGAGGTTTTCGGCCCCGCATCGCTGGTGGTGCGAGCGAAGGACGCGGATGAGCTGATCGCCGTGGCCGAGCAGCTGGAAGGCCAGCTCACTGCCACCCTGCATCTTGAAGACGCGGACCATCCGCTGGCCCGCCGCCTGCTGCCGGTGCTAGAGCGCAGGGCCGGCCGGTTGCTGGTCAACGGCTTCCCGACGGGCGTGGAGGTGTGCCATGCCATGGTGCACGGTGGGCCGTATCCGTCGACTTCCAACGCAATGTTCACCTCGGTGGGCGCCAGTGCCATTGACCGCTTCCTGCGACCCGTGTGCTACCAGGACCTGCCCGACGCCCTGCTGCCCGAGGCGCTGCAGCAGGCCAACCCGCTGGGCCTCTGGCGGCTGGTCGACGGCGCGCCCGTCCGCGCATGACGGCCATGCCACCGGCAGCCGCCCTCGCACCCTCCGACCTGCTGGCCCGCCTCAAGGAGATCGTCGGCGGCGGCCATGTGCTGACGGGCGATGCGTCCACGCGCCGCTACCGCAGCGGCTTTCGCTACGGCGGCGGCGACGTGCTGGCCGTGGTGCGCCCCGGCAGCCTGACGCAGCTGTGGCACACGCTGAAGGCCTGCCACGCCGCCGGCACCATCATCCTCTGCCAGGCCGCCAACACAGGCCTCACGGGCGGCTCCACACCGATGGAGGGCGGCTACGACCGCCCGGTAGTGCTCATCAACATGCTGCGGCTCAAGCAGCTGGACCTGCTGCAGCGCGGCGAGCAGGTGCTGGCCCAGCCCGGCGTCACGCTCGAACAGCTCGAACGCAGGCTCAAGCCGCTGGGCCGCGAGCCGCATTCCGTGATCGGGTCGAGTTGCATCGGCGCCTCGGTGACAGGCGGCATCTGCAACAACTCCGGGGGCTCGCTCATCCGGCGCGGTCCTGCCTTCACGCAGTTCTCGCTCTTCGCTTGCATCGACGAGGACGGCCAACTGCGGCTCGTCAACCACCTGGGCATGGCACTCGGCGACGATCCCGAGCAGATCCTCGCCAACCTGGAGAGTGGCCGTTTCGCTCGCGACGACCTGCCGGCCGAACCCGGCCGCATGGCCTCTGACCGCGAGTACTCGCAGCATGTGCGCGACATCGATTCCAGCGAGCCAGCACGCTACAACGCCGACCCGCGCCGCCTCTACGAGGCCTCGGGCTCCGCCGGCAAGATCGCCGTCTTCGCGGTGCGCCTGGACACCTTCGCGGCGGATACGGACACCCGCGTGTTCTACATCGGCACCAACCAGCCGCGCGACCTCGCGGACCTGCGCCGCCACATGCTGGCCCGCTTCGCTTCCCTGCCCGTGGCGGCCGAGTACATGCACCGCTCGGCCTACGATCTGAGCCGCACCTACGGCAAGGACCTGTTCGTCTACATCCGCAAACTGGGCACCGCGCGCGTGCCGCTGGCCTTCGCGCTCAAGAGCCGTTTCGACGCGCTCGCCGAGCGCTGCGGGCTGGGGCGGAACCTGGCCGACCGCCTGCTGCAGCGGCTCGCCAACCGGATGCCCGAACACCTGCCTGCGCGCATGAACGCTTTTCGCGACCGCTACGCGCACCACCTGCTCTTGAAGGTAAGCGACGCGGGCATCGAGGAAACGCGTGCCTATCTGCAGACCTTCATGGCCGAACGCCCGGAGGCAGGCTTCTTCGAATGCAATGAGGAGGAGGCCGGCGCGGCCTTCCTGAACCGCTTTGCCGTCGGCAACGCCACCAACCGCTACCGGGCGGTGCATGCCGACACGGTGGAAGACGTGGTGGCGCTGGACATCGCGCTGCCGCGCAATGCGCTGGACTGGTTCGAGATCCTGCCGCCGGAGCTGGCTGCGCAGGTCGAGCAGCCCATGTACTGCGGACATTTCTTCTGCCACGTGATGCACCAGGAATACCTGGTGAAGAAGGGCGTGGACTGCGCGCAGTTCAAGGAGCGCGTGCTGGCGCTTCTGGACGCGCGCGACGCGAAGTACCCGGCCGAACACAACGTCGGTCACATCTACCGCGCCGACCCGGTGCTCGAGGGCTTCTACCGCAGCCTGGACCCGACCAACACCTTCAATCCCGGCATCGGCCAGACCTCGACGCGGCATCGCTGGCGGGCGGTGTGCTGCGACGAGCATCGCGAGCCGCCCGGCCGGTGATACTGCGGTCCTTCGGGCCGGGCCCTGGCGGTCCGGCCCTTTTTTTGCGTCCGGCCCGCGCCCGTTCCGACCCGAGCGCCAACCAAGAAGAAACGGCCTGAAGACCTCTTGCGAGTCTTCAGGCCGTGAGCCCGGCGTCAGCCGTCACCCATGGAACCAGCGCGCAGGCCCCGTGACCAGGATCGGGAAGAAGATCATCAGGAACATGACCGCGAACTCGGCCGCCATGAAGGGCAGCACGCCGCGCGTGACATCGTCCATGCGCATCTTGCCCACGCCGGCCACCACGTTCAGCACCACGCCCACGGGCGGCGTGATCAGGCCGATGGAGTTGTTGATGATGAACATCACGCCGAAATACACCGGATCGATGCCCGCCGCGTTGACCACCGGCATCAGGATGGGCGTGAGGATCAGGATGGTGGGTGTCATGTCCATCGCCGTGCCGACGACCATCACCAGCACCATGATGGCGGCCATCAGCAGAATCTTGTTGCCCATGAAGGGCTCCAGCAGGCCCACCACCTTGGAGGGCAGGTCGGCCACGGTGATGAGCCAGGCGCTCACCATGGCGGCGGCGATCAGGAACATCACGATGGCGCTGGTCTTGGCAGCACCCACGAAGACGCGGTAAAGCTGGCGCAGCGTGAGTTCGCGGTACACGAAGGTCGCCACCACGAAGGCATAGACTGCGGCCACCACGGCGGCTTCCGTCGGCGTGAACACGCCCATGCGCAGGCCGACGAGGATGATGATCGGCAGCAGCAGCGCCCAGCTGGCCTCGCGCGCAGCGGCCAGGACTTCGCGCATGGACTTGCGCGGCGGTGGCTGGATCTTTTCACGCCGCACCAGCCAGGCCCAGGTCACCCACAAAGCACCGCCGATCAGCAGGCCCGGCACGATGGCCGCCATGAACAGCTTGGAGATGGACACGTTGGCCGCTACGCCGAAGATGACGAGCCCGATGCTCGGCGGGATGACCGGGCCGATGACGCCTGTGGCTGCAATCAGGCCGCCAGCCTGGGCCTTGTCGTGCCCGGCCTTCACCATCATGGGGAGCAGCAGTGCCGTGAGCGCCGCCGCGTCAGCCACGGCCGAACCGGACAGCGCGGACAGCAGACAACCGGCCATGATGGTCACGTAGCCCAGGCCGCCGCGCACGTGGCCGACAAGCGACAGCGCCAGGTTGACGATGCGTTTGGACAGCCCGCCCACATTCATGATTTCGCCGGCCAGCATGAAGAAAGGCACGGCCAGCAGCGGAAAACTGTCGGCCCCGCCGATCAGGTTCTGGATGAGGATCTGCGCATCGAACAGGTCCAACTGCCACATGAGGGCCACGCCGCTGGCCAACAACGCGAAGGAAATAGGCATGCCGATGGCCATCGCCAGCAGCAGCGACACAAGAAAAACCGCGATGATCATGATCAGGAACGTGTGGAGTGTTGGGAGCCACCAGCGGGGGCGGCGGGAGAGGTGCCGAGCGCGCCTAGCGACCCGTGCGGACCGAGCGCCTGGGCCAGGGCACCGGCTTCTTCGGACTCCTGGATGGCCACCAGCTCGTCCACCGACATCCGGCCTGTCAGCAGCCGGACGCCATCCGTCAGCAAGATGAGGGCAGCACACACGGCGAAGACCGCCCCGGCGGCATACACGATGGCCATGGAGGCGCCGGTGACGGGCGCTTCGGTGTCCCAGTTGATGCGCACCTGCGCCAGACTGCCTTCATACAACAGCCACAGGATGTAGAGCATGCAGGCGTAGCTGGCCGCCAGGCAGAGCTTTTTGCCCGCCACGGGGAGCCGCGACACCAGCATGTCCACGCCCAGGTGCGCCCGTTCTCGCAGGGCCACCACGGCGCCCAGGAAGGTGATCCAGATGAAGAGCCAGCGGGCCACTTCTTCGGAGGTCGCGATGCCGGAGTTGAAGCCGTAGCGCAGCACCACGTTGCCGAAGACCAGGATCACCATCAGCGCCAGCATGAGCGCGATCAGGAATTCGAAGATGCCGCAATAGATGTCGATGATTTTTCGCACGAGATCGTCCCCTGAGCGAAGGTCGCTGTGTTGTTATGGTTTTTAAGAAAGGCCGAAGCCACCGGCCAGTGCGCACATCCGTGCACGCGCACAGACCGGCCGAAGCGCGCTTGCACGCCGCGACCGGGCACGCCTGTTGGTTATTTCTGCTTGATCTTCTGCAGTTCGGCGAAGAAGCCGCGCGTGATCGCCGGGTCGTACGTGGCGGCGAACTTGTCGGTGACGGGGCGTACCACGGCCTCCATGCGCTGCAACTCGGCGGGGCTTACGTCGTTGATCTTCATGCCCTTGGCCTTCACTTCCGCCATCGCCGAGGTGGTCGCCCGGCGGCTGAGCGCGCGCTGGTAGGCCTGCGCCTCTTTGAAGGCGGCCTGCAGGATCTGCCGTTCGCTGTCGGAGAGCTTGTCCCAGAAAGGCTTGCCGGCCAGCACGATCAGCGGGCTGTAGACGTGGTTGGTGTTGCTGGCGAACTTCTGCACCTCATAGAACTTCGAGGTGTCGATCAGCACGTAGGGGTTCTCCTGGCCGTCCACGGCCCGCGATTCGAGCGCGCCGTACAGCTCGCCGAAGGCCAGCGGCGTCGGGTTGGCGCCCAGGGCCTTGAAGGCTTCGATGAACACGGGGTTGGGGATCACCCGCAGCTTGAGCCCTGCGAAATCCTCTGGCTTCTGGATGGGCCGAGCGCTGTTGGTGACGTTGCGAAAGCCGTTCTCCCAGTACCCCAGGCCGATGAGACCCTTGGCGGGCAACCGCTCGAGCAGCGCGGCGCCAGCAGGCCCGTCAAGCAGCGCTTCGGCCTGCGCCGTCGTGGAGAGAAGGAAGGGGAAGTCCAGCAGGCCGAATTCCTTGATCACGGACGCGAGCGAAGTGGTGGTAGGAATGAAGAGTTCCTGTGTGCCGCCGCGCAGCGCGCCCAGCTGCTGGGCTTCGTTGCCCAGCTGCGAGGCGGGGAATTCCTTGACCTTCAGGCGCCCACCGCTCTTTTCGGCCACCAGTTCGGCGAACTTGCGTGCGGCTTGCGAGATGGGAGCATCCGGCTGGGCCTGGTGGCCCACGCGGATCGTGCGGTCGGCATAAGCCTGGGCGGCCGCGTGCAGCGACACGCCCGAAACGAGCAGGGCCACCGCGAGGCGGCGCAGCGAGGTGATTTTTTTCATGACAGTCTCCTTCATTGTTTTGACGGGTAAGCAGCTGCGGGCTGCCATCCGCATGTGCGAATGCGCCTGCCGCCAGGCAGTTGCGCCGGCCCGTGGGGGGCCATGGCGTGACGGCCGGTATTTGCGCAAGTCAAGTCTAGTGGCCGCAATTTGCGAAATCAACTGACGACTGGGGATATGGGTATAATCACAAGCAATACCAGGACGGGCCTTGGCAGCCATGCATGAGTCCGGGTCGATGGTGTGCACGGGCTGCGGAGCTATTGCACGCGAGGGCAGAGCGGCGGCGGAGCGCGCAATAGAGCTTCATCGCAGTGAGGGTCTGACTGGCCGGCAGTGCGATATTTCAAGCCTTTTCGGCCCTTAGCGCTTATTCCATATGCGCCAGCTGCTATCAATTGGAGAGTTCATGTTTTGTCTTACATGGCGCATTTCGCTCCCGAGCAGCCGCCCAAGGCCGCTGCGGGTGATTCCCGTCCTACCGGGGATTCCGTGCTTTTAAAACCCCCAAGAATATGGGTCACCAACTACATTACAGATTGCAATATAACCACCTCAGTTGCAGTCACGTCTCCTGACCAGTTTCGTCACCGCAACGCCTGCGCACCGCGGCGACTCGCCGTCCCCTGCAGGCTGATCCCCATAGTTACGCGAAGGTGCTGCCACTTGGACGGAGGAGTCGAAATTCGCGGAGGTCTTCTTCAAAAGCATTCGTTTTCTTCATTTCGATGATCACGCCTTCCACGTCGGTGTAATCAAACAGCGTTGCCCATTCAGCAATCCTGCTCAACGCGCGAATGAGTGGTTCGGGGTCGTTTCGACGAGATAGTGCTCGCTGTGCGTCGACGTACTGCTCGTGATACAGCGTTGGAATAATGATCCTTGCACGCCCCAATCGTGACAGTTCAGCATTCATCAAAAGTCGAGACAGTCGACCGTTGCCGTCATTGAATGGGTGTATCTCAGACACCACAAAAGCATAAAAAATTGCTCGTGCCAAACCCTCTGGCACACTGGATGCCATCTTCACCGCTTCAAGTAATGTTCCCCTTACATAAGCAGGTTCGACGAACTTTGTTTGACCTGCGAAATTCGTATCTTCTTTGAACTCACCGGGGCTAGCTTCGGGCCTACGCTCAAGCATTAGCCGGTGACGCTCTTTTATGCCGTCAAGAATGTCGACAGGCGCTGGCAAGCTGCTTCGAAAATGTGGGTGCAGGATCAGCTTAAAGACGCCAAGAATGTCGTGTGAATCTTTCGGACGATTAGGAACTATCGCGTTATGCAATGCAATCCCTTGCGCTTCTTGGATGGAAAATCGTGTGCCTTCTACGTAGTTAGAGAAATAGCTCTCTAAGAACGCCGCATGCGTTCGGGCAGGTTCCTCGGTGGCCTGATCTTTGTAATCTGGAACAGCAGTCGTTCGCAGTGCATCTGCGAGTATCCCGAATCGGCTCAGTCGCTCAGCATCAGCAGGCGTACCGCTGGCCATGAGTACCCCAGCTCGGGTCGTTAGCGTACCCTTAGCATAAGTGCCGAGGAGTGCCCCAATGAGTTTGCTAAGAGTATCGAAGTCGGCCTCTAGTTGTGACGCTATTCCGCGCGCGTCGTCACGAATCCGGTTGAGCGAGTCTTCACCGGACGCATTCAAAATCTCGACCAGTTTTTCTTCGACACCAGTTTTGCCGACGGTACGCTTGCCACCGCGTGATTTGCCAAGGTTCTCTAGCAGCATGCGTGGACGTGAAGACCAGTACAAGCCGCTATCTCCCAATGCCATGTCTCCGGGCAGGCGTTCCGGGCCTTTCAAGAGAACAACCGATACCCCTGGTAGTTGATGGGTACGGTTGAAGCGGGTAGGGGAGCTTAGGATCAGCTCGTTATCCGGTGTAACTCCCCCGACTAAAGCGCTGCGGTGCGATACAACGGCATTAGGGAACATGTGACCCGCAATTTGCTGCCAGTTCCGTCGAACCAAGAGGGCAACTGGGCCAGGAGTGTCTGTTGCAAGGTCCTGTGGGTCGACTGCATTGACATAAAGACCTTTTGCAATTCGAGTGAGTTGGCGATCTTTCGCAGCTCGTTGCAATCGACGCTCTTCTGCCGTGTCCAAGGGAATCAGGACGTCTCCTTGCAAAGTGCGTTGTTGTCGTTTTCCTGCTTGTTTGTTCATGTCATTCCTGCTGAATGTCGTTCTATCGCTTATTCTGAACCTTATTTGTCGGCTTGTGACTATTTCTTATCGAAAATTAGTTGTCGGATTCGTGCTTTTTTGTCATCTTCTTTTGGTGGTTCTGTCGGGTAGGAGCTTGATATCTTCTTATATTGTCGTTCGTACGCTATTTCTCTTGTCCAAGGTAACACTCCTGGTAGCTCGTGTTGACTCGATCAATGGTTCTGTTCCAAATCTATGAGTGAAACATGTCCCTCATTTTGAGAGCCGACTGACGTAGCACCGAGCATTTAAGGAGTTCGATGTCGGTTACGGTCAGTAATTTGTGAAGGCGTCAAGTGCTGAGTACTGACAAGCCCAAAGCGGCTCAGGCGCACGACAGAGGAGCGCGACATCCTAAAAAAGGCCGCCGCGTACTTTGCAAAACAGTCCGAGTGAAGTACGCATTCATTCAAGCTCACCG
>JACCDX011730782.1_pt1 | contig 16029 bp, 11 predicted proteins | sample 7449681 | NCBI WGS metagenome assembly JACCDX01 (sample SAMN15323450, study PRJNA562643) | freshwater metagenome | isolation source: river surface water | place: USA:Blue River Watershed | collected 2017-08-18 | reverse complement strand
GCGGCGGGGTGCCGACCGTCTGGCTGCCGCCACGGGGCCGGGCACTCGATTTCGATGCCGCCCTGACACCCGGGGCCGCGCACGGGGCCGCATCCGGTGGTGCCGCCGGCTCGGGCTCAGACCGCCTGCGCGCCCTCTTCCCTGACCATGCAGCGACGATCGACGCGCTGGAGGCGCGTGCCGGGCGCGGCGATCCGCTGCTCCTGGGCGGCACGACCCCGCCCCAGGACCTCGGGGCCCTGCTGGCCGCCTACGAGCGCCATGTGGCACCGGCCCGCCCGGAGGACGCGCAGCGCGTGCTGGGCGCACTTGACCTTCTCGTGTCCCGGCAGATCGAAGCCCGGCGCCTCGACGAAGTGGCCGGCACCGGCAGCTGGGTGGACCTGGCGCGCGCCGTGGCAGGCGCCTGCTTCAAGTACAGCTGTAGCTTCATGTCGGCCACGCTCGCCGCCGGCGCACTCCAGCAGCAACTGCGGCACGAGGACAGCCAGGCCGGAGCACCCGACGCGCCCCTGGCCGATTTCATGTCGCAGGCCTTCGTCTTCCTGGTCGGCAGCGCCATCATCGGCGCCGGCATGGAGATGGCCAATTCAGCCTGGCGCAGCGCCGGCCTGTCGGACGGCTACACCCGGATGCGCCTGGCCGAGGGGCCGGACCGCAGCCGCTGGGTGCAGGCCGCCGCCGCCTTGCCCTTCGGCCTGCTCTATGCCACCCACGACAGCGAGCAGGGCCCGATGGGCCCGGCCGATGCCCGCATCGGCTGGGGAGCGCTGGCCGCCGCGGCCTCCGGTGCCTGGACGCAGCTGGGGCCGCGGCTCGCCGGCGCGCAGCCTGAGTCGACGTGGATCGATGGCTCGAGCGACGCGGCGCTCCGCCGCATGGACGAGGCCCTGGACTGGCTCGAGCAGCCGGCAGCGAAGGCCAGCGACGCTTTCTTGCAGTGGGTGAACAGCCCTTGGGCCGGCCACACCCTGGAGCGGCTGCGGGGGCTGATGCCTGGCCAGGCGGCGGTCACGCGGGCCGTTGCAAGGGCCGGCGCCGCCAGCCTCGCACGCATCCTGAACCTCGCGGCCTATGCCTTCGACGGGCAGGCGGACGTTCGCTGGCGCATCGGGGCGGATGCCTTCCTGGGCCTGTCCTGGGGCCTGCTGTCCACCTGGCCTGAGACCGCCTGGCAGTGGGTGTCCCGACCGGGAGCGGGGCGTGCGGCCGCACCCGCCACCGCGTCCGCGCGGGTGGCCTCCGCGCAGGCCCTGGCCGCCGTGGCGCCGCCGGCCCCGGGCCGCTGAGCCCTGCTCAGGCTGCCTGGACGGCCGCCAGATGCCCTGCGGCCGCGGCGACCCCGGCCAGCACGTCGCCGACCACGATGACCGAGGGGCTGGCCAGCTGCTCGCGCGCCAGCGTCTCGCACAGGTCGCCCAGCGTGGTCACGGCCTGCCGCTGCTGCGGCAGGCTGGCGCTCTGCACGATGGCCACCGGCGTCCCGGCGGGCAGGCCGGCCAGCAGGCCCTGCTGGATATCGGCCGCGCCGCTCACGCCCATGTAGATCACCAGCGTGAGGCGCGCGCTGGCCGCTGCCGCCGCCAGGGCCGGCCAGTCGGTGCCGGCGTCGCCTGGCTTGGCATGGCCGGTCACGAACACGACGCCATGCGCATGGTCCCGGTGCGTGAGGGGCACGCCCAGCGAGGTGACGGCGGCCAGGCCCGCGGTGATGCCATTGACCACCATCACCCGGATGCCCTGGGCCTGCAGCGCCTCGACCTCCTCGCCGCCGCGGCCGAAGATGAAGGGATCGCCGCCCTTGAGGCGCACCACGCGCTCGCCCTCGCGGGCGGCGGTGACCATGAGCTTGCCGATGAAGGCCTGCGGCGTGCTCTTGCAGCCGCCGCGCTTGCCGACATGCACCACGCGGGCGCCGGGCGAGGCCAGGGCCACGACCTCGTCGGACACCAGGTCGTCGACAAACAGCACGGTGGCGGCCTGGATCGCGCGCACCGCCTTGAGCGTGAGCAGTTCCGGGTCGCCCGGGCCGGCGCCCACCAGGGTGACCTGGCCGGGCCGTGTGAAGTCGTCGCGGGATGTCATCGGCAAGTTGAAGTCAGTGGTCGGGTCTGCGGGTGGACGGAAACGGTGCGGGGGGTGCTGGTGGGTGGAGCGCTCATGCCGAGGCCAGACGCAAGATGTGTTCCACCTGGACCTGCAGCGACGCCGGCACCGGCAGCGCGCCGGCCAGCACCTCGCGGGTGTAGGCCGCGGTGCTGTCGGCGTCAATCGCCGCTGGCAGCCCGGGCAGGTCGGTGAGGGTGCCGCGCCGGCCTTCCTCGAGCAGCAGGCGCTCGCCGCGCACGAAGCCTTCCATCGCCGGCAGGCGGCGGGCGTCGGCCACCACCTCGCCCTCGGTGCCGCGCAGCAGCAGGGCGGTGGCACCGACGCGGGTGAAGACCTCGGCCATCGACAGCGCGTACTCCGGGTGGGTGTAGCTGCCCACCACCACCGCCGGCCCCTGGCTGATGTTCATCAGCTTGACCAGGCTGTGGGCCGGGTTGCGCAGCCCGATGGTGCGCCGCACCTCCAGCAGGCGCTGCAGGCCGGGGCACAGCAGGCCGGTGGGCAGGAAGGCGACTTCGCCCGGCGCGACCGGTGCCACCGCGGTCGCCGCCGCGTGGCCCAGCGCCTGCAGCACGTCCTGCGCGGTCACCGCGCGGTCCTCGGTCGGCGCGCCGTGCAGGGCGACGGGCAGGCCCTCGCGCGCCAGCAGCAGGGCCAGCAGCGGCGTGAGCACCGGCAGGCGGCGCGCGCCGTTGTAGCTCGGGAGCACCACCAGCGGCCGGTCCGCCGCCGGCACCAGGCGCATCCGGGCGCGGGTGGCGTCGAGGAAGCCGGCCATCTCGTCGGCCGTCTCGCCCTTGACCCGCATCGCGATGCAGAAGGCGCCGACCTCGAGCTCGCTCACTGCGCCATCTAGCAGCTGCCCGAAGCAGTCCGCGGCCTGCTCGCGGGTGAGCGGGCGGGCGCCGTCCTTGCCGCGGCCGATCTCCTTGATGTAGTGGCGGATGCTCCCCATGCCGCCGATTGTGGGGCTTGGCTCATGACCAAAGGCCATAAGCTGATTCACGCCGTCCGGGGGGTCTGCGTACCCCTCATGCGCCGAGGCGAAGTCGGCCGACGGGGCCGTCCACCATGCCAGGCCACGGCGCGCAGTGGTGCGGGCACGCCACAGCCCCTCGACCCATTTTGCGGCCCTTGGTATTCCATTCGGCCGCTTCGCCTGTCCATGTGCATGCTGGTAGTTGTGACCAGGGTTTACTTGCGGTTACAACTTCGCAACCCCGGTGCCTGAGACCGAGGCGGTCAGGAGGGTTCGAGGTGGCCAATCAACACAAACTACGGGCGCCCGCTGCCGAGGCGGATGCCGCGAGGGACGCGGGCTTCGGTTTCTGGGACTTGCTGTTCCTGGTCGTCCTGGCGCTGGCGCTGGCCGGCGTGGTGCTGGCGGGGCGCTTCGCCTACCGCGAGGGCATGGCGCTGGAGACCGCCAAGTCCAATGCCCAGGCCCTGGTGCAGTGGGCCGAGGCCGTGGCCGCCACGGGAGCCAAGGACGTGCCGCTCACGCTGGCCCTGTGCGGGGAGATGCCCGGCGTCGTGCCCGAGCAGGCGGCGATGATCGCGCCGGAGGGGCCCGCTGGACTCCTGGCCACCGGCCAGGCGGGCGAGGACCAGGCCGCTGCTGCCGCCACTGCCACCGCTGCCGAGACGGCTGCACCCGCGCAGCCCGCGGTGGCCGCGACCTGGGCCACCTGCCGCGAGGCGCTCTTCACCGGCGGCGGGCCGCTGTCCCACCTGTCCAACCCCTTCGACAGCAACAACCCGGTCGCCGGCAGCGCCTGCGAGAAGAAGAACCGCGCCGTGCGCGGCGTCGTGTTCCTGCAGAAAGGCACGCCCTCGCCACCGGGCATGCCGGCCAACGTGAGCTGGGACGCGCTCGCCGACGACGAGCCCCTGGTGCGCGGGCTGATGCTGCGGGTCCGGGCCTGCGACGCCGGCGGCTACCCGATACACATCGCGGAGGTGAAGCTGTGAGCGCCGTCCTTCCCCATGGCCTGGAGGCCCAGGGCGGCGGCGCCGGCGCCTCGCCCACCCTGCGCCGGCGCCTCTACGTGCTGCTGCTCGATCCGCACACGCCGCGCAACCTGCACGAGCCGATCAACCGCTTCATCGCCGCACTGATCATCGCGAACCTGTTCGCGCTGCTCTTCGAGCATGTGCCGGCGATCCACGACGCGTACGCCGGCTTCTTCCGCTGGTTCGACGTCATCTCGGTGGCGATCTTCACCGTCGAGTACCTGCTGCGCCTCTACCTCGCGCCCGAGGACCCGGAGTTCGCAGGCAGCCGCTTCAAGCGGCTGGCCTACATGCGCAGCCCCTTCGCCATCGTGGACCTGGTGTCCATCCTGCCCTTCTACCTGTCCATGTTCATCCACGTGGACCTGCGGATGCTGCGGGCGCTGCGTCTGCTGCGGATGTTCAAGCTGCTGCGGGTGGTGGTGCCGGCGATGCATGAATTCGCCGCCCTCAACCGCGGCCGCAGCTTCCGGCAGAAGGTGCACGCGCTGGTCTGGCCGAGCGACCACGGTGGGCGGCTGCACCACTACTTCGACACCTTCATCGTGGTGTGGGTGGTCATTTCGGTGATCGCCGTCATCCTGGAGTCGGTGGAGTCGGTCCACTTCATCCTGAACCTCGAGTTCATCATCCTGGACTCGGTGGCGGTGGCCATCTTCACCACCGAGTTGCTGATGCGCCTCTTCTCGGTGGTCGAGGAGCCGCGCTTCCAGGGCGCAGTCCGCGGGCGGCTGCGTTTCGCCTTCACCCCCAGCGCGCTGATCGACTTCCTGGCCATCCTGCCCTTCTTCCTCGAGGTGATCCTCCATCACCTGATCGACCTGCGCTTCCTGCGGGTGTTCCGGATGATGCGGCTGCTCAAGCTCTCGCGCTACACCGGTGCCACCAAGACCCTGGCCATCGTCATGAAGCGCGAGTGGCCGGTGCTCATGGCCTCGGCCTTCATCATGCTGCTGCTGGTGGTGCTGACGGCCAGCCTGGGCTATGTCTTCGAGCATGAGGCGCAGCCGGACAAGTTCGAGAACATCCCGCAGTCCATCTACTGGGCGGTCATCACGCTGGCCAGCGTGGGCTATGGCGACATCTCACCCGTCACGCCAGCCGGCCGCACCATGACCATCATCCTGGCGCTGCTGGGGATCGGCATCTTCGCGATCCCGGCGGCGCTGCTGTCGTCGGCCTTCAGCGACCAGCTGCGCATCGAGCGCGAGAACCTGCAGAACGAGCTGTTCGCGATGCTGGCGGACGGCACTATCTCCGCCGAGGAGCAGGAGATCATCGACGCGGAGGCCAAGCGCCTGCACCTGGCGCGCGACGAGGTCGATCGCCTGATCGAAAAGGCCAGGCGCCAGCGCGAGGCCGCCAGCAACCACGCGCTGATGTCGCTGCCGCAGCTGATCGAGCAACCCGCAGCGGCGGTCGAGCGCTATCGGGAGCTTTTGAGCCAGATCCGGCAGCTGGCCCTGCTGGGGAGCAACGCGAGGATGACCGCGCTGATCGAATCCGGCGACCGGACCACCAGCTTCGAGCGCGAGGCCTGGCGCTGGATCAACCAACACGGGCCGGGCGAGGCCCTGGCCAATCCGACCCACCCGGCTCCGCCGACCCCGCCGTTCACGCCGATCACGCCCAAGGGCCCGCACGGGGCTGCCTAGGGCCCTCGGCCCCGACGTTCCTCAAGCCGCCGCCGGGACCGGCGCCTGCCGCACCAGGCGCTTGAGTTCCGGCACGCAGGAGCCGCAGTTCGTCCCGCACTTGAGCGCGCCCTGCAGGCTGGCCAGGCGCGCCTCGGGCGTGCCCGCGCAGGCGGCCAGGTGGGCGCCGATCACCTCTTCATCGACGTTGAAGCAGGTGCAGACCTGGCGTCCGCGCGCGGCCATCGCCACCGGCGGCTCGGCGCCGGGACGCAGCAGCAGGCGTCCGTAGGCCCGCGCCGGCTGCCGCTGCTGCAGCAGGGGCTGCAGCCAGGACGCCGAGCGGGTGTCTCCCGCCAGCAGGAAGGCCTGCAGGTGCGCGTCGCTGCCGCCTGCCGCTGGCACCGACAGCCGCACGGCACGGCCCTGGCCGCGCGCCGGGTCGGTGTAGCGCATCACCTCGCCCGCCGGGTGCGAGAGCTCCAGCAGCGCCTCGACCTCGGCCAGCACCTCGGCGGGCGCCGGCTCCCTGGATGCGGCCCGCAGCAGCACGCCGCCGCCCTCGCGCCCGAAGGGCACGCAGTTGGCGAAGTCGAACCGCGGCATCAGCGCCCGCAGCCGCTCCAGCACCGCCAGCGCCCCGTCCGCCGGCAGCCAGGCCATCGCGCACAGGCCCCAGGGCAGGTGCGCAAGCTCGATGGCGACGGCGGTGTGTTTGAGCTCGGGCTGCTTGGAGCGCGGGCAGAAGGCGGGCGTGGTCAACGCGTTGACGCCGGCCAGCGGACGACCCTCTGCGTCCCGGCCGCCCAGGAACTCGCTGCCCCAGTGCATGGCGATGAAGGCCTGGCCCGTGGCCACCGTGTCGCTGGCCTGGGCCGGCAGCACCACCGCCCCGCGCCGCGAGCGCACCCGCACCAGCGCGCCCTCGGCGAGGTGCAGGCGCGCCATGTCCTCCGGGTGCATTTGCACCGCCGGCTCCGGCACATGCCCGAACAGCCGCCCCAGGGTGCCGGTGCGGCTCATGCCGTGCCACTGGTCACGTAGGCGGCCGGTGGTGAGGGCAAAGGGAAAGGAAGGACCGGTCGGCTCGGCGACCGGCTCCCAGCCCAGGTCGGCGAAGCGCGCACGTCCGTCGGCAGTGGGAAAGCAGCCGTCCGCGTACAGGCGGGGCAGCCCCTGCGCGTCCTCGTCGGGGAGCGACGCGCCCTCGCGCGCCGGCAGCGGCCACTGGCGAGGGGCCGCCTCCAGCATCTCGTAGCGGATGCCTGTGATGTCCAGGTCGCGCCCGCGCGTGGTCTCGCGGTGCTCCTCCCAGATCTGGCGCGGCGCGCTGTCGCCTTCGTAGGGGAAGAGGGTAGGCAGGCCCGGCCGCAGCGCCGGCTCCAGCCGCCGCGCCAGGTCGAGCGCGATGCGCCAGTCGTGCCGCGCCTGGCCGGGCGCGGGCACCGCGGGCCGTACCCGGCTGATGCGACGCTCGCTGTTGGTCACCGTGCCCTCCTTCTCGCCCCAGGTGGTCGCCGGCAGCAGCAGGTCGGCGAAGCCGCAGGTGGCGGTGGTGGCAAAGGCTTCCTGCACCACCACGAACTCGGCTCGCTCCAGCGCCCGGCGCACCGTGGCCTGGTCCGGCAGGGACTGGGCCGGGTTGGTGCAGGCGATCCACAGCGCCTTGATCTCGCCGTCGGCGGCGGCCTCGAACATCTCCACCGCGGTCTTGCCCGGCGTGGCGGGCACGCTGGGCACGCCCCACAGCGCCGCCACCTCGGCGCGGTGCGCGGGGTTGGCCAGGTCACGGTGGGCCGGGAGCAGGTTGGCCATGCCGCCCACCTCGCGTCCGCCCATCGCATTGGGCTGGCCGGTCAGCGAGAAGGGGCCGGCGCCGGGGCGGCCGATCTGCGCGGTGGCCAGGTGCAGGTGGACCAGGGCGGCATTCTTGGCGGTGCCGTTGGCGGACTGGTTCAGGCCCTGGCAATACAGGCTCAGCGTTGCCGGCGAGGTGGCGAACCAGCGCGCGGTGGTGCGCAGGTCTTCCTCGCGCAGGCCGCAGGTGCGGGCCACCACCTCGGGCGTGGACGTTTGCAGGCGCGGCAGCAGCGCCTCGAAGCCGGTGGTGTGCGCGGCGATGTAGTCGGGCCGCGTCCAGCCCTCGGCCAGCATCAGGTGCAGCAGGCCCTGGTACAGCATCACGTCGGTGCCGGGGACGATGGCCAGGTGCAGGTCGGCGAACTCCGCGGTGTCGGTGCGGCGCGGATCGCACACGATCACCTTCATCTGCGGCCGGCGGGCCTTGGCGTCCTCCAGCCGGCGGAACAGGATGGGGTGGGCCCAGGCCATGTTGCTGCCGGTGATGAAGACGCAGTCCGCATGATCGAGGTCCTCGTAGCAGGCGGGCGGCGCGTCGGCGCCCAGCGTGGCCTTGTAGCCGGCCACCGCGCTGGACATGCACAGGCGCGAGTTGGTGTCGAGGTTGTTGGTGCCGACGAGGCCCTTGGCCAGCTTGTTGAAGACATAGTAATCCTCGGTGAGCAGCTGGCCCGAGAGGTAGAAGCCCACCGCGTCGGGGCCGTGGTCCTGGATGGTGCGCAGGAAGCGGTCGGCGGCCATCGCCATCGCGGTGTCCCAGTCCAGGGGCTGCGGCGCATCGTCGCGCCGGGGCCGCCACTGCGGCTGCAGCAGCCGCGCCTGGCGAGTGACGGTATCGGTGGCGGTCAGGTGCAGGGTCGAGCCCTTGGTGCACAGGCGGCCGAAGTTGGCCGGGTGCGCCGGGTCGCCGCGTACGCCGGTGATCTGCGTGCCGGTGGATTCGATGATCACCCCGCAGCCCACGCCGCAATAGGGGCAGGTGGAGCGGGTTTCGCGCACCCCCGGTGTGACGGGTGCGCCGGACGCGCCGCTGCGTGCGGCTTCCTGCGGCAGGGCGATCACGGGGATGACGGTGCTCATGCCCGCGCCTCCGCGCCTGCGGGTGCTGCCGCGACGCCGGCGGGCCGGCCGAACATCAGCTGGTCGCGCAGCGCGGAGACATCGCGCCCCTCGCGCAGCAGCTCGAAGTACCAGGCGCCGTCACCGGTGTCGCCGTACAGGCACGCGCCCACCAGCCGCTCGCCCTGGAGCACCAGCTTCTTGTAGACCCCGCCGGCGGGGTCGGTGAGCACGATGGACTCGGTGCCTTCGCCGCCCATGAAGTCGCCGGCGGAGAAGAGGTCGATGCCGGTGACCTTGAGCTTGGTCGAGACCTGCGAGCCGGTGTAGCGGCCCACGCCCCACTGGGCCAGGTGGGTCGCGGCGACCTTCGCCTGTTCGAACAAGGGTGCCACCAGGCCGTAGGCGATACCGCGGTGGGTGGCGCACTCGCCGACGGCAAAGATGCGCGGGTCGGTCACTGTCTGCAGGGTGTCGTGCACCACGATGCCGCGCTCGCAGCGCAGGCCCATGGCCTCGGCCAGGGCGGTGTCGGGGCGCACGCCCACGGCCATCACCACCAGGTCGGCGTGCACTTCGCTGCCGTCCTTGAAGCGGACGGCTCGGACACGGCTGGCGGCCTGCGCAGCGCCTGGCGACCCGCCTGACCCTGCGCCTGACCCGGTGTCCGCTCCGGTGCCGGTGGTCGTGTCGCCGAGCAGGGCCTCGGTCTGCGCGCCGAGCTTGAACTTCAGCCCCCGTGTCTCCAGCGCCTGCTGCAACAGGCCGGCAGCCACCGCGTCGAGCTGTCGATCGAGCAGCCAGGGGTTGGCGTGCACCACCGTCACCTCCATGCCGCGCTGGCGCAGGCCGTTGGCTGCCTCCAGCCCCAGCAGGCCGCCGCCGATGACCACCGCATGTCGGTGGCGCGCGGCCGCAGCGATCATGGCCTCGGTGTCGGCGATGTCCCGGTAGGCCAGCACGCCTTCGAGCTCCTTCCCCGGCAGCGGCAGGATGAAGGGCCGCGAGCCGGTGGCCAGCAGCAGCCGGTCGTAGCCGGCCTCGGTGCCGTCGTCGGCGCGCACCACCCGCCGCGCCCGGTCCACCGACACCACCCGGCGGCCGGCGTGCAGGGTGATGCCGCGATCGCGGTACCAGTCCCAGTCGTTGAGGATGATCTCGTCCAGTGTCTGCTCGCCGGCCAGCACCGGGGACAGCAGGATGCGGTTGTAGTTGGGGTGAGGTTCGGCGCCGAAGACGGTGATGTCGTAGAGGTCGGGCGCGACCTTGAGCAACTCCTCCAGCGTGCGCACGCCGGCCATGCCGTTGCCCACCATGACGAGGCGCAGTTTCTTCACGGGGGCGTCGGGCATGTCGGCAGGCCAGCCCTCAGGCCGCTGTCTTCTCCACGTGCTTCTGGCGGGTGTAGAGGAAGTCGATCACCGCCTTTCGGGCAGCCAGGTAGCGCGGGTCGTCCGCCAGGGTGACGCGGTCGCGGGGGCGGGGAATGCCCACCTCCAGCACCTCGCCGATGGTGGCGGCCGGGCCGTTGGTCATCATCACGATCCGGTCCGACAGCAGCACCGCCTCGTCCACGTCGTGGGTCACCATGACCACCGTGCTCTGGGTCTGGGCCACGATCTGGAGCAGCTCGTCCTGCAGCTTGGCGCGGGTGAGGGCGTCGAGCGCGCCGAAGGGCTCGTCCATCAGCAGCACCTGCGGCTCCATCGACAGCGCGCGGGCGATGCCCACCCGCTGCTTCATGCCGCCGGAGATCTCGCCCGGGCGCTTGCCCGAGGCATGGGAGAGACCCACCAGCTCCAGCGCCGCCTCGGTGCGGGCCTTGAGCCGGGCGCGGTTCTCCTTGTGGCCGAACACGCGTTCCACCGCAAGATGGATGTTCTCGTAGCAGGTGAGCCAGGGCAGCAGCGAGTGGTTCTGGAACACCATCGCCCGGTCCGGGCCCGGGCCGCTGATCTCGCGGTTGGCGCAGATCAGCGCGCCCTCGGAGGGACGGGTCAGGCCGGCGATCAGATTGAGCAGCGTGCTCTTGCCGCAGCCCGAGTGCCCGATCAGGGCGACGAACTCGCCCTTGGCCACGGTGAGGTCGATGTCCCTCAGCGCCACGAAGGGCCCGCGCGCGGTGCGGAAGGTCTGGCCCACGCCCTGCACCTGCAGGTAGCGTTCGCCCAGGTGCGGGCTGGTGGCCGGGGTCGCGGTGGGAGTCGTGATCACGTTCAGGTCCACGTTCGGGTTGGTGGTCATGCCTTCGCTTCCTCGTAGGTGAAGGCCGTGGCGATCCGGACCAGGGTCCACTCCAGCAGCAGGCCGACGATGCCGATCACGAAGATGGCGATGATGATGTTCTTGACGTTGAGGTTGTTCCACTCGTCCCAGACCCAGAAGCCGATGCCCACGCCGCCGGTCAGCATCTCGGCGGCGACGATCACCAGCCAGGCGGTGCCCACCGCGAGGCGGACGCCGGTCAGCATGTAGGGCAGCACCGCGGGGAACAGGATGCGGGTGACGATCTTCCACTCCGACAGCTGCAGCACCCGGGCCACGTTCATGTAGTCGGTGGGCACGCGCTGCACGCCCACTGCGGTGTTGATGATCATTGGCCAGATCGAGCAGATGAAGATGGTCCAGATGGCCGCCGGGTTGGCGCCCTTGAACACCATCAGCCCGATCGGCAGCCAGGCCAGGGGCGAGACCGGCCGCAGCAGGCTGATCAGGGGGTTGAACATGCGCGAGAGGAACTCGAAGCGGCCCACCATGAAGCCCACCGGGATGCCCACCACCGCCGCCAGGCCGAAGCCCAGCGCCACCCGCTTGAGCGAGGCCAGCACGTTCCAGCCCACGCCCTGGTCGTTCGGGCCGTTGCTGTAGAAGGGGTTGCCGAACACCTCGACCGCCTGCGCGAAGGTCTCGGTCGGCGAGGGAAAGGTGCGGCCAGTGCCCAGGGACACCAGGGCCCACAGGCCCAGGAGCAGCCCCAGGCCGGCCAGGGGCGGCAGCACGCGCAGCGCGAGGTCGCGCCAGTCGATGGCAGGGCGTGCGGTCATGCGCGCACCTTGAAGGAGTCGGCGTACTTCTTCGGGTCCTTGCCGTCCCAGACGACGCCGTCGGACATCTTGCTGGTGCGCATCGGGTCCTTGGGCACCGAGGCCTTCACCGAGGCGGCCGCCGCCTTGTACAGGTCGATCTGGTTCACCTGCCGGGCGATCGCCAGGTAGTCCGGGTGTTCCTTGACCAGGCCCCAGCGCTTGTGCTGGGTGATGAACCACATGCCGTCACTGAGGTAGGGGAAGTTCACCGCGCCGTCGTTGTAGAACTTCATGTGGTTGGGGTCGTCCCAGGTGCGGCCCAGGCCGTTCTGGTAGCGGCCCAGGATGCGCTGGTTGATCACGTCCACGCTGGTGTTGACGTAGGCCTTGTCGGCGATCGTCTCGGCCATCCTGTTCTTGTTGGACAGGCTGGCGTCGATCCACTGCGACGCTTGCAGGATGGCGGCGATCACCGCCCGGCAGGTGTTGGGGTACTTCTTCGCGAACTCGGCGCTGGTGCCCAGGGCCTTCTCGGGGTGGTCCTTCCAGATGTCCTGGGTGGTGGCCGCAGTGATGCCGATGCCGTCGGCAATCGCCCGATGGTTCCAGGGCTCGCCCACGCAGTAGCCGTCCATGTTGCCCACGCGCATGTTGGCCACCATCTGCGGCGGCGGCACGGTGATGGTCTTGGCGTCCTTGATCGGGTTGATGCCGTGCGAGGCCAGCCAGTAGTACAGCCACATCGCGTGGGTCCCGGTGGGGAAGGTCTGGGCGAAGGTGTACTCGCGCTTGTCCGCGGCCATCACCTTGGCCAGACCCGGGCCGTCGACCGCGCCCTTCTCGGCCAGCTTCCTCGACAGCGTGATGGCCTGGCCGTTGTGGTTCAGGTTCATCAGGATGGCCATGTCCTTCTTGGGGCCGGCGGTGCCCATGTGCACCCCGTATACCAGGCCCCACAGCACATGGGCCATGTCCAGCTCGCCGTTGACCAGCTTGTCACGCACGCCGGCCCAGGAGGCTTCCTTGCTCGGGACGATCTTCACGCCGTGCTTCTTGTCGAAGCCCAGCACCGAGGCCATCACCACGCTGGCGCAGTCGGTCAGGGGGATGAAGCCGATCTTCACTTCCTCCTTCTCGGGCTTGTCCGAGCCCTGGGCGTGGACCACGCTGCGCAGGGCCGGCGAGATGCCGGCGGCGCCCAGGGCGGCAGCCTGCAGCACGCTGCGGCGGGTGAGGGGGGTGGTCGATTCAGGCATCACGGTGCAACTCCACGAAGGCAAGCGGAAAGAGAGCGGCATCCACCGGCGCGGCCGCAGGGGCCGCAGGGGAGGACGCCGTTGTCCTGTGCAGGCCGCCATCGGCCCACGCGGCTGTCACCGCAAGGGGCGTGCCAGGGGTCGCGCACGCATGCCGCGGTGCGATGAAGGTGCAATCCGGCTCATTGCGACGAGGAAGTGCCCGCTGCCGGGACCTGGGTGCCCTGCCTTAGTGCAGTGCACCATGCCGAGGCGTGCTGCGGCACCCCTACACTCCCGGGCGTGAGAGTCCTTGGAATCGAATCCTCCTGCGACGAGACCGGCGTCGCCCTGGTCGAGGGCGGCGGCACGCCTGTGCCGCGCCTGCTGGCCCATGCCCTCCACAGCCAGGTCGAGATGCACCAGGCCTTCGGCGGCGTGGTGCCCGAGCTCGCCAGCCGCGACCACATCCGGCGCGTGCTGCCGCTGACCCGGCAGGTGATGCAGGACGCCGGCCGCACCCTGGCCGATGTCGACGTGGTGGCCTACACCCGCGGCCCCGGCCTGGCTGGCGCGCTGCTCGTGGGGGCGGGCGTGGCCTGCGCTTTAGGCGCGGCCCTGGGCAAGTCGGTGCTGGGCGTGCACCACCTCGAGGGGCATCTGCTGTCCCCCTTCCTGAGCGCCGACCCGCCCGAGTTCCCCTTCGTGGCGTTGCTGGTCTCCGGCGGCCACACCCAGTTGATGCGGGTCGACGGCGTCGGCCGCTATGAGCTTCTGGGCGAGACCATCGACGACGCCGCCGGCGAGGCCTTCGACAAGTCGGCCAAGCTGCTGGGCCTGGGCTACCCTGGCGGCCCCGCGCTCTCGCGCCTGGCGCAGCAGGGTGACGCGCAGGCCTTCAAGCTGCCGCGTCCGCTGCTGCACAGCGGCGACCTCGACTTCTCCTTCGCCGGCCTCAAGACCGCGGTGCTCACGCAGGTGCGCAAGCTGCAGGCGGGCGAGGGCGGCGCCCTGGATGCGCGCCGCGCCGACCTGGCGGCCGCCACCGAGGCAGCCATCGTCGAGGTGCTGGTCAAGAAGTCGCTGGCCGCCTTGCAGCAGACGGGCCTGAAGCGCCTGGTGGTCGCGGGCGGCGTCGGCGCCAACCGGCTCCTGCGCGAGCAACTGAACGCCGCCTGCGCCAGGCGCGGGGTGCGCGTGCACTACCCCGAGCTGCACCTGTGCACCGACAATGGGGCCATGATCGCGCTGGCCGCGGCCATGCGCCTGGGGGCGGGCGTGCAGGCGCCGACCGAGGTCTATGCCTTCGACGTGAAGCCGCGCTGGCCCTTGCACGAGTTGGCGGCCTGAGGCGCGCCTGGAGCGCCTGCCCGGTTCCATGTCCAGGCACCAGGCAGGACCCGGTGTCCGCCATCCTGTCATCGCCTGAGGGTCTCGGTCCCCGCATCCGACGACTCCCCGTACACTGCGCCCGCTTCCGGAGACCCCATGACCGATTCGATGAACCGCCGCCGCTGGATGGCGACGACCACTTCCACCCTCGCCACCCTGGCCGCTGCCGGCGGTGGCCTGTACGCGCTGCCCGCAGGCGCGCAGCCCGCTTCCAGCGCAGCGCCCACCGGCGCCCCCCTCCTCGTCGCCATGATCGAGGGCCTGTCCGGGCCCTTCGCCAACACCGGCGAGGCCGTGATCCGCAACCTGGCCCTCGCCATCGAGCGCATCAATCAGCGCGGCGGCGTCCGCGTCAAGGAGGGCGGCCGCGACATCCAGCGCCCGCTGCAGCTGGCCCGCTACGACAACAAGGGCCAGACCGAAGAAGCCCTGTCCACCCTGCGCGCCGCCATCGACGACGGCGCCCGCATCATCGTCCAGGGCAACTCCTCGGCGGTGGCCGCGGCCCTGATCGAGGCGATCAACAAGCACAACGAGCGCGAGCCGGCCAAGCGGGTCGTGTACCTCAATTACTCCGCGGTCGACCCGGCGCTCACCAACGAGCGTTGCAGCTTCTGGCATTTCCGCTTCGACGCCCATGCCGACATGCGGGTCGCGGCGCTGATGCAGGTGATTCGCGAGGACAGGGCCCTGCGCGGCGTCTACCTGATCGGGCAGGACTACAGCTTCGGCCAGGCGGTGCTGCGCGAGTCGCGCCGCCAGCTGGCCGCGCAGCGCCCCGACGTGCAGGTACTGGCCGAGGAGCTGCACCCCCTGGGCCGGGTCAAGGACTTCCTGCCCTATGCCACCAAGATCAAGGCCAGCGGCGCGCAGGCGGTCATCACCGGCAACTGGGGCAATGACCTCACCCTGCTGGTGAAGGCCGCGCGCGAGGTGGGCTACGAGGGCCGCTTCTACACCTTCTACGGCAATGCCCTGGGCGCGCCGGCGGCCATCGGAGACGCCGGCATCGGCAAGGTGATCGCGGTGGCCGACTGGCTGCCCAACGCGGCGGGTGCCCCGGGCATGTCCGCGGCCTCCGCCGCGGCCAGCGATGCCTTCTACCAGGCCTTCCGCCAGCGCTTTCCCAAGCCGCAGGACGACTACGTCCACCTGCGAATGTTCCTGATGATGGAGGCCCTGGCCCAGGCCATCAGCCGCGCCGGCAGCGCCGAGGCGGGGGCCATCGCCCGCGAGCTCGAGAAGGCCCAGGTCGACCTGGGTGGCCAGCGCGGCACCATGCGCGCGGCCGACCACCAGTTCCAGCAGCCCCTGATGGTGGGCGTGATGGACCGCCAGGGCGCCCCCGGCGTGAAGTACGACGTCGAGGGCTCGGGCTACGGTTTCCGCGTCATCCGGGTGCTCTCGCCGGCCGAGGCGGAGATGCCGGCCAGCTGCAGGATGGCCCGCCCGGCGTGAGCCCCGGATGAGGCCATAAGTACGCATGCGCGAGGTCCGCGCGGTCGTCCGGCCGGGCGGTTCCTGGCCGTGAGGAGGGCGGAGGCTATAATTTCGGGCTCTCCGGCCTTGAAAGGCGGGGAAATGCACCTCCCGTGCGCACGCCGGGGCCAAGTTCCAGCCCCGGCGCAAGTTCAAACACTCAAAGGAAACACCATGCTTGCCTCCACCAAGGCCGAGGTCGTCAAGGCCCACGCCCGCGCT
>JACCDX010047293.1_pt1 | contig 16033 bp, 19 predicted proteins | sample 7449681 | NCBI WGS metagenome assembly JACCDX01 (sample SAMN15323450, study PRJNA562643) | freshwater metagenome | isolation source: river surface water | place: USA:Blue River Watershed | collected 2017-08-18 | reverse complement strand
ATTGCCGCGTGCCGAGTCTCAGGGTGTACGCAATCGGGTGCTGCGTAACACGTACTGGCTCCTGGCAGCGTCCATGGTGCCCACCGTGTTGGGGGCCTGGGCTGGCATGCAGTTTGGCTTTTCTTGGTTCGCGCAGAACCCCTTGATCGGCGCCCTGCTGTTCCTGGGCATTGCCTTCGGTTTCTTCTACGCCATTGAGCGTACGAAGCACAGCGTCGCCGGGGTGTACCTGCTCCTCGGATTCACCTTCTTCATGGGCCTGATGCTCTCGCGGCTCATCGGGGTGGCCGTGGGCCTGTCTAACGGTGTGCAGCTGATCGGCGTGGCCGGTGCCGGCACCGCGGCCGTGTTCTTTGGCATGGCCAGCGTGGCCAGCACCACCAAGCGGGATCTGTCGAATATGGGCAAGTTCCTGACCATCGGTGTGATCCTGCTGATCGTGGCGTCGTTGGCCAACATCTGGCTCCAGATGCCGGCGCTGATGCTGACGATCTCCACCCTGGCGGTTGGCATCTTCTCCCTGTTTCTGCTGTATGACCTGAAACGCATCATGGACGGTGGTGAGACCAATTACATCTCCGCCACGCTGTCGGTCTACTTGAGTGTGTACAACATCTTCAGCAACCTGCTCGTGCTGCTGATGTCGCTCTTCGGTAACCGGGAGTAATCCACCCCCCCTGCTCGGTGATGCGCTTTCTGCGGATCACCGGCCCCTGCAAGGCCTTCCCACGGGAAGGCCTTTTTGTTGGTCCTCGAGTCATGTCACCCGGTCACGGGATCACGCCTCGGGAGGCTGGCCTGCGCCCCGGTCCAGGCCGCCCCGTCTCGATCGTCCGGCCTAGGCGGTTAGACCTTGACGGGGCGATGCGCTACACTTGTATTACATTTTGTAATACACCGAAGATCGAGGCACCACGATCGTGAGGACCCCTATGAAAACATTAAAGATCCCATGCTGACCATTCGACTTGAACCCGAGCAATCCAAAAAACTGGAGCAGGCCGCCCGACACCAGGGCGTCAGTAAAAGTGAATTCGTACGCCGACTGATTGACCAGGCAATGGAACATCCCCCACAAGATCCCAAAGCCGTCGTGCACAGCATTCTGGAATTTCGAAAAACCGTCCACGCAAAACGGGCCCTCGATATCAAAGCCCTGATCGAAGCGGGCCGGGATTGAAACGCTTCGTGCTGGATAACTCGGTGGCAATCGCCTGGTTTTTCGAGGCGCAGGCCACCCCTTATACGGAAAAAATACTCCAACGCATCGCGCGCGGCGACCGGCCGTCGGTGCCAGCCCTATGGATTTCTGAATTTTGCAACGTGATGGCACGCGCGGTGACGACTCAACTGATCCCCCGCAACACCGCCCGCGAAATTATTCGTCATGCGCAGGCCTTGCCCATCGACGAGCACCACGCCCCCGATCTGACAACGCTGTCGGAGCTGGCCCTCGCGCACCAGTTATCGGCCTACGACGCCACTTACCTGGAATTGGCCACTCGCCTGAATGCGCCACTGGCCACCACCGATCGCGCCTTAGCGAACGCGGCGCGATCACTCGGGCTTCTGGTCGCTTAACGTCCGGGCTCGAACACCGCAATGGATTCCACATGTGCGGTATTGGGAAACATATTGATGATGCCGGCCTGCACCAAGTGCCAACCACCCTCGTGCACCAGAATGGCCGCATCACGGGCCAAGGTCGCCGGATTGCACGACACATAGACCACGCGTTTCGGCCGGCCATGCCCCCCAGCCCCGGCCGTACCGCACTGGGCGAGCACCTGACACACCGACTGGGCACCCTCACGGGGAGGATCGAGCAACACGCGATCCACCGCACCCTGGGCAGACCACCATGAGGCATCGACCTCGAACAGATTGTGAGTCGAGAACTGAACCCGATCCGCCATGCCATGCAAGGCCGCATTGGCCTGGGCACGCTGGGTGAGCGCCACCGACCCTTCGATTCCGACCACCTGAGCGGCCCGGCGTGCAAGTGCCAACGTAAAGTTACCCAGACCGCAGAACAAATCCACCACGCGCTCCTGGGGCTGCGGTGCCAACAACTGGATCGCCTTGTGCACCATGGCACGATTGATCGCGGGATTGACCTGCGTAAAGTCCACGGGTGAAAACGGCATGCGCAGATCGAACTCCGGCAGAAAATATTCCAAGGCGGGCGCCTGCAAGGGATAAAACAATGCGGCCGTCTGCGGTCCGGCAGGCTGTAGCCAGATCTGAACCCGCCATTGATCCGCAAACGCCCGAATCCGCGACTCATCCTCGGACGTGAGGGGGTCAAGAATGCGCAATACCCAGACGATGACGGGCTCCGCGTGATCTGGACCAGACTCGCCCACCGCGACTTCCGCCTGCGGAACACGCCGCGCAATCGATAGCCGCGCGAGCAGATCCCGAAGCGCCGGCAACATCTGCGAGACCCGCGGCGGCAGATTGTCACAGGACTCCATCACGGCCACATAACTGCTCTTGCGCTCATGAAACCCGAGCAGCATGCCGCCTTTTTTATCCACCCACCGCGCCGTGAGCCGGGCGCGGGTGCGATAACCCCAAGCAGGCCCATCTAGCGGGGGCAACACCTGGCCCGGCTTGAGCTTGCCAATGTGCCAAAGGTTGTCCTCCAGCACGCGCTGTTTGATGGCGATCTGTGCCGAGGCCTCAATGTGCTGCATGGAACATCCGCCACACACGCCATAGGCCGGGCATTTGGGCTGCACCCGTTGCGCACTCTGCTTTCTCCAGGCAATCGCTCGGCCCTTGGCATAACTCGGCTTCTGACGCGTCAGCTCGACATCCACCACTTCGCCCAGCAAGGCGTTCTCCACGAACACCACCTTGCCGTCATGATGGGCCAGACCCTGCGCGTCGAGATCGACGGATTCAATGACAAGATCCGGCAAAACGGTCATGGTCGAGACGATGCTCAGAGGACGTGGAGCGCCGGGGCCGCCTGCAGGTACTTTTCCCAGTGCGCACCGCCCAGCGGTGACGCCGGATCGCCGATCATGGCCTGCAACGCGTCGCGCACCACGATGAGCTCGGCGTGATACTGAGCCTCGGTCCATTCGCCACGGACCAGCCGAAATCGGCAAAACAGCAGGTAGGTATTCACGACATCCGTTTCGCAGTACGCGCGCACCGACTCGCCCTGCCCCTCGAGAAACGCGGACCAGACCTTACTGCCATCTTCACCAAGCTTTCCGGCAAACCCGCACAGCCTCGCGAGACCATCAAGCGGCGCAAACGCGCGATTCTGATACCCCGACACGACATCCATCAGGTCCAAGTGACGCGCGTGATAGCGGGACAAATAGTTATTCCACTTGAAATCCCGATCATCTTCGCCCTGATCCCAGTACCGTGGCGCGCTGATGCCATGAATGAGGGCACGATGATGCAAGACCGGAAGATCAAACCCACCGCCATTCCAGCTCACGAGCTGGGGCGTGTGTTTCTCGATCGTTTTAAAAAACGATCGGATTCGAGCGGACTCTTCGGCATCCGAGGCACCGTGTTGATCCCCGAGACATCGCACGCGAAACCCATCGGCATCGCGAAATGCACACCCTACGACCCATACCCGCTGCAGGTAATGGGGGAGAAAATCACTGCCATGGGATGCCAGACGGGCCGCCTGAACCGCTGCGACACCCGCCGCATCATCCAGCGATGCCTCAAACATGTCGAGTCTGCGCAACCCGCTGGCATCTGGAATGGTCTCCAGATCAAAACAAAGAATGGGAGTCATGCCCTGAATTATCGCTGAGCCAAAAACTTCAGCGGATCCACGGGTTTCCCGGAACGACGGACTTCGAAGTGAAGTTTCGGCACATCGGCATCGGTCTTGCCCAGCTCCGCGATCTTCTGACCGCGCTTCACCACCTGACCCTCATTGACCAGAATGGATTTGTTGTGGGCATAGGCCGTCAGAAAATCGCCATCGTGCTTCACGATCACCAGATTGCCATAACCCCGCAGACCATTGCCGCTGTACACCACACGGCCGTCACCGGCGGCCATCACGGCATCGCCCTCCGCACCGGAAATGGCAATGCCTTTATAGCCGGGGTCGGCAAACGGTGTTATCACCTGCCCTTTGCTTGGCCACGATAACTGAATGGCCTCGGCCACCGGTTTAGACGCCGCAGCGGTTGCGGCCGGTGCCGGGGCGCTGTTGGCCGCAGCAGGCGGACTCGCGCCCGCAAGTGGTCGCACTTCGGTAGCCGTCGATTTGGTGGCCTGCGAGGAAGCGGTCACCGGGGGTTTGCCGCCACCCGGCGGACGCACCCGAATCAATTGATCAACTTCGATCAGGTTGGGATTGTCGATCTGATTCCATGCGGCCAGATCACGCCATGCCACGCCGTGATCCAAGGAAATTCCAATCAGCGTATCGCCACGACGAATCCGATAAAACCCATCCGGCGCAGGCGGCAATGGCTCGCTCGGCGTCGACGATGAGGTCGCAGACGCACGCGCCTGAGGGGAGGCCTTACTGACTTTACGATTCTCGACCGGCGCCGGATTCTGGGTAGACGAACAGGCCACCAGGAGAGTGGCTGTTCCCACCATCACCACGACCAACGACCATCGACGGACCATCACTCTGTTCCTCTCAAGACGGGCACATACCGGACTAAATCAAAGGCATGGGTTACAAACTCATCCTCGCTGATGCGCTGAACGGCCACTAATCGCTGCTCCGGTTCGCCGATCGGTGCCACTAACACCCCACCCACGGCCATCTGCGCCTGCAATTCGGCGGGCAATCGTGGCATGCCCGCGGAACACAAAATGACATCAAAGGGCGCATAGGGTAGGCCGGCCACCAGCCCATCACCATAAATCAAACGCAGATTGGATCGACGCACTGACTTTAAGTTCTGTCGGGCAAGATCCGCAAGCGCCTTAATCCGTTCAATCGACCAGACCTGATCAAAACATTGCGCCATGACGGCTGCCTGATATCCGCAGCCACAGCCGACTTCCAACGCCTTGAGCGGCCGGGCCGGGCCGGTGATGTGCTCCAAGGCAATCTCGATGACGCGGGCCACCACAAACGGCTGAGAAATCGTCTGCTGGTGGCCGATGGGTAAGGCGGTGTCTTCGTAGGCACGACTCGCCAATGCCTCATCGACAAAGCGATGACGCGGCACCTGACGCATCGCATCGAGCACGCGCATACTGCGAATGCCCTGCTGCATGAGTCGATCGACCATGCGTGCACGCGTGCGTTCGCTGGACAGGCCACTGTTGCTGTGTCCCGTTCGCGGCTTTTTCTCCGGGCTGACCGATGGTGCAGCGGTCGATGCCACCGCGGTCGTATCGCGGGCCGCACCCCAACGGGGCACCAGACTCGGCGGCTTCACCTCCGTGGTCTTAGTGGCAATCCGCAAACCGGGCTGGGTGGGCTTGAGCGGACCGAGGGGCTTTTTTATATCTTTGCCAACCATTGGCCCACTTCTCCAAAGCCCTCGGGATCCCCGAGATCGACATGCAAGGGCGTGATGGATACCCGCGACTGATTCAGGGCATGAAAATCGGTCCCCGGCCCCGCTTCGCGTTGCCCCCCAGGCGGCCCGACCCAGTAGACCGTCTCCCCCCGCGGGGACACTGCAGTCTCCACGGGCTGCGCCACATGACGGCGCCCCAACCGGGTCAACTCAAATCCTTGCAGGGCCGCTATCGGGACTGCCGGAATATTCACGTTCAATAGCCGTGCCTTGGAAAACGGCTGGGCCATGAGGTGGCGCACCACACGCCTGGCCACCTCGACCGCGGTATCCAAATGATCAAAACTGCGACTGGCCAAGGAAAATGCAATCGAGGGAATGCCCAACAAAAAACCCTCCATTGCCGCGGCCACCGTGCCCGAGTAGAGCGTGTCCTCGGCAAGATTGGCCGAGTTATTAATTCCAGAGACCACAAGATCCGGCCGCTGTGACAAAAAACCCGTGACCGCCACGTGCACACAGTCGGTGGGCGTGCCATTGACATAGTGAAACCCGTTGGACGACCTCCGTACATACAACGGGCGATCTAACGTGAGAGAGTTCGAGGCGCCACTGCGATCGGCCTCCGGGGCCACCACGGTGACCTGACCGAAGTCGGCCATGGCGGCCGCTAAAGCCGCGATTCCCGGAGAAAAATACCCATCGTCATTGGAGACCAGAATGTGCATGTACCGTGACCTTAGGCCGCGCCGTCCTGCTCGGGCCAGTCACGGATATAGGCCTTCAACATCTTATTTTCAAAGCTCTGCATCTCGAGTACCGCCCGCGCCACGTCGTGAAACGAGACCACGCCGAGCAGGATATCGCCGTCCATCACCGGCAGATAACGCTCGTGAGAGTCCACCATCAGTTTTCGCAATGTATCCACATCCATCTCGGGGTTGGCCACAGTCGGTGTGGGGTTCATCACTTCTGAAATCTTGAAGGCCGAGACCGGCGGCGTGGGACCGGTGCGGTTCTCCGCCTGCCGTTTGGCCAGAATTCGAATGACCTCGCGAAAGGTCAGCATGCCCGTCAACTTCCCCTTCGACATGACCACGATGGAACCGATGTCGTGCTCGGCCATGACCATGACGGCGTTGGCCAATGAGTCCTCGGGCGTCATGGTGTACAGGGTCTTCCCTTTGACCTCCAGAATCTTGCTAACTTTCATGGCTGACCTCCACCGCGTGAATGACGAGAGGAAATCCTAGCACTTGCCGCACGCCACTCGGGCAAAATGGAGGTGAGCAGCGCACAAGCCAGGAATATCCACCAGCTCAGGTAAGTCCAGATCAGCAGGGCCGGAATGGCCGCCAGGGGGCCATAGACCTGCTGATACGTGGGAACCGCCGAAAAATAGCCCAAAAACATGAGCCGTCCAATCTCGCTGAAGACCGCCCCTAATGCGCCGCCGATCAACGCGTCACGCCATCGCACCGGCACATTGGGGATCCATCGAAAGCACAAGGCGAAAGCGAACATGGTCAGCATCAGGTTCACCACATCCCACCATTCGATCCCCCACAGGCCCGATGCCATGGCACGTCGGCCACCGGCCAGAAAGATGGCAAGCGCCGCGCCGCCGCCGACCAACAACGGGCCAATCAGGAGTGCCGCCCAATACACGGATAGGCGGTGCAATAGGGGCCGTGGCGTTTGAACGCGCCATATCAGATTCAGGGTGCGATCCAAGGTGAGCATCATGACGGTTGCGGTGATCATCAGAAAACCGATGCCCAACAGTGACAAGGTCCGGGCTTTGGCCACGAACTGGTTCAGGTATCGGTAGATGGTGGTGGCAAATCCATCGGGCAACAGGTTCTGCACCATCATCAGTTGCACCGCCTCCAGAATCTTGCCGAAGATCGGAAACGAGGCAAGGGTGGCTAGGATCACGGTGAGCAGGGGCACCAAGGCCAATAAGGAAATGAAGCTCAGCGATGCGGCACTCTGGCCCAGACGCAGTTCCCGCTCACGCGCGGCCATGGCCTTGACCAGCAAGGCCAGATTCAATTTGAGTTGTTGCGCCATGCGCCTATGATAATTGGCCTACTGTTCCCGATAATGACAAAGGAGTCGTCAAGATGCAGGCGATCGAGATTCTCGTGGTGTATTACAGCCGGTACGGGGGCACCCGTCGCCTGGCCGATGCCATCTGCGACGGCATTCATCAAGTGCCACCGTGCACAGCACGCCTGCGCACGGTGCCGCCGGTGTCGGCCGTCTGCGAGGCTACAGAACCATCGATTCCCACCGAAGGCCCGCCGTATGCCGAGCCGAAGGACCTAGAGGAATGCGCCGGCCTCGCCGTCGGATCCCCCACACGGTTCGGCAATATGGCCGCCCCCATGAAATACTTTATCGATCAATCCCTGGGTCAGTGGCTCTCCGGCGCCATGGTGGGCAAACCCGGTGCGGTATTCACGAGCACAGGCAGCCTGCATGGCGGGCAAGAAACAACACTGCTGTCGATGATGTTGCCGCTGTTGCACCATGGCATGGTGATTGTCGGCATTCCCTATTCAGAAGCAGAACTGTTGACCACCACATCGGGCGGCACACCCTATGGTGCCTCCCATCTGGCCGGTCGTGACGGCACGCGCCCCGTGACCGACGAGGAGATTCGAATCGCACGCGCACTCGGGCGACGGTTAGCCGTCATGGCGCAGAAACTCGCCGCATGATGTCGGCTGCCGAATCCCAGGACACCGTCGCGCCGATCACGGTCCCCCGGCCCTGGCCACTCTTGGCCGCCGCGCTGACGCTGGCCCTCATCGCCATGGGCGTGGCATGGGAACTCGTGCTGGATCCCCTGCGTCCCGGAGGCTCGTGGTTAGCGCTCAAAGTCGTACCGCTCGCCTTCGGTGTGAAGGGGCTCTGGCAAGGCCGCATCTACACCTTCAAGTGGATGTCGCTGCTGATTTGGATCTACGTCGGCGAGGCCTTGGTGCGCGTGATGGGATTCAGCCCCCAGGAACGTTTACTGGCCGCAGTGAGTCTGGCGTTGTCTCTGGGGCTTGCCATCAGTATTTTGTGGGGGGCGCGGCAGTTCTTTAGGCAGCGTGCCGTGAGCACTCTTTAAATGCGCGTAGAGCGCAAGCGGGCCCATACGTCCTTCGCAGATTTCGCGACGCCAGACCCGGGCACCCGGCTGACCATGAAACAAACCATGCCAATGCCGGCTCATGTGTCGAGCCGCGACTCCCTTGCGGCATTGTTCAGTGAAATACGCGTCGAGCGCGGGCAGGACATCCGGTCGTTCACGGGGCCCCGATCCACCAAAGAACTGTTCGATCTCATGCAACACCCAGGGGTCGTGATAAGCCGCCCGTCCCAGCATGACACCGTCGACCGCCGGTAGACCCTCGGCGGTCGCGCATAACGCCTGCACCTGAGCCACGGACGCGATCGCACCGTTCGCAATGAATGTTGCACTCGGAAAATCCCGTTTCAGTTCACGCACTACCGATAGCCGTAATGGCGGAATCTCACGATTCTCTTTCGGGCTCAGTCCTTTCAGAATCGCCGCGCGGGCATGGACAATGAACAGATCACACCCCGCATCGATCAACGTCCCAACAAAGTCCCGCACGAAGCCGTAGTTTTGTTGATCATCCACGCCAATACGATGTTTCACGGTAACGGGCAGCGTGACCGCATCCCGCATCGCCTTGACCGCATCGGCCACCAGATCCGGTTCCCGCATCAGGCAGGCCCCAAAGGCGCCCCGTTGGACCCGTTCACTCGGGCAGCCGCAGTTCAGATTGATTTCATCAAAGCCCCACTGGGCGCCAATGCGGGCCGCCTGGGCGAGATCCGATGGCTCACTGCCCCCGAGCTGCAATGCCACCGGATGCTCGGCAACATCAAAATCCAACAAACGGTGAAGATCCCCATGCAGGATCGCCCCCGTGGTGACCATTTCGGTATACAGGAATGCGGACGGTGCAATCAGCCTATGAAAATAGCGGCAATGCCGATCGGTCCAATCCATCATCGGCGCCACACATAACCGATGTGACAAATTCATAGGGAGTTAAGCGCGCCAGGGCCGTGGTCACGCGCACAACAGCGCATCGACGTGATGCCCGACCGATCGGGCCAGCGCATCCACACAGTAGCCCCCTTCCAGCGAGGACACGATTCGACCATTGCAGGTCGCGGCCGCCACCTTCACGAGCTGCTCGGTCAACCAGTAGTAATCCTGATCGGTCCACAACAGATGACTCATGTCATCTTCACGATGGGCATCAAACCCCGCCGACACCAGAATTAACTCGGGATTAAATTTCTCTAACGCTGGAATCCACTGGCCCGTGACCGCCTCGCGCATGGCGCCGCCATCGGTGTAGGCCTCCAGCGGGACATTGAGCATATTGGGGCCCATCGGAATGTCCCCCGTAAACGGATAAATCGCCCGCTCAAAGGTGGACACCATCAACACCCGCTCGTCGTTGGCGAAAATTTCCTCGGTGCCGTTGCCATGGTGCACATCGAAATCAATTATCGCGACACGCTTCAAACCATGGACATCCATGGCATGGGCCGCGGCCACTGCGATGTTGTTGAAAAAACAAAATCCCATCACGGCACCGCGTTCAGCGTGGTGGCCCGGTGGCCGGACTGCACAGAACGCATTCCTGGCCTCTCCGCGAATGACTGCATCGACGGCCTGAGTGACCGCGCCACAGGCCAGATAACCGGCATGCAACGTAAATGGATTCATGGAGGTGTCCGGATCAAGCCCGTGGTAAGGACGATCCTTGGGAACGGAGGCCACCAGATAATCCAAATAGTCCGACGTGTGGACCCGCAAGATGTCCTGATCCGTGGCCTCGGTGGGCTCGCGCACATCCATCAATGCCATCAATCCTTTACGCGTCAAATGATCGTGAATCGCCCACAGGCGCTCGGGGGACTCCGGATGATGGGGGCCCATCTCGTGCTTGAAGAATACGGGATGCGAATAGAACGCGGTCATGGAGTTAGTTTACGATAGCGCTGATCCATTTTCTGAATGTCGCGCAAGCAGAATTGGAGATAAATCAACCTTTTCCGCCTCCGTAGCTCAGTGGATAGAGCATCCCCCTCCTAAGGGGAGGGTCGCACGTTCGATTCGTGTCGGAGGCGCCATTTCTTCACGGCCCTAGGCTGCCTGCGGCAGCTTTCGAGGCCGCCCTCCCTTCGCGCCGTTGGCGCGCGCGGCCCGCGCCTTCTCCGGCGACGTCACCTTTCCCGCCCGTGCCGCGTGGGCCCGCATCCAGGCATCACTTCCCAGAAATCCCGCAAGGAGGCCTTCCACAGACAGATCCGCATTTAATAAAGGCCAGTGCAAGCCCGTTCCCAGAGGTGTGATCTCAATGCGCGACAGTGCTTTGGAATCCGCACTCGAGAGCCCCTGAGCAAGATCGACGGGGAACGCGAAGAAAGTGCCATTTGCCAGCGCGACAATCACCATGCGTTTTTTCTCATCAAAACGCACTCCAACCGCATGATGCCCTTGCTCACGCCGTTTCTTGGACGCACTCTTCAGCTCACTAAATTTAGTGAGCTGCCTGGCGACCCAATTGACGTTCACCTCACTCGCCATGGACACTCTCCCATAACCTCATCAGATCCAGCCGCTTGTTCGCCACCACGACAAGACTTCTCATCACATCTGTTCTCTTTGCGCGACCACCAATTGATAAGACGACCGGGGGATGGGTAATCGCGATCCGAATCTCCCACCCGGCGCCCATGACGTGCACATGGGGTGGCGGGTGATCATTTGGATAAACCACAAGCCGATAGCGATCGGCATACAGACTGACCATGCAAACGATAACCCATCATGATGGGTTATTCAAGGGGAGGGGCCCCCACTGTCCCAAAAGCGCCCGAGACGCGCTATCGGCAAAACGGACTAGCCGGGGAAAACCCCCGTGCTCAGGTAACGATCACCGCGGTCGCAGACAATGAAGACAATGGTCGCGTTTTGAACTTCCTGAGCGAGTCGCAACGCGATGATGGCGGCACCGGCCGCCGAAATGCCACAGAACAGCCCTTCCTCGCGCGCCAGACGTCGGGCCATCTCCTCGGCCTCCGCCTGCGTGACCTCCTCAATGCGATCGATCAACGCCTTTTGCCGAATCGGCGGGACATAGGCCGGCGCCCACTTGCGTATTCCGGGAATCGACGATCCGTCGGCCGGTTGGGCGCCCACAATCACGATCTCCGGTTTTTGCGCTTTCAGGTAGCGGGATACGCCCGTGATGGTGCCGGTCGTGCCCATCGCCGATACAAAATGGGTGACGCCGCCCTGCGTGTCGCGCCATATTTCTGGGCCCGTCGACTCATAGTGGGCCATCCAATTGTCATCATTCGAAAACTGATTTAACACCCTGCCCTTGCCGTCACGCTCCATCTGATCGGCAAGATCACGCGCGCCTTCCATGCCTTCCGCCTGGCTCACCAATAACAGCTCTGCTCCAAACGCTTTCATGGTCTGACGACGTTCTAATGAGAGATTGTCGGGCATGATCAACACCATGCGATAGCCACGCATCGCGGCCGCCATCGCCAGCGCGATTCCCGTATTCCCACTGGTGGCCTCGATCAGGGTGTCGCCGGGGCGAATCTCACCACGGGCCTCGGCCCGCGCGATCATGGCGATTGCCGGGCGGTCCTTGACGGAGCCGGCCGGATTATTGCCCTCTAATTTTCCAAGAATCACATTACCGCGCTGGCGATTCACCGCCCCTGCGATACGATCAAGCCGTACCAGCGGTGTCGCACCTACCAATTGTTCGAGTGTTTTGTAGATCACAATTTTGTGCATCCCGGCAGATCCACGGACAAAATGACCTCACGCAATGCGGCGATCGCGCGGTCACGCGAAAAGGACTTCCGCCAGACCAGCACCACGCGACGACTCGGGGCGGGCGCATCGAACGGAATAAAAGTGAGCAATGGATCGACTTCCGTGGCCGACATCTTGGGCAACACGGTCACGCCAAGCCCCTCGGCCACCATATGACGAATGGTTTCAAGCGAGCTCCCCTCGACTGTCTTTTGGATGCCCTCCGAATTGGCCGAGAATCGGGCGGCCTCCGGGCAGACCTCGAGCACCTGATCCCGAAAACAATGCCCCACGCCGAGCAACAACATTGTTTCCTGCTTCAGATCAATTGATGCAATCGATGAGCGCTTCGCCCAAGGGTGTTGAGGCGGCACCGCCACCAGAAAATCCTCGTCATACAGCGGCAGGACATTGAGGCCCGTGTCATCAAATGGTTCGGCTAACACCGCCACATCCACGTCGCCGGTGCGCATCATGTCCAACAGACGCACCGTAAAACTCTCCTGGAGAATCATCGGCATTTGCGGATACCGATCGATCATGGCCTTGATGATCCGAGGCAGCAGGTAGGGCCCGATCGTGTAGATGACACCAACGCGCAGGGCTCCGCGTAACGGATCACGCCCCTGATCCGCGATCTCCTTCATGCGATTGGCCTCATCCAGGACCCGTTGTGCCTGTTGCACGATTTCCTCACCAATCGGCGTGAGCGTGACTTCGGCACCACCGCGCTCGAACAACATGACACCGAGCTCCGATTCCAGCTTTTTGACACTCACCGACAATGTGGGTTGACTGACAAAACAGGCCTCTGCAGCACGACCAAAATGCTTTTCTCGTGCAACGGCAACGATGTATCGAAGTTCAGTGAGTGTCATGACTATCCGCTTGACAACAGTGTTTCCCGACCTGCCGCCCAACGCGCGACTAATGCCTCTAACGCGCTGGTCGTCACCCCGAGTGTGGCCAACTGCGGGCCCGATTGCTCGGCTGCTGCACATTGTGCACCAAATGCAACGGCCCGTTCGATCCACAGGGCATCACGCTCAAGGTCACAGTAACGCAAGGTCGGAACGCCGGACTGTCGCAACCCAAGAAATTCACCGGGCCCGCGAATTGCCAAATCCCGTCGGGCGACCTCAAATCCATCCGAGGTCTCATACAGGGTTTTCAAGCGCTCTTTGGCCGTATCCGAAAGCGGCTCGTCAAAGAGCAACACGCATGTACTGGAACCTCCACCCCGACCAATGCGCCCGCGCAGCTGATGAAGCTGTGCCAACCCAAAACGCTCGGAGTGCTCGATCACCATCAGTGTCGCCTTCGGCACATCCACTCCGACTTCGATCACCGTGGTGGCCAGCATTAATCGCTTCTCACCCCCCGCAAAGGCCGCCATCGCCGCCCGCTTGTCTTCTGCCGACAGGCGCCCATGCAGCACCACCAGATCGTTCGGAAATTCCGGGGCCAGCCAGGCCTGCGCTGTCTCGATCGCTTGCAGCTCCCGTTCGCCCTCGGTGCGGTTCTCTTCGATCACCGGGCACACCCAGTAGGCCTGACCACCGCCGGCCAAAAACTGCCGAAGACTTGCCAGCAACTCCTCTCGCCGGGCGGATGCCATCAGTTTAGTGGTGATGGGCTGACGATTGGGCGGGCGCTCATCCAGCACGGATACGTCCAGGTCCGCCATGTACGACATGGCCAGACTTCTGGGAATCGGTGTGGCCGACATGGCCAGCAGATGAGTAACGGTGCCGGGGCCCTGAGCCCGCAAGGCCAAACGCTGGCCCACGCCAAACCGATGTTGCTCATCCACCACCACCAGGCCCAATCGATGAAAGGTCACATCCTTCTGAATCAAGGCATGGGTACCGACCACGACCGTGATCTCTCCCTGGGCAATTGCCCGCAACCGTTCGGTCCGCTCTGCCCGCCCAAGCCCCCCCTTTAACAAGACGAGCGGAATCGTGAGCGCCGCCAAGTACTCCGAGAATTTCTGAAATAACTGCTCAGCAAGGATTTCGGTTGGAGCCATCACCGCCGCCTGAGCGCCACTGCCCGCCGCCTGTGCAGCGGCCAATGCCGCGATGGCCGTCTTACCACTGCCCACATCCCCTTGCAGTAAACGATGCATCGGCACATCCCGCTGAAGATCCTCCGAAATCTCCCGCCAGACGCGTTGCTGGGCACTGGTCAACGCAAACGGCAGGCCTCGGATTAACCGCTGTGCCCACTGTCCGTTGGCCAGCGATGCGGCCCGCTCGTGCCGCCGGAGTTGCCGGGCCCGTCGCAACAACAACTGCTGCGCTAACAGTTCGTCAAAACGAATACGATTCCAGGCCGCGCCTTCGCGGGCCATCAGGGCTGCTAACAGACCGCCACGTTCCGCATCGGCCGGGGGCGCATGAATTAAACGAATCGCTTCCGGTAGCGGCATGAGGCCGTAATTTGCCAGCACCGACGGCGGAAGCCACTCTTTCGGAAGCGCACGCGTCAGGGCGGTCTGAACGGCCCGGCGCAACGTGAGCTGCGAAATTCCTGCCGCCGTGGGATACACGGGCACCATGGGTTGTTGACCGACCGCTTCTGGCGCCAGCCATCCCGTGCGCATGCGTGGATGAATAAATTCCAGACCGGCAAGCGACCTACGCGCCTCCCCCAAGATGCGACACTTCAACCCGGGCGCGTAGGCCATTCGCTGTGCATCTTTGAAATAGATGAACCGCAACACGGCAGACCCGGAGTCGTCCTCGACTTCCACGAGCAGCATTCGCCGCGGTCGAAACACAATGCGCGAGGACACGACGGTGACCTGGACTTGCACGAACTGTCCGGGCTGGACCGATGCGATCGACCTGACCTCGGACTCATTCTCGTAACGCAGTGGAAAGTGCAGCACCACATCCTCCCACCGGTGCAGACCCAACTTCTTGAGACTCTCCGGCGGCAAGGACGGGGCGGATCGGGTCATCCTCTAACCGATGACCAACACCGCTTCCGCTTCAAATAGCGCACCACGCGGAAGACTCGCCACACCCACCGCCGCCCGTGCCGGATAGGGCGGCTGAAAATACTGCGCCATGATCTCGTTCACCGTCGCGAAATGCGCAAGATCCGTGAGAAACAAATTCAGCTTTACCACGTCAGACAGCGAACCACCGGCGGCCTGCGCGACTGCCGAAAGATTCTTAAACACCTGATGAATCTGCAGTGCAACCCCCTGGGGCGTGGCATCGCCCACCAATTGCATGGTGTTCGGATCCAACGGGATCTGTCCCGACAACCACACCGTCTGTCCCACGCCCACGGCCTGGGAGTACGTACCGATCGCCTGCGGCGCCTGATCCGTAGAAATAATTCTTTTCGATGACGCCATTTAAGCCCCCATGATCAAGGGCCGCACGCCAATCAACCAGGCATGCCCCTGAAACACAAACCAGACCCACAACAACGCACCCACCACCACCGTGATCAGGGTCATCAATAACTGGCCCGAAGCCCGAACCACCCCTTCACGGCGGTCACGTTGCCGCGCCGCCCGAAAGCTCATGACCGCCCAAACGAACAGCACCCCAAAAAGCAGAACATCGGCAACCGATCCGTTGGCCAACAAATGCGAGAAGGCCCAGATCTTGACCGAAATCACCATGGGATGGCCCACGCGCGCCTTGAT
>JACCDX010879169.1_pt1 | contig 16038 bp, 13 predicted proteins | sample 7449681 | NCBI WGS metagenome assembly JACCDX01 (sample SAMN15323450, study PRJNA562643) | freshwater metagenome | isolation source: river surface water | place: USA:Blue River Watershed | collected 2017-08-18 | reverse complement strand
TCCGTTCTGCGGCTGACCCGCACTCATCCTGAGTGCCCTCGCTTCACAAAAAGCCTAAGGTCTTTTTGCTCGCTCGGTGCGGGTCTCTTATGCCGCTGAACGGAGTGGCCACGCCCCTGCGCCTGACACTGAGCCAGGCTTCCGCGCGCCTCATCGTCGGAGTGGGAGGCCAAGGGTCGACCCTTGGCTTCCCTCTGCGAGGGGGCCAGCGAGCAGAATCCACGAATGCCTTTCGCTGGCAATGGACGAGGTCCGGGGCGGGGATGCTCTGTGCAGCGGCATAAGAGACCCGCGCCGAGTGAGCCAGGAGACCAAGGCTCCTGGCGAAGCGAGGGCAGGCAGGATGCCCGCGGGTCAGCCGCAGCACAGAGCATCCCCGCCCCGGACCGCTCGAACCCGCCACGAACAGCCATAGAGCGACACTCCATGCTGACCCCCTCAACCCTCCCGCACCAGCAGTCGGAAGCTCAGCAGCGACACCACCGAGGCTGCCAGCATCAGCACGAGCATCGGGTACACCGTGCCGTTGAAGATCAGCGCCACGGCCTGCGCCGCCACCGCCGAGAACGCCATCTGCATGAAGCCCGTGAGTCCCGAGGCACTGCCCGCCAGCGACGGCGCTGCATTGAGTGCACCCGCCTGAGCATTGGGCAGGGTGATGCCATTGCCCAGGATGGCCAGCGCCACTGGCAGGAACAGCGCCGCAGGATGCGTGACGCCCGCGAGCTGCAGCAGCAGGGCCAGCACGAGGCCGGCAATGCACACGCTGGAACCGTACTGGATCATCCGATGCAGGCTGTGGCGCCGGCCGAAGTAGCGCGTCAGATAGTTTCCTGCCATGAAGCCCAGCGGCACGATGATGAAGTAGTACCCATATTCGTTGGCCGGCCGTTGCAGCACGCTGACCATGATTTCCGGCGCCGCCGAGATGAAGGCGAAGAACACCACGGAGACAAAGGAGACGCAGAGGCTGTGGCCGCGGAAGGCGCGATCCCGCCAGAGCTGGCCATAGGTGCGCAGCAGGTCGCGCAGGCCCGAGAACGCCACGGGTTCGCGCAGTGTCTCCGGCAGCTGCAGCCACAACAGCACGACCAGCACCGCGCTGATCGCCGCCACCAGCAGGAACACCGAGTGCCAGTCGAAGCGCACCATCAGCTCGCCGCCCACGGCGGGGGACACCATGGGCATCACCACCATGACCATCACCAGGGTGGCGATGACCGAGGCGGATTCGCGCGCATCGTAGACATCCCGCACGATGGCCCGCGCCACCACCATGCCCACCGCGCCGCCTGCCGCCTGCACGAAACGGCCGGCGATCAGCAGTTCGATGGTCGGCGCCACCATGCACAGCAGAGAACCGACCACGGCGATGCTCATGCCGGCGATCAGCACGGGGCGGCGGCCGTAGCGGTCGGAGAGCGGGCCATAGGCCAGCGTCGCCAGGGCGATGGCCGCCATGGACAGGCTCAGCGTGAGCTGCGCCACGCCGGTGCTGACGGCGAAGCTCTCCTTGATGATGGGCACGCCCGGCAGCAGGATCTGCATGGCCACCGGGCCGAGGGCGGACACCATGGCCAACAGCAGGATCAGGCTGCGCGACAGGGCGGTGATGGGGGCTGGGGGCATTCAGGGACCTGTGGGTGGGGGCGCTTGCAGGACGGCATCACGGTTCTGCTGCGCCGCCGTGTTGCCCTGGGAGCTGAGAATCACGCTGGAACCCATCAAGCGCATGCGCTGGGCCTGGCTGATGTCATAGCCCAGGCCGAAGGTCTGAGCGTGGAATTCCTGCACCAGCTGCTGCGCGGGGGTGAGCGTCAGGGTCTCGTCGATGGCGCCCATCTGCACGCAGGAGAGCGGACTGCCGCCCAGGGTGCTCAGGCAGATCGTGAGATCGTTCTGCGGAAACACCTCCAGGGACAGACCTTCGGGGTGAGAGTGGAAGCGGGGAGAAGCTTCCAGGTAGTCGATGACCTGGTGCACGAAGGGGTCGTCGACACCGCGAATGCGCACCGGCAGCGACAGACCGAGTCGACGCAGCAGGCTCGGGTCGTTCTGCAGCGCCAGTTCGTAATTGCTGCGGGCCACCTCGAAATCGCCCTGCTGCCACGCGGCCTCGGCGATGCGGGCGGAAAGTCGCGCCCGCAGCAGGCTCTCCTGTGCCGGCAGCTGCCCCAGCGCCCGGGCGGCGTGGACCAGAGTCTGCTCCGGGTCCCCGCGCAGGGCCGCGATCTCGGCCTGATAGGAAAAGTAATAGCCTTCGTTCAGGCTGAAGGCGCCGCCGGCGCGCGCCTGCTCCAGGGCTGCGGCGATGACGCCCTCGCCCATGATTACCGCCAGTTCAGGCTCGATCCATTCCGGGATGTGCACATCCAGCGGCGCATACGGACGCAGCCGGTTGAGCAGCACCTGGGTGTCGGCGAACAGGGCCGCGGCATGCCGGCTGGAGCGCCAGGCCTTGAAGCGGAAACTCTGCGCCCGCAGCCATTCCTGCAGCGCGTCTGCCAGCTCCAGCGTGGCGGCACTCTCTAGCGCCTGCTCGTAGGCGGTCTGGTTGGCGATGGCGTTCATCAGCGCGGCGATGGAGTCCTTCTGCGCCTCGTCGGCACTGTAGGAGCCAGTGCGGTCGGGCTGGTTCAGGGCCGTGGCGCTCAGGGTGGCGGCATCTGCGGGATAGCCGGCCAGCGTCAGGAACATGGCGCTCACCAGGAAGTGTTCCGCGCGGTTCATCACGCCGACGATGGGTTCCTGCTGGTCGCGCCACACCAGCATGTTGTCCAGCGCGGTGCGGGCCTCGTCGAAGCGGCTCTGGTTCATGTAGAGAAACAGCAGGTAGATCCAGGGATCGCCGACGCTGTCCGGATCGAGCACACGGGCGGCACGGGTCAGGTAGTCCTCGGCGTCGTCCATCCGCAGCATGCTGAGCGAGACTTCCGAGGCATTCATCAGGTAGACCGTGTCGGAATCGGCACTGCTTTCTCCCGCCAGGGCTTCGTCCTCGGTGATCGAGCGGTCGCAGGCTTCCAGTGACTCGGCCGGGCGCAGCGCCGACAACTCCACGGCGCAGAGCGTGTTCCAGGCGCGGCTGCGCTCGCGCGGGTCATTGCTGCTGGCGAGCACGCTCTCGGCGCTGGCGCGGGCCTCGTCCCATTTCTGCATCTTGATCAACGGCCAGCCCCGGAAGGATTCCACCTCCTGGCCGTAGACAGCTTCGATCTTGTCGAGATAGTCCAGCGAGGCCTGCTGATTGCCCATGAGCTGGTGCACATAGGAGAGCTGCGAGAGCGTGAGGTAATGCCACTCCGGGGCGCCGGAGGCGACGGCACGGCCCAGGGAGCTGTAGTTGGTGAGCTCCTCGGCACGGTTCAGATGAAACAGGGCGCGGGCCAGATTGCCCTCCACTCGCACCAGCACTTCGGCCAGGGCGAACTGAGCAGCGGCCGAGCCGGGCTGCTCGGCGATCCAGCGCTGGGCCAGCTCGCGGGCGCGCACGTTCTCGCGCAGGGCCAGCGCATCGCAGATCTCAAGCGCGCGGGTTTCGGTGATGCCGAGCATGCCGAAGCAGACGGTCGCGGTGCCCGGCAGGTCGAGGCCGGCGAAGTCATCCTGGGCGCTGGCGGGCGAGGTCAACGCCAGGGTCGAGGCGAGCAGGAATCCCGCCAGGCGGGTTCGCCTGCAAGCAGGCTCCCACCGGGATTGCCAGCTTTGCGAGGTTCGCCTGCAAGCAGGCTCCAACGGGGATGGCGGGGCTTTGCGCATCAGGGCTCCGCGCGCAGCGTGGCGCGGGCGAGCGCTTCCATGGGCTCGCGCATGCAGTCGCGCAGCACCTTGCCCAGATCCGCCACGCCTGGGGCCAGCTCGACCCGGTGCCCGAGCACGCGCGGCAGCAGGGTCTCGATGTCATCGGCAGTGACGAAGTTGCGCCCGCGCAGGGCTGCCAGCACCTGCAGCGCTGGCAGCATCAGCACCATGCTGCGGGTGGAATTGCCCTGCAGCACGCGCTCGTCCTCGCGCAGGTTGCGCGAGATGTCCACCAGGGCGGTCTTGATGGCGCGGGCGATCACCACTTCGTCGTCAATGGCGGCGCGGGCTGCCAGCACGTCGCTGCGACTGACTTGCAGCTTGCCGGCATTGCCGGCCTCGCGGCGGGTCTTCCAGGTCTCCAGCACGTCGAGTTCGCTGGCGCGGTCGATGTGCTGCATGGTGATCTTGAACAGGAAGCGGTCCAGCTGCGGCGTCGGCAGCGGATAGGTGCCCACCAGGTCGAGCGGGTTCTGGGTGGCGATCACGAAGAACAGCTTGTCCAGGGCGTAGGTGGTGTTGTCCACGGTGACCTGCTTCTCGCCCATGGCCTCCAGCATCGCCGACTGCACCTTGGGCGAAGTGCGGTTGATCTCGTCGGCCAGCACCACGTGGGCGAAGATCGGGCCGTGGCGGAAGTGGAAGCTGTTGCTGTGGGTGTCGAACACCGCCCCGCCGGTGACATCCGAGGGCAGCAGGTCCGGCGTGAACTGGATGCGGCGGAAGGCGGCGATGGTGGAATTCACGCCCTCGGCGAGATCCTGTGCCGAGGGCACGATGGCCTCGCCCAGCGCCTTGGCCAGCGTGGTCTTGCCCGAGCCGGGGAAGTCCTCCAGCAGCACATGGCCGTCGGCCACCAAGGCGATGATGGCCAGCTCGATCACGTCATCGCGCCCGATCACCTGCTGGCGCACCGCCTGGGCGAGGCGCTGCAGCACGGCAACGGCCTGCTGCAGGCGGGCGGGCTGGGCAGCGGTCCCGGTCGCGGCGCTGCTCTCGGGGGCTGTCGGGATGCTGGTCGTTTCTGTCGCAAGTTCCAGGCTCATGCAGGGTCTCCATGCCGCTGCCGCCTGGTCGCAGAGGACGCTCGCGGGCAGCGGGGGTGGGTGAGAGGGTCAGTGGGTTTTCAGCCAGGGCACCGGGTTGAGGACGGCCAGCACATGGCGCCACCAGGGCAGGCGCGGCCGCAGTTCCTCGCGCACGCGCTGCTGCAGGGCCAGCCAGTCCGGCTGCGACTGCGCTTCGGGGCCATGCCCCAGCGCGCTGGACAGGTGTGCCCGGGTCATGGTGTCGAAACTGGGGGTCAACGTGAGCAGGCGGCGGGCGAAGGCCTCGCGGCTCTCGCCATGGCGGCGGTGCAGGCCCAGCGCGGCCAGGGTGTCCAGCGTGGCGCGGTAACTCAGCCGGTAGCGCTGGGCCGGGTCGGCATGCAGCGGGGCGCGCAGGCGCTGGATCTTCACTGCATAGGCGGCGAGCAACAGGGCGAGCAGCGCCAGGCCGGTGATGCGGACGACCAGCCCCAGCGGGAATGGCGCTTCCTGCTGCGAGGCGATGAATTCGTCGAAGCTCGCCTCGTCGCGCAGCATGTCGCCCAGCAGCTGCTGCAGGCTGTTCTGCGGGTCCACCGACATGTCCACCAGGGTGCGCGAGGGCGCCGGGTCGACAATCGTCCAGCCAATGCCATCGAGATAGATCTCGGGCCAGGCATGGCCGTTGATGGCCTGGATCAGCAGGGAAGAGCCTCCGGCCCTGTTGCTGGCCGGCACGGAATAGCCCAGGCCCACGCGGGCGGGAATGCCGATGCTGCGGTAGAGATAAGTGGCGGCGAAGGAGAAGTGCATGCAGTAGCCCGTCAGGTCCCCGAACAGGAAGGAGGCCGCCGGGTCCTCGGCATAGGCGTGTTCGTTCTTGAGGCTGTAGATGCCGTTGCGGTCCAGATAATCCTTGATCACCAAGGCCTTGGCGTAAGGGTCGTCGGCGAATTCCGGGCGCAGCTCTTGCAGCAGGCTCTGCGCCAGTTCGCGGTAGCGCGGGTCATCCGGCAGCTCGAGGTAGGCCTGACGCTGCTCGGGAGTCCAGTCCGGGTCGCCTGCCTGACGGCCGGTCAGGTCGGCGAAATCGAACTGCGGCACCAGCGAGATGGCGTCATAGGTCTGCTTGAAGCGCAGGTTGTTGGGGTTGGGCGTGTTCACGTAGGCCACCGGGGTGTCCAGGCCGAAGGGCGTGCGATGGGGTGCCAGCAGGCCCACGGTGATGCGCACGCTCTGGCGCTTGTCCGGCTGGGGCAGCGGCTCGGCGATCTCGGCACGGGTGGCGGTGAAATGGTCGATCAGGTCGGCGTCCAGGCCCGGCAGGGTCGGGTAGTCCAGCAGGCTGCCATTGAACTGGGAATAGGCCGACTCGCGGAAATAGTAGGAACCGCCGGCTGGCTCGTAGTCGTCGCGGAACAGCACCACGGCCACCGGGGCCTGCATGTCGCTGGTGTCGTTCTCGCCGTCGCGGAAGGGATTGTCGTCCGGCGCGCTGCCCTCGGCGCGGGCGGCACCGGTCAGGCCCAGGCTGTCGGTCATCTGCGGCGTGGGCAGACCGAAGAACTGCACGTAGATCAGCAGAGAGAAGCACAGCAACCCCAGCACGGTGAAGTGGTAAGGCAGGCGGCGCTGATTCCCTTCCATCATCAGCAGGCCCGACAGCGCCAGCACCGCCCCGCAGCCCAGGGCCATGAGAATGGACCCCGGATCGATGCCGCGCACCAGGGCGAAGTCCCCGATGAAGAACGGCCGGTGAATCATGCCCTGACGGTGGGCGGCCAGGGTGATCACGAAGGCGGTGGCGACGAACAGGATCTCCAGGACCCGGCCGACGCCGACGCGCAGGGCAATGGCGCGCAGCAGGGCGCTGGTGGCGGCGCTGAACAGGAACCACTGCAGCACTTCCCCCAGCTCGTAGGTGGCCAGCGGCCCCAGCACGGCGGCCAGACCGACGCTGCCGGTGAGCAGGCTTGCGAGGCCCAGGCCAAGCGCCAGACCCAGCACGCAGAGCAGGGCGACGATGCCGAGGCGCAGGTCGCGCAGAGGGGGGCGCTGGATGAGCTGATCCACCGTGAGGCAGGCCAGCAGGGCACCGATGAAGCCGGCCCAGGAGCCGCTGGTGCTGGTCAGCGCGATGCTCAGCACCCAGTAACTCGAGGCAATGATCAAGGCCCGCAGACCGGAGGGGAGAAGGGGCGTCAGGGCGGATTCCTTGTGCATGATGCAAGACTCACAGTTTGTTCAGGCGCTTGTCAAAACTCAGTCCTGTTTGCCGGTCGACCACGAGGGTGGATTCTACAAGCTGACCGACTTGCGTCAACAAAGCACTCAGTTCGGCCAGCGCCGTGCCCTCGCCGTTCGCAGCGGCAGCGGCCGGTCGGAACAGTAGACGCTGCCAGCGCGCAGGCGGTTCACTCTGGCGCAGTCCGTCGGAGGCCAGCACTACCGAGAAACGGCCGCGAAAGCGTGATGTGGTCTGGTGCAGGCGCTGCAGCCAGGGGCCGGCCTCGGCGCCGACGAACACGATGCAGTGCGCAGGGCCTTGATTCCCCCAGGTCTGCAGGAAGTGATCCAGCCCCCAGGGCAGTTCGCCCTCCAGCGCCCGCGAGCCGGCGATCTGTTCCAGCGCCTCGGCCACGTCGCTGGTGGGCGTGGGGCTGCCATCGGCGCCGAACAGCCAGTCCTCGCCCAGGGCACCACTCTCCACGGCCACCCGCGCCACGGCGGCGGCGGCCTCGTCCTGGGGGCCGGAAATCAGCCAGGCCAGCGTGCGGCTGCTGTGATAGACGCTGCGCTCGGCCAGGCGCACGTTCAGGTGGCGGGTGCGTGCATAGACCTTCCACAGGATGTTGCGCACGGAGTCGCCCGGCACATAAGGGCGTATCTCCATCCTGTCGCCTTCCGGATTGCCGCCCGGATCGGGAATGCCATCCTCGGCGGTGAGGGAGCGCAGCAGGGGCAGGGACTTGATGTTGCCTGCGCGCGGCAGGGCGAGCAGTTCACCTTCCTGAGTCACGCGCCAGGAGAAGCGGCTGAAGCCCAGGACGTCACTGACGGTGAAGCGGCGGGTGATGTGCCGGCTGCGGCAGCGGCGCTGCGGCACGATCTCCTCTTCCCAGCGCTGTTCGTCCTCGGAAAGCCGATTGCGGGTGTCGATGGCGTCGGGAAACACGATCTCCCAGCGCACGCCGATCAGTGGCAGCCAGGGCATGGTCGAGAGGCTGAAGCCACTCTCATTGGGATAGCCCGCCTCGACCTTGATGCGGGCGACATGGCGGCGCAGCAGCACCTGCATCTCCATGTCCTCGCGGATCTGGTGACGCAGGATCAGGCCGCCCAGCAGCACGATCACGGTGGAGAAACAGACAATGGCCAGTGCGCAGATGGCGAGAGCGAAGACCACCAGATCCATGCGGCCGTAGCCGAACACGCGCAGCGCCAGAAGGGCGATCCCCAGCGTCGCCAGCCCCTGGACCGTCAGTGGAAAGCGTTCGCGCAGCAGTGTGACCAGTCGCCGCAGGGCACGCAGCAGCGCGGTGTCGCGCAGACTGGAGGCAGGAGTGTCAGGGGCGCGCGAGTCAGGCATCTGTCAGTCCAGGTCAGGGCCAGATCCAGGCCATGTAGCCGACATAGCCCAGCAGCAGGATGCTGCCCTCCGGGCGGCTGAGGGTGCGACCGCTCCAGGCCATTGGCAGCAGGATGGCCGCGAACGCCACCATCACGGCGAAATCCACGTGGGAGAAACCCTCGCTGGAGAGCGGCTTGATCAGTGAGGCGATGCCCAGAATGGCCAGGATGTTGAAGATGTTGGAGCCGACGATATTGCCGATGGCGATGTCGGACTCCTTGCGCAGGGCTGCCACTACCGAGGTGGCCAGTTCCGGCATGCTGGTGCCGATGGCGACGATGGTCAGGCCGATGATGGCCTCGTCCACATTGAACAGCCGGGCGATCTCCACGGCGCTGTTCACGAACAGCATGCCGCCGCCGATCAGCCCGCCCAGGCCGGCCACGATCAGCAGGATGCTCAGGCCGGTGCGCTTCTGCAGGGTCAGGGCTTCGGCGGGAATCTCGTCCATGCCGGCATTCGGGTCTGCGCCTGCGCTGCTGCGATAGCTGTGGATGATGAAGGCGACCAGACCTGCGACCAGCAGAACGCCATCCAGGGCGCCGATGCGCTGATCGAGCGCCATGACCCAGAGCACCACGGAAATCACGATCATCATCGGAATCTGCTCGCGCAGCAGCGAGGGCTGCACGTGCATCGGGCAGATCATGGCGGTGAGGCCCAGGATGAGGCCGATGTTGGCGATATTGGAGCCGAGCACGTTGCCCACGGCAATCGAGCTGCTGCCGGCCAGCGCCGACTCCACACTCACGGCCAGCTCTGGACTGCTGGTGCCGAAGGCCACGACGGTGAGGCCGATGACCAGGGGCGTGATGCCCAGGCGCAGGGCGAGTGCAGAGCTGCCTCGCACCAGGCCCTCGGCACCCGCGACCAGAATGAACAAACCCAGAAAGAAGAACACGAATGTCAGCAACACGGTCGAGAATCCTGCCTTGAGTGGTTATGGGGCATCCCGTCGAGGATGCGCGCCAGCGACAAAGGCCCGAATCCTAGCATGAGCTTTCCGGGATCACCGACAGGAATTGTGCAGTTGCTGCAGCGTCTGCCGCAGGCGGCGGTTGTTGAAGGCATGCACGATCAGCTCGTAGTTGAGCAGCTGGGGGATCTCGATGATGCCCATGGCCACGAGCAGGCCCGCGCCGTACCACGGGTCTCCCCATCGCAGCAGCGCCAGCGCCCCCAGCCCGACCAGCAGGGTGAGGGTGCCGCGAGCCCATCGACGCAGGTAGAAATGCTGGGCGCCGACGAAGAACAGCAGGTTCAGCCCGAGATAGACCGCCGGCCGTCGCCGCTCGAGCTGCTCCCGGCGGGCACACTCAGCGCGCTTGAGCTCATCGAGCAGGGCCACCTGTTCGCGCAGTTCGGTTTCTTCGAGATTCAATTCCTTGGCGGAAAACATGCCCGTGGGCTCCCGGGAGTGTGTCGATGCGTCATGCTGCCTGAAAACGCGCCTGCCAGACAATCACGCCGAGCAGCAGCGCCGCGCCGGCGAGGTGGTGCAAGGTGCTGAACGGCGCCCAGATCAGCAGCACGCCACTGGCCAGCAGCATGGCCGCCAGCAGCGGATTGAGCGGCTTCTCCAGACGCCATTGCAGCAGGCCGGCGAAAGCATACAGGCCGAAACACGACCAGAAGAAGACACTGAGTCGTTCCGGCCAGCTGCCGGTGATGAGCGGCGAATAGGCGAACAGGATGGGCACGAGATACAGGCCCTTGGCCAGTTTCCACGAGGTCATGCCCGTCGGGATGGGGCGTGTGCCCGCGATGCCGGCGGCGGCGAAGGCGGCCAGGCAGACCGGCGGCGTGACATTGCTGTCCTGGGAGAGCCAGAAGATGATCAGGTGCGCAGACAGCAGCATGCTGGCGAGCAGGGTCGGGTCCAGCAGCTCGGCGCGCAAGAGCTGTCGCATCTCGATGGGCATCTGCGCCAGGGCCACGGCCGGGTCGCCCCCGAACAGGTCGAGCGTGGCGCGCACCGAGGTGGGCAGCTCGGGCGCCTGAAGTGCCAGCAGCAAGGAGTCGCGCGCGATGAGGTCATAGAGCATGGGCGCCGACAGCGTGGCGAGCACGATGTAGGCTGCCGTCACCGGCAGTCCCATGCCCAGGATCAGCGAGGCCAGGGCGACCAGCACCAGCGTGATGAGCAGACTGCCCTGCGCCCACTCCACGATCATCATCGAGAAGGCATTGCCGATGCCGGTCGTGGTGACCACGTTGATGACGAGGCCCACGGCCACCAGCAGCAGCGAGGTCATCACCGCATTGCGCACGCCATCGACCGTGGCGTCGACACAGTCCGCCAGCGCCATGGGGGTGGGCGAGAGCCAGGAGGCGGCCACGGTGGCGAAGATGGCAAAGGTGGCCGCCACCAGGGCGCTGTAGCCCAGAATCAGGGCGCCGATGAGCACGCCCAGGGGAATCACGAACTGCCAGCCCTGGCGCAGAACCTGGCCCAGCTGGCCCGGCTCCGACGCGGCGCTGGCACGCAGGCCCAGGCGGATGGCCTCGATGCGCACGAAATAGGCCACGGTGAGGAAATACAGCAGGGCTGGCAGGATCGACACGGCGACGATCTGGGCATAGGGCAGATTGGTATAGCCCGCCATCACGAAGGCCCCCGCCCCCATGATCGGCGGCATCAGGGCCCCGCCGGTGGAGGCGGCAGCTTCCACGCCTGCGGCGAACTGGGGCGGGAAGCCCGAGCGTTTCATCATGGGGATGGTGATGACGCCGGTGGAGACCGTGTTGGCCACCGCCGAGCCGGACACCGAGCCCATCAGCCCGGAGCCCACCACCGCCACCATGCCGGCCCCGCCGGTGAAGCGACCGGCCAGCAGGCCGGCAAGCTTGACGATGAATTCGCCGGCGCCGGATTTCAGAAGGAAGGCGCCGAACAGAATGAACATGAAGACATAGGAAGCGGAGATGTAGGCCGTGCTGCCGAACATGCCCTCGGCGCTGAAGAAGCTGCGGTAGAGCACGGTTTCCAGACTCAGGCCCGGAAAGGCGAACAGCCCCGGGATGTAGCGGCCCAGGAAGAGGATGTAGGCCAGCGCCAGCACGATCAGCACCGGCGTGAACCAGCCCGTGGTGCGGCGGGTGAACTCGATCGCCAGCAGCACGGCCAGGCCCGAGACGAGGTAGTCCGCCAGCACGAATTCCGACTCGCGGGCATAGAGCGCGTCCTCGAACAGGATCAGATAGGCGGGTGCGAGCAGGGCCAGCGCGGCCAGCGCGATATTGACGGCCTTCTGTGTCCGTGACACCCCGGCGCCCTCATTGGCACCCAGGGCACACAGGGCGCAGAAGCCACCGAAATGGATCGCCGAGAACCACAGCTCCGACAGGGCGGCGAACAGGTTGGTGTAGACATGGAACAGGCCGAAGGCGAAGGCGCTCCAGCGCAGCAGCGGCGAGGTCATGGTGCGGCCGTCTCCAGCAGGTGGGGCGGGATCTCCAGGCCGCGCTCGCGGTAATAGCGCAGGGCCCCGGGATGCAGGGGCGCGGTCAGTCCGCGCAGGGCGATGTCCAGACGCATGTCCCGCGTGGCGGCATGGATGTCCTGCAGACTGCCCAGGTTCTCCCAGATCATCTTCGTGACCTGGTAGACCACTTCCTCCGGAATGTCGTCCCGCACCACCAGCACATTGGGGGCGGCGATGGTGCGCACCAGCGTGTTCAGGTTGGGATAGACCCCGGGCTGGAACTCATAGATGTCCCAGAGGTTGTAGCGGCTGTTCAGCCGCGCCAGTTCCTCTGGCGAGAAGTTCAGCAGCGTGATGCGCTCGCCCATCTGGGCGAAGGCCTGGGTGATGGCGCTGGCGGGCGCTCCGGCCGGCACGTTCATGCCCACCACATTGCCATCCTGCATGGCGCTGGCAGCGCCTTCATAGCCCATGTAGGCCAGGGTCATGCCGTCCACGTAGTCGATGCCCAGGGTTTCGAGAATGAAACGTCCGGATTGTTCGGCGCCCGAGTTGCGCGCCCCCATCACGAAACGCTCGCCCTGCAGCGTGCCCAGATCGCTCAGCGTGCCGCTCTTCACCAGCGAGGTGAGCAGGGCGAAGTGCTCGACGTTGAGCCACAAGGCCGCCACGCTGCGCATGCCAGTCTGCGGATTGCGGATCGGGCCTTCGCCATTCCAGGCCCAGGCACCGAACAGGCCCTGCAGGATGCCGAACTGGGCCTCGTTGTCGCGCAGCAGCTTGAGGTTTTCCATCGAGCCGGCCGAGCTGATGGCCGACAGCGAGATGTTGTGCTCCGGTTGCAGCTTCGACTTGGAGATGGTGGCCATGGCCACGCCGATGGGGTAGTAGGCGCCGCCGACCGTGGCGGTGGCGAGGATGTAGGGGCGATTGGTGTTCAGGCCTTCCGTGCAGCCGGCGAGCAGCGCCAGTGCGAGCCATGCCAGTACGGCCCTGCTCAGGCCGCGGCGCAAGGAACGCTCACCCCGCAGGCGGGGCGTTGAAGCACGGTCATTCCACATGGTGTCTTGTTCTTCTGAGTGCAGGAAACCCGCGACCGACGCGCCTGCTTCATGGTGTCTGCCGCCACCGCAGCACGGCCGCCGGCTCCCCTGGGGAAGGCCGATGTAAGCACAGAATCAGGCGAAGAACCAGTAGCAGGCCAGGATCGCCGTGGTGATGCCGGCTCACTGTTGCTCGTGTTGCGGTCGGGCATTGAGCCAGTCCTTCAGCGCGCGATCGATGCGTCCCTGCCACCCCGGCCCCGTGGCGCGGAACTCCTGCAGCACCTCGGGTGACAGCCGGATGCTGATGCGCTGCTTGGTCTGCTCGGCCCGCGGCCGACCGCGGCCCGGCCGAACAAGCACGTCGCCCTGGTGCAGATCCGCACGTTCGAAAAAGTCGTCGTCCAGTTCCGGGGCGTCCTCCGGATCAACCCAGGTGCCGGGCAAATCGTGTCTGTTCCCGCTCATTGGCTTTCCTCATGCTGATGATGCGCCGCACTTCACCGCGCTGCGTCCATACCACCACGACAAGGCGGCCTGACTGACGGCCGATGGTCACGAATCGCTGCTCGCCATAGGCGACGCGGCAGTCCTCTGCCGTGAAGTGAATGCCGGCAAAGACCTCCTCGGCCAGGGCGAAATCCAGACCGCGCATGGCGAGGGTCTTCTCCCGCTTGTTCGGGTCGAAGGATAACGGCATGAATTAGTGTATGTACAGAAAATGATGCGATGCTGAGTCAGTTGCTTCAGGTATAGACGGGGACGATGGGGGCTGCCACCGGCGCAGGGAAATGGTCGGTCAGGCGAAGAACCAGTAGCAGGCCAGGATCGCCGTGGTGATGCCGGCGACGTCCGCCGCAAGTCCGCAAGCGATGGCATGACGGGTCTTGCGGATGCCGACACTGCCGAAATAGACGGCCAGCACGTAGAAGGTGGTCTCGGTGCTGCCCTGGATGGACGCGGCCACGCGGGCTGGGAAGGAGTCCACGCCATAGGTGTTCATGGTCTCCAGCATCATGGCCCGCGCCCCGCTGCCCGAGAGCGGCTTCATGAAGGCGGTGGGAAGTGCTTCCACGAAATCGGCATTGATGCCCAGCCACAGCACGAGGCTGCGGATGCCGGCCAGCAGCAGGTCCAGGCAGCCACTGGCGCGGAACACGCCGATGCCCACCAGCATCGCCAGCAGGAAGGGAATGATGGTGATGGCCACCGTGAAGCCTTCCTTCGCGCCCTCGACGAACAGGGCGTAGCAGTCGAGTCGGCGCTGCACGCCCGAGAGCAGGAACAGCACGATCAGACTGAACAGCAGCAGATTGCCGATGAAGGCTGAACGCGCCGTCAGCAGGTCCGAGGGCAGGCCGACGATCCAGCTCAGCAGTGCCGCGAGGAACACGGCGAAGCCCGCAAACCAGGCCAGCACCACCGGGTCCCACAGCCGCAGCCGCTGCACCCAGGCCACGCTCAGCAGTCCCACCAGCGTCGAGGCCGAGGTCGCCATGAGGATGGGCAGGAATACGGCGGCCGGCTCGGTCGAGCCCTGCTGGGCGCGGTAGAGGAAGATGGTCACGGGCAGCAGCGTCACCGAAGAGGTGTTGAGCACCAGGAACAGGATCTGGGCGTTGGTGGCCGTCTCTTTGTCGGGGTTCAAGGTCTGCAGATCGTGCATGGCCTTCAGGCCCATGGGCGTCGCGGCATTGTCGAGGCCGAGGAAGTTGGCGGCCAGGTTCATCGTCACGGAGCCGAGGGCAGGGTGTCCTGCGGGCACCTCGGGCATCAGGCGGCGGAACAGCGGCGCCATGAAGCGAGAGACGACAGCGATCAGGCCGCCATGCTCGGCAATCCGGAACAGCCCCAGCCACAGGGCCATGACGCCGATCAGTCCGAGGGCGATCTCCACCGCCAGCGAGGCCATTTCGAAACTGCTGGCGATCAGTTCGGAGAACACCTCGGGATTGCTGCCCGTCAGCCATTGCCACAGGGCGGCAATGAAGGCGAGGAAGAAGAAGCTGAGCCAGAGGGTATTGAGCATCGTGACGGCATCATATGCCGGCGAGTCGAGCCTGTGCAAAATGCCGGCAGGCTTTTCGCTTCGCCTGCTCTATACTGCCGTTCGCCGCAGTTTTCGAGAGTCCGAGATGTTCGACAAGCTTCGCTATTTCCTGCAATACCGCAAGGCCGCCCGGGGCGGCGTCTATCTGCGCGGACTGGAGAACATCTCCCCGCGCTCCCGGTTGTTTCTGGAAGAGGGGGTGATGCTGCGCCATGTGCACATCGAGCTGCCTGACCCGGCCGTGCCTTTGCGCATCGGCGCCTGCAGCTATATCCGCTCGGACAGCACAGTGCGCTGGCTGGCGGAAGTGGGTCGCTACAGCAGCATCGGCCGGGGCGTCACTCTGGGCGAGGCGAGGCGCAATCATCCGCTGGACTGGGTCTCCACCAGCCTGGCGGTGAGCCAGGATTACCAGGCGCAGCACACGCATGCGCGCATCGGACACGATGTCTGGATCGCGCACAACGCCGTGATCATGGAGGGGGTGACGATCGGCCACGGGGCCGTGGTGGCGCGCAATGCGGTGGTGACGAAGGATGTGGCGCCGTATCAGATCGTGGGCGGGAACCCGGCGCGGCCGATCCGCTTTCGCTTCAACGAAGAACAGCGGGAGGCTCTGCTGGCGAGTCGGTGGTGGGATCTGGACCTGGCGGCGCTGCGGGCCTTGCCTTGCGACGATGTGGATGCCTTCCTCGCCGCGGTGGGGCAGGTGACGAAGAAGGCGCAGTTCCGGCAGATCGAGGTGCGTGCTCGCAAGGTGATTCTGCAGCGTTGAGCGCAGGAGCCTGCTTGCAGGCGAACTCACCCTGTTGTCGGCGACAGCGCCTCGTTCAGTGCCAGCGAATGTTCGCTTGCAAGCAAGCTCCCACACTGCCCTGGCACCGAATCCTCAGGTCAGGCCAGCGCGGTCTCGAAGATCGCCAGCAGGCGTGACCAGGCGCGTTCTGCCTGTTCCTCGTTGTACACCGCCGAATCCGGCACACACCAGCCGTGCATCGCGCCGGGGTACACCTCGATTTCCGCTTCCACTCCGGCCGCATCGAAGGCCGCGCGCAGCACG
>JACCDX011271355.1_pt1 | contig 16040 bp, 17 predicted proteins | sample 7449681 | NCBI WGS metagenome assembly JACCDX01 (sample SAMN15323450, study PRJNA562643) | freshwater metagenome | isolation source: river surface water | place: USA:Blue River Watershed | collected 2017-08-18 | reverse complement strand
GCTTTAGATAAACCAGCTGTTAAAAATTCTGAGAATAGTAAATTTCCGGCGTATGCCTGTTTAATTGGTTTTGGAACAAAAAAAGCAGCTCAAATATTTGTTGATCGGTTGAAAAAAAGAAATGTAACGATTGTTTTAAAAACAATGATAAGTAAAACTCCTTCAGGTAAAACAAGGACGTGGTATCAGGCAGTTACTCCAACGTATGATTCTTTTGAGGAGTTACAAGCTCATATTGATAAAGTTTTAGAATATGAACGAATTCGGCCGCAAGATATTAAAATAGTTTCAGCAAAATAAGTAACAATATACAAAGCAAATATTACGCAATAATAAAGAAGGGTTTTTATGATTACTGCATTACGAAATGTGCTAAAAAGTCATGCTTATAGAGTTTTTCTTTGGATTTTCCTTGTGGTGATCGTTTTTGGGGGGTTGTCACTTGACTTTACCGACAATACACCGTGGATTATTAAAGTTTTTCAACAAAAAATAACGGAATTAGAATATCGACAAGCAGTTAATGCGCAGCAAAAACAGTTAGATTACTTACAATCTCAAGGAATTAGCTGGCCTCGTACTGAAAGTGTAGAAAAAGAAATTTTACGTCATATGATTGGAAACGCTTTAGTTAAAAATGTTGGGACTGATTTGCGCTTATCTGTTCCGTCAGATCTTTTGCAAGAACATCTTGCTGGACAGTTGCAAAATTTACCTGCATATTTTTTCCACGAATCTGGTGCTTTAAATGTCGAAATGCTTGAGCGTGCTATTGCTCCAATGCAATTTGAAGAATTTTTGGCAAATATGGAAAGTGAAATTATTGTTCATCTTATCTATGATCTTGCTGGAATTGGTTCTTATGTTGCTGATTTTGAAGTTGCAATGCAATTAACAGAAGATTATGCTCATAAAAAATATTCTATTTTAACGTTTTCGATGCAAAAAGCTTTAGCAAAAGCTAAAGAACAACAAGTTACTGACGACGTTTTGCAAAAATTTTATAAAAAATCTGAACATGGTGATGCTTATAAATCAGCTGAAAAACGAGCTGGAGTATATTGGAAATTTTCTGCAAAGGATTACGGCCTTACTTTGTCAGAACAAGATATCACTGCGCATTATGAAAAACACAAATCAAAAGATTATTTAGAATCATCAGCTCAGGTCAAAGTTCATAGAATTTTCTTTACCCAAGATCAAGCTGATAGCTCTTTTGATGCTCGTAAACAAGCTCAAATTGTTCATGAAGAATTACTACAAGATCCAACAACTTTTGCGGCAGTAGCAAAAAAAATAGCAAGCGCAAAGATCGCATCACAAGGTAGCGAAAAAACTGATTTTTTCACAAAAGATTCTCAAGAGTATGATAAATTGTTTGTTGATACAGCTTTTGAACAATTAAGTGAAGATGGACAAATTTCTGAAGTTATTAAAACAAGCAAGGGATATGAGATTTTACAAAGAATTTCTCGCAAATCAGCTCAATATAAATCTCTTGCAAGTGTAGAAAAAGAAATTCAAGCTAAACTTTTAGAAGAAAAGTTTGTAAAACGATTTAAACAAGACGCTGAAAGAATCGTCAGCAACGTTCATGATAATGCTGAAGGTTTAGATCAATTTATTCAAAAACGTCATGGAAAAAAAGAAGTTCTTGATGTAGATGTAAGAAAACCAGGCATCATTAATCTTCAACTGTTTCAGGCTGAAGAAAATGGATATCTTGTATTTATGAATGGAAAAGAAGGTATAATTTTACATTGCAATCAAATTGTTAAAAAAGCTTTAAAACCATTTGAAGATATAAAAGTTATGGTTGGAGCAGATTATTACAGAAAACAAGCACAAGAATTATTGAGCGTTATGGCGCAAGAAGCTGTTAAAAAATCAGCAACTGTATCAATGGAAGCGTTAGAAAAAGAGTATGGTGCTCATCTAGAAGTAGCTGAGTATGGCTATAAAAATGAAACTCTTGAACAGTCAGATATTTTAAAACGACATGAAATTTCTTCAAAAATTAAAATGTTACAAACTGTAGGGTCGATGATTACTGTTGTTACCCCAAATGAAAGTTATTTAATTAAGTTAGAAGAAATCGTTCCTGGTGATGAAAAATTTGTGCAAGCTAAGCAAGAATATATTCGCCAGGCTTTAACAAGTAAGACAAAATATAAAGGCAGAGATAGTTTTATTGCTTCTTTATATAGACATGCTAAACTAAATAATAAGATAGATGTTAAAGATCAACTCCTTAAAAACACAAAAGATACCATTCTATGAAACAAAAACATGTTGAAGTTGATGAATTAGAATTTAGAAAAAAATCCCTTGAGGTCACATTTGCTCAGATTCATAAGCAGTACGGAAAAGGCTCTGTTATGCTTTTGGGTGATAATCCTGTCGTTGATATTAAAACAATATCAACAGGCTCTTTGTTGATAGATGATGCTATTGGGATTGGCGGATTGCCTTGCGGAAGAATTATCGAAGTTTTTGGGCCAGAATCTTCAGGAAAAACAACCTTAGCATTACAATGTATTGCACAAGCACAACTTGCTGGTGGTGTTTGTGCTTTTATAGATGCTGAGCATGCTTTAGATCCTAAATATGCTCAAAAACTTGGCGTGAATATTGATGATCTCATTATTTCTCAGCCAGATTTTGGTGAGCAAGCTTTAGATATTGCAGAAATGTTAATACGTTCTGGAGCAATTGATGTTATTGTTGTTGACTCTGTTGCTGCATTGGTGCCAAAAGCTGAATTAGAAGGCGAAATGGGTGATGCTCATGTTGGTTTACAAGCTCGATTGATGTCGCAAGCCTTAAGAAAACTGGCTTCAATTGTTCATAAATCAAATACCATTTTATTGTTTATCAACCAAGTTCGACAAACAATAAGTGGATTGTCTTTTGGACCAAAAGAAACAACAAGTGGTGGTAAAGCTTTAAAGTTTTATGCATCAGTACGTCTTGATATTAGAAAAATTGCTTCGTTAAAGAAAAATGAAGATCATTTTGGTAATAAAGTTGCAATTAAAGTTGTTAAAAATAAGGTTGCGCCACCTTTTAAAAGCGTTGAGGTTGATTTGCTTTTCAACGAAGGTATTAGCAAAGAGCTTGATTTGTTAGATATGGCATTGCAGCGTAATGTTGTAAAGCAATCTGGATCTTGGTTTGCTTTTGGAGATACTAAGTTAGCACAAGGTCGTGAGCAAGTATTATCTTTATTAAAAGAAGATAAAAAAATTGCAGCTGATATCTTGTTAAAAGTAAAAGAAGCTTTAAAAACTGTTTAAAATATAAAGATGCATTGTAGGAGTTAATTTTACATTGAAGAAAAATTCTCGTAAAAATTTGATTAATGATCAAATTGTAGCAGAAAATGTTCAGGTAATATCTGCAAGTGGTGAAAATCTTGGGGTTGTACCATTAAAAAAAGCTCTTGAACTTGCTCAGGTCTCCCGTTTGGACTTGGTTTTGCTTGATGAGCTTGATGGTATAGTTCCTTTGGTGAAAGTTATGGATTTTGGAAAAAATCTTTACGCTAAAAAAAAGAAACTTGCAGAAGGTAAGAAAAAACAAAAGGTTATTAAAACCAAAGAAATAAAAATGCGTCCTAAAATTGGGATTCATGATTATCAGACAAAGTTAAATCAGGGTATTAAGTTTTTAGAAGAAGGTAATAAACTTAAGATTACTTTAACTTTTAAGGGTCGTGAAGTTAATTTAAAAGAAGAACGCGGCGAAGAAATGTTTGCTCAAATAGATCAGACATTTAAAGATGCAAGTCTTTTAAATATTGCACAAGAAAATGATCTCAAAGCAGGACCGTTTTGGTCAAGAATTTATTATTTAAAAGCAAAATAAGGTCGCATTATGCCTAAAATGAAAACAAATTCATCAGCAAAAAAAAGATTTACAAAAAAAAGTGATTCAACGATTAAGTTTTCACAAGGCTTTCGTCGTCACTTATTAACAAAAAAAACAACAAAAAGAAAACGTGAATTACGACAAGGAAAATATATTTCTGCTGTTGATAAAGCGCGAGTTTTACGATTGTTGCCAAATTAATTTTACATTAAGAGAATAGGAATATACAATGTCACGAGTTAAACGCGGTATACACGCAAAAAAACGTCATAAACGTTTATTAAAACAATCTAAAGGTTATTACGGTCAACGTAAAAACGTTTTTTGCCGAGCAAAAGAAACATTAATGAGAGCTTGGGCGTATGCGTTTCATGGTAGAAAATTAAAAAAACGTAACATGCGTAGCTTGTTTATCGTTCGTATTAATGCTGCTGTTAGACAATATGATTATTCATATAGCACATTTATCGCTGGTCTAAAAAAAGCAAATATTGTTTTGAATAGAAAAATGCTTGCACAGATCGCTGTTTTTGAACCTGCGGTTTTTGAAAAGATTGTTCAAGTTACAAAAAATTAACGATGTCTTGACGTAGCTAGTTCTTACATACTAGAATGTCACATAATTGGTTTATTTGTAAAAATACACAAGACAAAGGAGAGTGTAATGGGAACAATGCCTGCAAACAAAAATGAGCAAAATTTGCAAGAAAACTATAGCCTGAACTTAACTCTTTTGGAAGAAAAAGTTGTTCGTCTTGTTGAGATGGTCAAATCTTTAAAACATGCGAATCAATCTTTGCAAGAAGAGAATCAAATGTTGAAACATCAACTTATGAAAACGGAAAGCTCTTTAGTTGAAGAAACTCGAGACCTTGAAGAGCTGAGCCAAGAAAAAATGATGGCTCGTCTGTTAGTTGATGATTTAATAAAAAGTATTGATTCTTTAGTTGATCAAAAGGAATAAGTTGGATACAGGATTAAAAAAGTATCGAGCTCGTATTTTTGGCGACACTTACCCAATCGTAAGTGACGAAAAAGAGATCCTTATTTTAGAAGCAGTAAAAATTGTTGACAGTATCATGCGTGAAATAGCAGATGCTTCACAAGCAGAAGATCCCAAAAAAATTGCTGTTTTAACTGCTTTAAAAATTGCAACACGAGCGTTGCATGCTGAAGCTTTTATCGAGCAAGAAAAACGCTTGTCAAGTAGAATAATGAATGTTATTGATAGAGAAGCTGCTTTATAATCAAGTAGACCTGTCATATAATTTATACGTGTAATTTTATATAATAAGCCAAAAGGAAATATCCTTTTTGGCTTATTATTTTTTTAGATGTGAGTAAATTTTGATATTAAATAGAAAATAAAATTTATAAAATAAAATAGGAAATACATGGTAGCAATACTATTTATAGTAGGAATAGCAGCTTTAATTGCTGGTGCAATTATGTTGTATTTCGCTCAACAAAGAATTACCAAAGCAAATGATCTTTTAGAGCAATCAGCTGAAAAATGGAAGCATGCAAAGCGAAACATAGAAAATGAACGTCGAGAGGCTCATGTTAAGCTAAAAGACGAATTGTATGCAAAACGCAAAGAATTTGAATTTGAATTAAAACAAGAAAAAATCGAACAAGATCGCATACGTGACAAAATGAATCAAAAATTTGAAGCTTTTGCAAAAAAAGAGCAACGACTTGATGATTTGCGTGTAGAATTACAACAAAAAGAACGTGAAATTTTAAAAATGAATGATGTGGTTCGTGCAAGTGAAGCAAAATTAAAAACTTTGTACGATGACCTTATTTTAAAACTTGAACAATTAAGCAATATGACTCGTGAAGATGCAAAGCGAGCATTAATCGCAACATTAGAAGATGAAGTTAAGTATGTTAGTGAAAAATGGATTCAAAAAGTAGAACAAGAAGCTCGTGATACAGCTAAGAAGCGTGCGGCAGATATTACCGTAACTGCAATGCAACGGTATATTGCTGATCAAGTTACCGAAATGACTTCTGGTGTTGTTCATCTTCCAAATGAGGAAATGAAGGGCAGAATTATTGGTAAAGAAGGTAGAAATATTAAATCTCTTGAAATGGCAACTGGTATGGAGTTTGTTATTGGAGACACTCCAGAAACAATTACAATTTCTGGCTTTAATCCAATTCGAAGAGAAATTGCAAAACGTTCTTTAGAGCGTTTGGTTCATGATGGAAGAATTAATCCAACTCGAATCGAAGAAACTGTTGCAAAATGCGAAGAAGAAATTGACGAATTAATTCAAGAGTATGGAAAAAACGTTATCTTAGAATTTAATTTACAAGGTATTCATTCTGAAATTGTAACGTTATTGGGAAAATTACATTTTAGAACAAGCTATACACAAAATGTTTTACAGCACGTTAAAGAAGTGGCAGTATTTTCCCGTATGATTGCAGAAGAGTTGGGGCTTGATGGAAATATTGCCTTCAGAGCTGGTTTATTACACGATATCGGTAAAGCTGTTTCCGCAGACGTTGAAGGTCCCCATGCTTTAGTTGGAGCAGATATTGCAAAGCGATGTGGAGAATCTGATGAAATCGTTAACGCGATTGCAGCACACCACGAAGAGGTTCCGTATAAAAGTATTTATGCTCCTATCGTTGTGATAGCAGATACTATTTCAGCATCTCGTCCTGGAGCTCGTCGAGAAACGTTCTCAGCCTATATTAAAAAATTAGAAAAATTAGAAGAGATTGCAAATTCATACGATGGCGTTAAAAAAGCGTATGCTTTGCAGGCTGGTCGTGAAATTAGAATTATTATTGAAGAAGATGTTTTAGATGATGAAAAAACAGCAATTTTAGCTCGTGATGTTGCAAAACGCATCGAAGGTGAAATGAATTTTCCTGGACAAATTAAAGTTAGCGTTATTCGTGAAAAACGAGCTGTTGAATATGCAAGGTAATCTATGAAATCGACAATACGGGTGTTAATGCTAGGTGATGTTGTTGGAAATATTGGTAGAGCAATGTTTGCAAAACATATTGCTTTGATCAAAAATAAACTTTCTATAGATTGCGTTATTGTTAATGGTGAAAATAGTCATCATAATGGTCGAGGAATAACATCACGAATTGTTGGATTTTTTAAAAATCATGGCGCAGATGTGATTACCAGCGGTAATCACATCTGGGATCAGTATGAAATTTATGAATATTTGCATACACATCAAGACCTTTTGCGTCCTGGAAATTTTTCTGCAGCATGTCCTGGTTCTGGGTATACCCTTGTTGATAAAGCAGATTGTAAGATTGGTGTTATCAATTTGCAAGGTCGAGTTTTTATGAAAGAGCATACACAATGTCCTTTCGCAACAGCAGATAAAATCTTGTTAGAATTACAAGAAAAAACAAATATTATTGTTGTCGATTTTCATGCAGAAGCTACTGCTGAAAAAATTGCCTTAGCATATCATCTTTCAGGAAGAGTTTCTGCTGTTGTCGGAACGCATACGCATGTTCCAACATCAGATGAGCGAATTTTACCTTCAGGAACAGCTTTTGTTACTGATCTTGGTATGGCTGGTTCATTAAATTCTATGATTGGTATGACCTATGAAAGTGTTATGCCTCATTTTTTAACGCAAATGCCTTCAAGGTTTACTGTTGATACACAACCGCCAGCTGTGATGTCTGGAGTTTGGATCGATATTGATACTATCACCGGAAAAGCTTTGAATATTCAAAGAGTTCATTACGTTGATAATGATATTATTGTTGAGTAATTATCAAGCATGAATATTATATATTCATGCTTTTTTTCACGGAGATTGGCATGTTTTTACTCCTACTCTTAAATGTTTTATATGCATTGATGTTTATTATTGCAAAATTTGCTTTAGTCACTGGCAAGCCAATTTTTATGACAGCGATTAGGATGATGATTGGTGGATGTGTATCATGCGGTATATACGCTTATCAAAAATCGTTCACACAAACAATACACAAACTTTCTTTACAAGCTTGGCTTTTACTTGGCTTGTTGAGTTTAACAAATATTTATTTTTGTAACGCTTTTGAATTTTGGGGTTTACAATATTTATCTGCAGGAAAAACTGCTTTTATTTATAATCTTGGACCATTTTTTGCAGCATTATTATCATATTGTATATTTTCAGAAAAAATGACTTTAAAGAAATGGATTGGGCTTATAGTTGGTTTTATGGGATTTTTACCGATTTTTTTAGAAAAATCATCGATTATAGATTCTTCAGGAATGCTTGGTTGGTTATCATATGCTCAAATTGCTTTATTAATAGCATCTTTTGCAACGGTTATAGGATGGACAACCATGAGTTATATGATGAAAAAATATAATCTATCACTCTTTTTTTTAAATGGATTAAGTATGATTCTTGGGGGAGTTTTATGTTGTATTCATGCATATTTTTTTGAACAATCACCCTATATTACTCCAGGATACATGATGTCATGTATCGCATACGCATCGCTTTTAGCATGCTCTCAAAATATTGTTGCTTATAATTTACATGCTTATTTATTGCAAAAATATACAACAACATTTTTGACTTTTGCTTGTTTTCTTTCAAGTTTATTTGCAGCAATCTTAGGAGTTTTGTTGCTTGATGAAATTATTACTTTATACTTTTTTGTAGCTGTCATTGTTGTTTTATCAGGATTAATACTTTTTTATTATGAAGAATTACGCCAAGGATATATAAAAAAATAAAAAATGGATGGAATATGTATTTAGTTTTTTTCTTATATGCGCTTTTAGCATCAACGTTTTCGATTGGCAAAGTTTTAGTTTCTATGGTACCGCCAATTTTTTTAATCGCATCGCGTATGATTATTTCAGGAACTTTATTATCTTTATTTTGGCTTGTATGTAAGCGGGATAAATTTATACAACCAAAAGATGCATGGTTATTTTTTGTTGTTATATTTTTACATATTTTAATACCATTTATTTCAGAATATATTGCTTTGCAGGATATTTCACCGTCAACGGCTTGTTTGATGTATAATCTTTCACCATTTTTATCAGCAATATTTTCATATTTTATTTTTCAAGAAAATATGACGTTACGAAAATGGATAGGCTTTTTAATTGGATTTTGTGGTATTGTACTATACCTTCAATCGCAGTGCTGTATTGAATTTGGATTGTCGTTGCCAAATTTATACATGTTACTTTCAGTTATTACGTCATCCTTAGGTTGGATCTTTGTTCGAATTTTAGTAAAAAATAAAGGATATTCAACATTACTTGTTAACGGAGTTGCAATGTTTGTTGGTGGATGGATTGCCTTACCAATTTCATTATCGTATGAAGGAGTTATGGCTGTTTATCATGTTGATATTTCTCATATCGTAACACTCTTAGCATTAATGATTTTTATAGCAAATATTCTTTTTTATAATTTATATGGTTATTTACTGACTAAGTATACAGCGACTTTTTTGTCATTTGTTGGTTGTATAACACCACTTTTTGCAGCATTTTTTGAATGGATGTTTTTTGGAACTCTTGTTCCTAACGAGTTTTTCTTAACAATGTGTATTCTAAGTGGCGCTATTTTTATGTTTTATCAAGAAGAGTTAAAGCAAGGTTATATTCTCAATTAACATAGTTTGTTGTACAAATAATTGATTTTCTATTTGTATTTTTGGTATTTTTATTGTATCAATACTTACAAAGGGAGAATTGTATGTTGTCTTTATATATCAAAAATGTATTAGTATTATGTTTTCTATCTTTTATGCCGTTATATCTTTTTAGCGTTGCTCAAAAATCTGATTTACTTTTGCATAGTTTAATTTTAAACCAAAATATTGATGCGACTGAAAAAATAGATGCTATGAGCAAAATTATAAAAAAAGTTGATATAAATGGTGTAAATAGAAGCGGGCAAACAGCTTTGAATTTAGAAACTATGAAAAGTTGTGATGCATTGATTATACAATTTTTAATAGAATCTGGAGCAGATGTGAATCGACCAGATTTTTTTAATAATACTCCTTTGCATAATGCCATGAAAAAGGGTAATAAAAAAGCAGTCATGCTTATTTTAGCAGCTGGAGGAAATACGAAAATAATGACTGATCAAGAATTATTACCACGTGATTATGCACGAACACCAGAGATGCTTAGTTTTTTACAGCAACTGTTAGATTATAATACTTGATAAAGTAAAGTTTTATTTAAATTTTAAAATTCTTATATTTTGATAAAAAAATAGCATAATGATATGCTATTTTTTTATTTTTAAATACTATACGCATTTTGCTGTATAACAAGGATTGTTATGAAATATCGGATTATTTTTTATGCTTGTACATCTTTGATGTTGTTTTCATTAAAATCAGAATTTTTATTTGATGAAATATCATTTGTAGACCTTGCAGGTCAAGAAGAAATACATCCTTTAGAGATGAGTCAAATTCTTCCAATTATTTATGATGATAATCAAGATGATTTAAATAGTATGAATAAATCGTCGTATGATGATGTACCGCAAGCACCAGCAGACATTATAATTATGACTGACGAAGAATCATTAAAAAATGATATTCAAGAAGATGTTGTTACAGTTCCTCACGATTTGATTAATTTTGTTAAGCAAGAAGAGCAAGGATTATCTCATCATACGAAAAAATGTCGTAAAAAAGAAAAAAAAGAACGACGTAAAAGAAATAATCAAAAATCGCAAAGAAAAAATCGTCGCAATAATTAGTGTCATGCAATCGTTTAATTTTTACTTTTTTATCAAGCACTGATAGATTTAAAGATATCATCGTTATTATTTATACGGAACATTATGAGTAAATTACCAAACATTGTGACACATTTTTCTGAATGGTATCAAGAAGTTATTCACCTTGCAGAACTTTCTGATCAAGCACCAGTTCGTGGCTGCATCGTTATTAGGCCTTACGGAAATGCTATTTGGGAAGAAATTAAATTAGTTTTAGATAAAAAAATTAAAGCTACAGGACACGAAAACGCTTTATTTCCTGTTTTAATACCTTTATCGTTTATTGAACGAGAAGCAGACCATATTGCAGGTTTTGCTCCAGAATTAGCTGTAGTAACACATGCTGGTGGAAAAGAATTAGAAGAGCCTTTAGCAGTTCGCCCAACATCAGAAACTATGATTCATTATATGTTTGCAAAATGGATAAAATCTTATCGCGATTTACCATTAAAAATTAATCAGTGGGCAAACGTTATGAGATGGGAAAAGCGTCCAAGAGCATTTTTAAGAACGTCTGAATTTTTTTGGCAAGAAGGTCATACTGCTCACGTAACGCATCAAGAAGCCTTAGAAGAAACCTTACTCATGCTTAGTCAATATGTTGATTTGGCTGAAAATTATTTAGCTATTCCTGTTATTCAGGGTAAAAAATCACCTTCAGAACAATTTCCCGGCGCAGAAGCGACTTACACGTTTGAAGGTTTTATGTATGATGGTAAAGCTTTGCAGATGGGAACATCGCATCTTTTATCACAAAATTTTGCAAAATCATTTGAAATGAAGTTTCAAAATAAAGATGGCCAATGGGCTTATCCTTATTTAACAAGTTGGGGAGCTACAACTCGTCTTGTTGGTGCTATTATTGCAAGCCATGGTGATCAAAATGGTTTAATTATTCCTCCAAAAATTGCACCAATTCAAATCATTATTATTCCAATATTTAAAACAGAAGAAGAGCAAGCTGTTGTAATGTCTCATGTTAAAAAAATTATGTCAGCTTTAACGCATATCGATATTCGAGTTAAATGTGACGATAATGATCAAATGAAGCCAGGAGCAAAATTTTTCAAATGGGAACTTCGTGGAATTCCACTTCGTATAGAAATTGGACCAAAAGATATTGATCAGAATGTTGTTGTTGTTGCATCGCGTATTGATCAGCAAAAATCACAAGTTGAAATCGATCAACTTGTGCATATAATTCCCCAGATGTTAGATGCAATTCAAAAGCAATTGTTTGTTCGTGCTCAAGAACGGTATGCAAAAATGTGGTATAAAATTCCAAAGTTACAAGATTTTGGAAAACAGCTTGAACAGCAGGCTGGAATTTATCAAGCTGGGTGGTGTAAAGATGCTGCGTGCGAGCAATTATTAAAACCTTTCACCGGATCAATTCGCTGTTTGCTTGAAAACAGTTCAGAGATGACTGTATGTTTTGGTTGTGATAAACCAAGTCTAGTTGATGTGATCGCGGCAAAATCATATTAAAATCGTCTATTGTTGTACTATAACAAGCTGAAAAATAGTAATAATTACTATTTTTCAGCTTGTTTGTTATAATTAATACTATATGAATCTTATTTTTAACGAAAAACATTATGAAACATCAGAAAAAACATAGCAAAAAACAGTCAAAACCTTTTCAAGATGAATATGGTAATAGTCCTTTACACGATGCAGTTATTCAACAAAACTACGAAGAACTTGCAAAATTAATCAAAGCAAAACTCGATTTAAACATTACGAATAATTTACACGACACTCCACTCGGTTTAGCAATTTTATTGCAATATCCTCAGGCAGCCCAAATGTTGATACTTGCTGGCGCAGATTGTACAATTCAAGACGACCAAGGGTATACGCCGCTTCACGACGTTGCAGGGTATGGAAATATTGAATTAGCAAAAATTTTATTACAAGCAGGGGCATCATTACATGCTCTTGATGAGGATCAAAGAACTCCATTATTCCATGCGATCGTAGGCAATCATGTTGAAATGGTTCAACTTTTATTACAGGCTGGGGCATCCGTTAATTTAGTTGATGGTATGAATAAAACACCTTTGCACGAAGCTGTTATGACAGATAATATTGCTATGGTTCAGGTGATTTTAGATGCAGGTGCAGAAAAAGAAGTTGCCGACATTAATGGATATACACCATTACATAATGCTGCTGGTATTGGCAACGTAGAAATTGCACAACTTTTATTACAATCTGGTTCGTTGGTTAATGCTTTAAGTAAATACCAAGATACACCATTACATATTGCTGCATCTGATGATAAAGTGACGATTATTAAGGTTTTATTACAAGCTGGAGCTTTATTAAATGCGCAGGATATTGACGGCATGACTCCGTTACATATTGCTTCAGGAACTGGTTTTGATGTTGTTGTTAAAACTTTACTAGATGCTCGCGCTGACGTTACTATTAAAGATGGTAAAGGTAAACGTGCTGTCGATTATGCAAAAAATAAATTGGTTAAAAATCTTTTTTAAAAGGTAGTCTATGAATAAATATGGAAATTTACCTTTGCATGACGCTGCGTATCAAGGAGATATTCAAAAAGTTCAAGATTTGCTAGCAACGGGTGTTAATGTTAACGCGTCTAATCATGATGGTGAGACAGCACTTCATTTAGCGGTTGTTAAAAACCATACACAATGCGTCAAAGCTTTGGTTGCTGCAGGATCTGCAATTTCTCTAAAAAATAATTTTGGAAATACTCCATTGCATAATGCAACTATTCCTGCAATTACGCATATTTTGTTAGAAGCAAAAGCTGAAATAAATGCTCAAAATAATAAAGGGTGCACTCCTTTACATACTGCAACGAAAAAAGGTTTTGATGCTATCGTACAATTATTAATTCATGCAGGTGCTGATGTTGCAATTCAAGATCAACAAGGTAAAACTGCTTTAGATATGGCACAGTCTGAACAGATAAAAACATGGTTGTTATAAATTTAGCATAATATTTAAAAAAAAGAGATAATACCAAATGGTATTATCTCTTTTTTATCTATACAATGTATAAAAAATATTTAAACTGACCATAATTAAACTTTACATAATTTTAGGTATTCATATGGATATGAAAGAATTGTATTATAAATTTGAACAATATCTTATGACGGAAAAGCGAGTTGCAAAAAATACAGTTCAGGCTTACCAGTCTGATCTTTTGCAGGCTATAAGTTTTTTTGAACAAAAAAATTGCACATCGTTTCAAGATTTATCGCCAGAAAAAGTTTCGGAGTACCTTCAATATCTTCGCGTAACGCTACAACTTTCTGCACGATCATCTTCACGCAAACTTTCTGCGTTAAAATCTCTTTCAAAATATAACCAAAAATTTTATCGCCAACCCGATTTTACCTTTAATGTTTCCTTTCCTAAGTTGGAAAAGAATTTACCGAAATTTTTAACCGAGTTTCAGATTGAAGAAATTTTTACTGCAGCGCAAAAAGATACTTCACATACAGGTATGCGAAATAACGTTATGATTACGTTAATGTATATTTGTGGGGTTCGAGTCAGTGAATTAATTGAACTAACTCGATCGAATATTAATTTTAATGACGCTTTACTTACTGTTCAAGGAAAAGGTGATAAAGAAAGGATTATTCCGTTGCCTGGGGGTGCAATAAAATTATTAGAAAATTATTTGCAAAATCATCAACCATACCTTTTTAAAAATATGAAAATTGATTCCGATTACGTATTTCCTACCTTGTATGCAGGGGTTGTCAAAGCGATGACACGACAAGCGTTTTGGGGGATATTAAAAGATGTTGTTGCGCAAACTACATTATCAAAAAAAATATCACCCCATATTTTGCGCCATTCAATCGCGACGCATTTATTAAAAAAAGGTGCAAATTTACGATTATTGCAAATGGCCTTAGGACACGAGCGTTTAGAAACAGTTCAGGTGTATACCCATGTTGAAGTTTCTCATTTAAGAAAACTGTATGATGAAAAACATTTAAGATCTTAATTCTTAAACTTCGTTATTTTGATTGACGAATTAAACTTGTTTTCTAATGTATATAATTGCGGAATTGTTATGAAAGTGAAAACTTATCAATAATTTAATTCAAGAAATTTGAGGTGATAATATTGATAAAAAAGGAGTTTGTGACTTAAATGGAAATCTTGAAGATTTAGATTAAAAATAATTGTAATTAATAACAAAAAGAAGGCGCTTTATTAATAAAGCGCCTTCTTTTTGTTTGGCGTCAGCGCTTCAGTCTTGGAAAAAAGTAAAAAAAAGATATAATTAATTCATATAATTTTTAATTTTTATTCTTATTTTAGGTAACGTGGATGAACAATACATTTGTTTTAGATCAAAAACAATTAGCACTGACACTTGGATTTATGCAGCCGATTTGTTCAAAAAAAACAACGATGCAATCAACATCCTTAATTTTATTTCATGTTACACAAAAAGAACTGATTCTAAAAGCGACTGATTTAGAAATTAGCTTGCAATACACTTGTGCCATTAAAGACAGTCAAATAGAAAATCAACAATTTTTAGTTCCTGGTAAAAAAATATTTGATATTGTGCGAGAGCTTGATAACGATATTACTTTTACCTTAAAAAAAGGTGAACTTGGAATTGCATCTGGTAAAGTACATTTATCATTGCATATTAAAGATGCTCAAGAGTTTCCACCGCTGCCAGAACGTATTGAAAATCTTATGCACATGGATCGAGAATTTTTACTTGATATGTTTACAAAAGTTTCATTTTTAATTCCACAAAATAACGCAACACCGTCATTAAATGGATTATTTTTAGAAATTTCTCCAGAAGAATTTAAGATGACTTCAACTGATGGTCATTGTTTAGCGCAAGTTAAGTCGGATAAATATGTTTTAGCTGCAACAAAAAAATGGTTAACCCCACGCAGAGCTATTTTTGAAATTAAAAAAATTTTAGAAAATAGTTCAGATGAAATGGTTTTTATCGGTACCTGTAATAATCAATTAGTCTTTTCTGGCGAATCATTTAACTTTTTTACAAAGCTGCTTGCTGATCAATTTCCAGCATACGAAGCAATATTAAAAAAAGATGGATTTGTTCCTGCAAAAATATCTCGTGCTGATTTTATAAAAACATTGCGTCGATCATCCTGTTTACTTTCAGGTCAATTTTTAGCAACAAGTTTTAGCTTTAGTCCAAACCAATTAAAAGTGTGTTTAAAAAATAATGAAGTTGGTTCACTAGAAGAAACATTGGCAATGGAAAATTACACCGCAGATCTTTTAGAGATGAAGTTTTATTCACCATATTTATTACATGGTTTACAATCATTATCTGGAGATAATGTGACTTGTTACTTGAAGAACAATACTCGACCAATTATTTTTCAATCAATTGATACCAATAGTGAG
>JACCDX010362847.1_pt1 | contig 16050 bp, 10 predicted proteins | sample 7449681 | NCBI WGS metagenome assembly JACCDX01 (sample SAMN15323450, study PRJNA562643) | freshwater metagenome | isolation source: river surface water | place: USA:Blue River Watershed | collected 2017-08-18 | reverse complement strand
TTCCACGCCGCCACACTCTCCAAAGGAGTCCCTGGGGTATTGCATGGAGCGAAGAGCTACATGCTGCAGGATGAAGACGGACAAACCATGGAGTCGCACTCCATCTCCGCTGGGTTGGATTACCCAGGAGTTGGTCCAGAGCATTCCTGGCTCAAGGATTTAGGTCGTGCGAATTACTTCGGTATCACCGATGCCCAAGCCATGGATGCGATGAAGCTACTTAGTCAAACCGAAGGCATCATTCCCGCGATAGAAACTGCGCATGCACTGGCCGGTGTAAAGAAACTGGTCGAGGTGCTACCAGCGGGATCCAGCATTCTGATTAATCTCTCCGGTCGCGGCGACAAGGACATGGAGACTGCGGGTCGCTACTTCGGACTACTGGGGGATAAATGAGCCAGGTAGCTGAGGTTCTGCTCAAAAACCGCGAGAACGGTCGAGGCACGCTGGTTGGCTATTTCCCCGCTGGTTTTCCCACTGTCGAAGATTCCGCGCAGGCATTGATCTCGATGGCTAAAAATGGCTGCGACATTCTCGAGGTCGGTGTGCCGTACTCAGATCCAGTGATGGACGGTTTGGTAATCCAGCAGGCCACCGAGACAGCACTTCAAAACGGCTTCAAGCTCGGTCAAGTTTTCGATGTAATCCGTAGGGTTCGCGAGGAAATCGACACGCCAATACTCGTGATGAGCTATTGGAACCCTGTGCTGCGCTTCGGGGTTGAGGAGTTTGCCGAGAACCTCAAGAGCTCCGGAGCGCAGGGGATGATTACCCCGGACCTAATTCCTGACGAGGGAGCCGACTGGATTAGTGCCTCAACTCAGGAGTCGCTCGACAGAGTTTTCCTGGTTGCCCCCTCAAGCTCAGACGCCAGAGTGAAGACCAATGCGGAACTCTCTTCCGGATTCGTTTACTCGGTCTCCACCATGGGAATCACAGGCGAGCGCACCGAGCTCGATAAGCTCGCTCGCAACCTAACGGCTCGAGTCAAGGCTGCATCGAGCACTCCAACCTGCGTTGGAGTGGGCATCTCAAACGCTGACCAGGTTCGAGAGGTCAATAGCTACGCAGATGGAGCGATTGTCGGCACTGCGTTCGTAAAGGCATATCAATCTGGCGGTCTCGACGCTCTCACGGCTAAGACCCGCGAACTGGCACTCGGCTTAGGATAGGCAACATGAATTTTCTAGCTAGCATCCCATCACCTGAAATCAGCTACCTCGACCTCGGTCCAGTTCGAATTCACTTTTACGCGCTCTTTATCCTTACGGGCATTGCACTTGCCACCTTTATGGCAGATCGCACCCTGACTAAGCGTGGAGCTGAGAAGGGCGTTTTTCTAGATGTAGCGCTTTGGGCAGTGCCGGCTGGAATCATCGGCGGTCGCCTGTTCCACGTCATTACGCACCCGCGCGACTACTTCTACGAGGGTGCTGACCTACTCGCGGTTTTCCGAATCTGGGAGGGTGGACTAGCCATTTTTGGCGCTATCACACTCGGTGCCGTCGGTGCTTGGTGGGGAGCAAGGCAGGCTGGGCTTAGATTCTCGGCCGTTGCAGATGCCGTCGCACCTTGGGTTTTGGTAGCTCAGGGAATTGGAAGATTGGGAAACTATTTCAATCAGGAGCTATTCGGTATCCCAACGACGCTGCCCTGGGGTCTTGAGATTCCAATTACAAACCCGGCGTATCCAAACGGCTTGCCCGAAGGGCTAACTTTCCACCCGACCTTCCTTTACGAAATGCTCTGGAATTTCGCTGGAGCGGCAGCGATCCTCTACCTAGCATCAAAGCTGCAGCTGCAGTGGGGAAAGGTATTCGGGCTCTACCTCGTGGTCTACTCATTCGGAAGAATTTGGATTGAAAGTATCCGAATTGACCCCAGTGAGGTTATTCTTGGACTTCGCATCAATATCTGGTCGGCGCTGATCGGTATTGCGATAGGTATCATCATTATTTGGGTTCAGTCTCGCCGGCACCCCGGTCTTGAACCCTCGGTATACGCGGATGGCAGAGAACCTGCCGAGCAAATGGCCGAAGCAGATTCCGCTGACAACAACGCGGAGCAGAAGAGCTAACTAACCACTTATTCGGGCCAAAGATGTCCTGATTGATTAACTTCGATTGGAGACTGCATGGCGCTACTAAGCCCATTTGAGCGTTTCAACGCTGGTCCTCAGGCTCAGGGTTTGTATGACCCGAGCGCTGAAAAGGACGCTTGTGGGCTAGCCATGGTCGCCACGCTGCGCGGAACACCAGGTCACGACATTGTTGACATGGCGCTTCGTTCACTCAGAAACCTCGAGCATCGCGGCGCTGTTGGCTCAGACGCTGGTACTGGAGATGGCGCCGGAATTCTCACCCAGATTCCTGATGAGTTCTTGCGGGCGGTCGCTGGGTTTGAGCTACCAGCATTGGGCAGCTACGGAGCCGGTCTAGTTTTTCTTGATGAGAAGGCTGCGTCGAAAGACAAAGCGACCTTTGCAGAGATTGCCGCCGCTGAGGGACTGAAGGTCCTCGGTTGGCGTGAAGTTCCGACCCGACCCGAAGTACTTGGAGACATGGCCCGCGAAGCGATGCCACTGATCCAGCAGGTGTTTGTTGCAGGCAAAGCGGGGGAGTCTGGCCTTGAACTAGAGCGGATGCTGTTTAGATTGCGCAAGCGGTCCGAGCGTGAGATTGGTATCTACCACCCGAGCCTTTCGATGCGCACCATCGTCTATAAGGGCATGGTCACCACCTTGCAGCTGGAGCCGTTCTACCCCGATCTTTCTGACCTGCGTTTTAGCTCGACCTTGGCTCTGGTGCACTCAAGATTCTCAACCAACACCTTCCCCTCCTGGCCGTTGGCACATCCGTTTAGATTCATTGCTCACAACGGTGAGATCAATACCGTAAAGGGCAACGCAAACTGGATGAAGGCTCGAGAATCACAGCTGGACTCTGACCTGCTTGGAAACATCGATCAGCTAAAGCCGATCGTGACTCCGGGGGCATCAGACTCGGCCACCTTGGATGAGGTTCTAGAGCTACTGGTGTTGTCTGGGCGCTCGCTACCTCACGCCATGATGATGATGATTCCGGGTGCTTGGGAAAAGCAGTTGGACCTCGATCCAAAGCTTCGCGCCTTCTACGAGTACCACTCGATGATCATGGAGCCGTGGGATGGTCCGGCAGCAGTTATCTTCACCGACGGATCACTAGTTGGCGCAACTCTCGACCGCAATGGACTTCGACCAGGTCGGTTCCTGGTGACAGAGGACGGCTTCGTCATCCTGGCCTCGGAAATCGGTGTTTCCGACATCCCCGCCGATCGCATTGTTCGCAAAGGTCGACTGCAGCCAGGAAAGATGTTCTTGATTGACACCGTCTCGGGTCAAATCATCGAGGATGAGCAGATCAAGTCAGAAGTTGCCTCCCTGGAGCCTTGGCAAACCTGGCTCGAGGACTACATGATCAACCTGCGCGATCTGCCAGAGCGAGAGCACATTCGCTATTCCAGTGCATCTGTGAATCGTCGCCAGCGAGTCTTTGGCTACACCGAGGAAGACCTCAAGGAATTCATTGCCCCGATGGCGAGAACTGGCCAGGAGCCGATTGGTGCGATGGGCACTGACACCCCAATCGCTGCTATCTCGGACCGACCAAGACATCTTTTTGACTACTTCGTGCAGCAGTTTGCTCAGGTAACGAACCCACCACTTGATGCGATTCGCGAGGAGGTTGTTACCTCACTCACGGCAAGTATTGGTCCCGTTCTAAACCTGCTCGATGCCACTCCAGAGCATGCCAAACAGCTCGTGATGGATTTCCCGATCTTGAGTAACGACGAGCTAGCTCGCATCAAGCACATCGATAAGGCCAACAACATTGGTAAAGCGGTGTCGATCTCATGCCTTTACCGAGTTGATGATGGACCAGCAGCCTTGGAAGCACGCCTTGAAGCGATAACTCGTGAGGTTGATGATGCGATTGATGCTGGCGTAACATTCGTGATTCTTTCGGATCGCGACTCCAACCGCGAGCTTGCGCCAATCCCGTCGCTGCTCTCCCTCGGAGCCGTGCACCACCACCTGATTCGCCAGGGTAGAAGAACCAGGGCAGGCCTGTTGGTCGAGTGCGGCGATGCCAGAGACGTTCACCACATGGCAACCCTGATTGGTTACGGTGCATCGGCCGTAAACCCATACCTCGCTCTGGAGACCGCTGAAGACATGGTGGTTCGGGGACTGATTTCAGGCATCACCCCGGAGCGCTCCAGCAAGAACATGATCAAGGCACTCGGCAAGGGTGTGCTAAAGATCATGTCGAAGATGGGCATCTCAACCATCGCCTCCTACGCCGGAGCACAGTGTTTCGAGGCCATCGGACTTGCTCAGGAATTTGTGGATCGCTACTTCTCTGGCACCATCACGAAGCTTGGTGGCGTGGGTCTTGAGATCCTGCACCAGGAGATTCAAAAGCGCCACACCGCTGCCTACCCAATCGAGGGTGCCACCAAGGTGCACCTACCGCTCGAAGTTGGCGGTGAGATGAAGTGGCGTCGAGAGGGGCCACCGCACCTATTCAACCCCGACACAATCTTCAAACTTCAGCACTCAACCAAGCAGAAGCGCTACGACATCTTCAAGCAGTACACCCAGGCTGTTGATGACCAGTCCGAGCGCCTCATGACCTTGCGTGGTCTATTCAAGTTCCGCACCGACCTCAGAACGCCGATCTCGATTGATGAGGTCGAACCGATCTCGGAGATTGTGAAGCGTTTCTCCACCGGTGCCATGAGCATGGGAGCGATTTCACCTGAGGCTCACGAAACACTGGCCATCGCAATGAACCGCCTCGGGGCGAAGAGTAATACCGGTGAGGGTGGCGAGTCCGTTGAGCGCTTGCTAAACCGCGAGACTCGTTCGGCTGTTAAGCAGGTTGCCTCGGGCCGCTTTGGCGTCACCTCGATGTACCTAACTCACGCCGATGACATCCAGATCAAGATGGCACAGGGTGCCAAGCCGGGTGAGGGTGGACAGTTGCCACCGCACAAGGTTTATCCGTGGATCGCAGACCTCCGCCACTCGACCCCTGGCGTTGGGCTGATCTCCCCACCTCCACACCACGACATCTACTCGATTGAGGACCTAAAGCAGCTGATCTACGACCTAAAGCGGGCCAACCGATCCGCCCGGGTTCACGTCAAGTTGGTTTCACAGTTTGGAGTCGGAACCGTGGCTGCCGGCGTTGCCAAGGCCAAGGCTGATGTCGTGCTGATTTCGGGTCACGACGGTGGTACAGGAGCGAGCCCGCTCAACTCGCTGAAGCACGCCGGAACCCCATGGGAGCTTGGACTTGCCGAAGCGCAGCAGACCCTACTGCTAAATGGTTTGCGTGACCGAATCACCGTCCAGGTGGACGGGTCCATGAAGACCGGTCGCGATGTTGTGATTGCAGCTTTGCTCGGAGCTGAGGAGTACGGTTTCGCAACCGCTCCACTTGTGGTCGAGGGCTGCATCCTGATGCGCGTTTGCCACCTCGATACTTGTCCAGTAGGTGTTGCAACCCAGAACCCAGATTTGCGAGCCAGATTCCAGGGTCAAGCTGATCACGTGGTGAACTTCTTCGAGTTCTTGGCTCAAGAGGTTCGCGAGTATCTCGCTGAGCTCGGATTTAGAACACTGGATGAGGCAATCGGTCACGTCGAGCTCTTGGACACCAATGCAGCCATCAAACACTGGAAGGCTGATGGCCTGGATCTAGCTCCGATTTTTGCCGCGAAGGATCTTGGAACCAACCAGAACCTTCGCCGCATGACCGAGCAGGACCACGAGCTCGAGAACCACTTCGATTACCCACTCCTTGAGCTCGCCGCACCAGCTCTCAAGGAGGGCAAGTCGGTTCTGATCGAGCGCGAAATCAACAACACTCACCAGGCGATTGGCACCATGCTCGGTAACGAGCTGACCAAGCGTTGGGGTGAGCAGGGTCTTGAGCCCGGCACCCTCACTCTCAGGCTCAAGGGATCTGCCGGTCAATCCCTGGGTGCGTTTGTGCCGAGGGGTATTTCGATTGAGGTTGAGGGTGACTGTAACGACTACGTTGGCAAGGGATTATCGGGAGGTACCATCGCGGTTCGTCCACCGGTGGGTGCAGGATTCGTGGCCGCGGAGAACGTCATTGCGGGCAATGTGATCGGCTACGGTGCTACCTCCGGAAAGATCTTCCTCAACGGAGTAGTTGGGGAGCGCTTCCTGGTCAGAAACTCTGGTGCTACAGCCGTTGCCGAGGGAGTTGGTGACCACGCTCTTGAGTACATGACAGGCGGTCGTGCCGTGATTCTGAGCAGAACCGGAATCAACCTGGGAGCAGGAATGTCGGGCGGCATCGCCTACGTCTACAAGCTCTCCGAAGCCAAGGTAAACCGAGAGGCGCTGCAGAGCGGTGAGATTTCCCTAGGGACTCCTGATGCCCATGAACTTGATGAGCTGCGAGCAATACTCGAACAGCACGTAGCGGCAACCGACTCGGTCAAGGGACGCGAGATTTTGCAGAACTTTGCGACCGAGTCAAAGCACTTTATTCGAGTTCTGCCTCGGGACTTTGCTCGCGTGCTGGAAATTCAGAAGAATGCTCAAGAGCAAGGTTTCGAGCTAGACGGCGAAGAAGTATGGACCCAGATTCTGGAGGTGACTCGTGGCTGATCCAAGAGGCTTTATCAAGATCACCGAGCGTGAAACTGCAACCAGAAGGCCGGTTTCAGTCAGAATCAAGGACTGGAAAGAGGTGTACGCCGAACGCAATGGCGAGACCGTCAAACGTCAGGCGAGCCGCTGCATGGACTGCGGCATTCCGTTCTGCCACCAGGGGTGCCCATTAGGAAACCTGATCCCGGAGTGGAACGACCTCACTCATCGAGGACGTAATCGTGAGGCAATCGACCGCCTGCATGCGACCAACAACTTCCCGGAGTTCACCGGACGGCTTTGCCCGGCACCCTGTGAGTCAGCTTGTGTTCTAGGAATCAATCAGCCGGCGGTAACCATCAAGGAGATCGAAGTTTCGATCATCGACGATGCATTCGACGCTGGATTTGTAATGCCAAACATTCCAGATCGCCTGACGGGCAAGACCATTGCCGTTGTCGGTTCTGGTCCTGCTGGCCTTGCTGCTGCCCAGCAGCTAACTAGAGCAGGTCACACGGTCGCCGTGTTCGAGCGAGACGACCGAATTGGCGGACTGCTCCGCTACGGAATCCCCGACTTCAAGATGGAAAAGCACCACATCGATCGACGCATCTTCCAGATGGAGGCCGAGGGGACTCGGTTCCGCACCGGAGTGAATGTTGGTGTGGATATCACCTGGGAAGAGCTTCGCAAGCGCTATGACGCCGTTTTGATTGCAACTGGTGCCATGGTTCCAAGAGACATTCAAGTTCCCGGTAGGGACCTTCAGGGTGTGCACTTTGCCATGGAGTACCTGACTCAAGCGAACAAGGTTGTAGCGGGCGACAAACTGTCTGGCCAAATCTCAGCCGAAGGAAAGCACGTGGTCATCCTTGGTGGTGGAGACACCGGTGCCGACTGTCTAGGCACAGCGACACGCCAAGGGGCATTGAGCGTCACAACCTTGGCCATCGGAAAGCAGCCGCCAACCGAACGCCCACAGGACCAGCCCTGGCCGATGGTGCCGAATGTTTTCGAAGTTGCTAGCGCGCACGAAGAGTTTGGCGAGCGACTCTATCTACACTCCACCGTTGAGTTTGTGGGGGAGAACGGCAAGCTGACCGGTGTGAAAGTTGCAGACACTGAGTTTGTTGACGGCAAGCGCGTACCAAAGCCTGGCACCGAGCGAGTCATTCCTGCCGACCTGGTTTTTCTCGCACTTGGCTTTGCCGGACCAGAAACCGAAAACTTAACCGAGCAGTTACAAACTCCACTCGATTCGAGGGGTAATGTTGCTCGAGGAAATCGGTACGAAGTTGCCGATGGTTTGTTTGTCGCTGGTGACGCTGGCCGAGGCCAGAGCCTGATTGTTTGGGCGATTGCCGAGGGCCGTGCGGCTGCTAGTGCGATAGACGAGTATCTCGAAGGTGAGACAGAGCTTCCATTCCCTGTGAAGCCAACTGATAGACCAATTTCGGTCTACAGCTAGTCCAAAGAAGGTAGTAATTACTAAATGAGACGCGCCAAAATTGTGGCCACATTCGGCCCAGCTGTTGCTGACTATGACAAGGCAAGAGCGATTATCGAAGCCGGTGTGGATGTCGCCCGCATGAACCTAAGTCACGGCAGTCACGAGGTTCACGAGGGTGTATACAAGACCATTCGCAAGGCAGCCGAGGATGTGCAGAAGCCGGTGGCGATCTTGGTTGACCTTCAGGGTCCGAAGATCCGCCTAGGCCGTTTCGCAGAGGACAAGGTAATCCTTGAAGAGGGTGCAACCTTCAGGATCACCATCGACGAGGTTCCTGGTGATGTCAACATTTGCTCCACCACCTACAAAGGACTCCCGGGGGATGTTCGCCCTGGCGACCAATTACTGATCGATGATGGGCGCATTGGATTGCGCGCAACTGCGGTTGACGCTCGCACCGTGACAACTGTTGTTGAGGTTGCGGGACCGGTTTCCAACAACAAGGGCATTAACCTCCCAGGTGTTGCGGTTAACGTTCCAGCACTGAGTGAGAAGGACGAAGATGATCTTCGTTGGGCATTGAAGCTGGGTGCAGACATGATTGCCCTGAGCTTTGTGAGAAACGCCAAGGACATTGTTCGAGTGCACGAGATCATGGCCGAAGAGGGTCGCTTCATCCCGGTTATCGCCAAGATTGAGAAGCCACAGGCAGTGGCTGCTCTGGAGGAAATCATCGATGCCTTCGACGGTGTCATGGTCGCTCGTGGTGACCTTGGTGTTGAGCTACCCCTTGAGCAGGTGCCGCTGGTTCAGAAGCGCGCTGTTGAACTATCTCGTCGTTGGGCAAAGCCGGTAATCGTTGCGACCCAGATGTTGGAGAGCATGATCAGCGCCTCCAGACCAACCCGTGCAGAGACCTCAGACGTTGCAAACGCTGTACTTGATGGCGCAGACGCTCTAATGCTGTCTGGCGAGACCTCTGTTGGTGAGTTCCCGGTTGAGACCGTAAAGGTAATGGCCAAGATCATCGAGTCCACCGAAGAAAACGGTCTTGAGCGCATCCCAGAGCTAGGCACTAAGCCTCACACCCACTCTGGTGCAGTTGTGCTTGCCGCAATGGAGATTGCTGAGCTACTGGGATCAAAGTACGTCTGCGTATTCACAGAGTCCGGTGACACCCTCAGAAGAGTTTCTCGACTTCGCTCACGTGTTCCAGTGCTTGCCTTTACCCCAAACGCCGAGGTGCGCCGCAAGCTCGCCCTGGTATGGGGTGCAACCACATTCTTGGTCGACAAGGTGAAGCACACCGACGACATGATTAAGCAGGTTGATGAGATAGTGCTCTCAAGTGGCAAGTGCCGTGTGGGTGATGAGGTAGTCATCGTGGCAGGAAGCCCTCCGGGCATCCCAGGCTCGACCAACTCGCTACGTGTTCACAGAGTTGGCGACGCAGTCCACATGGCTGCACCTGGCTACGCAAACTAGGCAAAAAAGTAAATGGCGGTGGGAAACCACCGCCATTTTTTTTGTGCCGGGAGCGGGACTCGAAGCCGCACGCCCAGGGGACAACGCATTTTGAGTGCGTCGCGTCTACCATTCCGCCATCCCGGCAACGAATCAAAAGTCTAGTGGATTAGAAAATCCAAGGGCTAAAGTTGTTTCCATGCTTGAGGGCTTGAAGGTTGTGGTTGCGGAAGACGAAGGTCTGATCCGCATGGACGTCGTTGCATCACTCGAAGAGGCTGGACTTGTCGTTGTTGGTCAAGCTGCCGATGGGGAAGAGGCAATCGCACTTGCTACCGAACACGAGCCTGACTTGGTGGTGATGGATGTCAAGATGCCAAGACTCGATGGCATCAGCGCGGCTCAGAAGATTGCCGAACTGAAGATCCCAGTGGTCTTGCTCACTGCATTCAGCGACACAGAATTGGTTTCCCGCGCAGCTGAGGCAGGCGCTATGGCCTACGTCACCAAGCCTTTCAAGCCGACCGATTTGCTTCCGGCGATACAGATCGCGCTCTCTAGGCACGAGGAATTGGTCTCGCTCGAAAGCGAAATAGCTGACCTTAACGATCGCCTCGAAACAAGAAAACTGATGGACCGAGCAAAGGGCCTACTTCAGACCAAGATGAAACTTTCGGAGCCAGACGCTTTCCGCTGGATTCAAAAGGCCTCCATGGACCGCAGGCTCACCATGGCCCAAGTTGCTAAAGCTGTAATCGATCAGCTCAGCGATAAGTAACTAGTTAGCGGGCTTGGGTAGCAAAAAGTTTGTGATTCGAACGGTGGACAACAGGTTTCCCTGCTCATCGGTCATCTTTATTTCATGAGTGGCGAGGCTTTTACCCAGCTTCACTGCGGTGCAGGTGCCAATCACGTAGCCCTCTTTGATCGAAGCGTGGTGCGAAGCATTGAGCTCGATCCCAACGGCGTAACCCCAGGGGTGAGCGTGAACATTTGCAGCGAAGGAGCCTAGACTCTCGGCCAACACAACGTGAGCACCTCCGTGGAGTAGGCCCAGCGGCTGGGTGTTGCCCTCGACCGGCATCCTGGCAACAGCTCGTTCAGCAGAGAGCTCCAAGAGCTCGATGCCCATTTTCTCGGCCAGTTTCCCCAAGCCCCGGAGCTTCATAACTTCCAAAGCTTTTTCGCTCGATGCAATCTCGTTTTCGCTCATTGATTCAACCCTTCGGCGAAGTAGGCTAGCGACCATGACGCCAGAGCAAAAGCCTACTCTTCTGCTGATAGATGGCCACTCTCTGGCATTTCGAGCCTTCTACGCACTAAACCCTGATAACTTCAAAAACGCGCAGGGTCAGCACACCAATGCGATTCACGGCTTTATCTCGATGATGCTCACGATCCTGGAGCAGCACAAACCAACCCATCTCTGTGTTGCCTTTGATGTTTCCAGGGAGAGCTTCAGAACCCAAGAGCTTCCTGAATACAAAGGAACTCGCGGTGAGACGCCGGAGGAGTTCATTGGCCAGACAGAGCTTTTGGTTGAGGCACTTACCGCGATGCGAATCACCTCGGTTTCGCGAGAGATGTTTGAAGCCGATGATCTCATCGCATCGCTTGCCACCAAGGGGGAGGCGGAAGGGTTTGAGGTCCTCATCGTCTCCGGAGACAGAGACACCTTCCAACTGATCACCGAGAAAACCAAGATTCTCTACCCGGTGAAGGGCGTCCTAAACCTGGCCAAGATGGATGATGCTGCGGTCTACGAGAAATATGGCGTCCATGCGGTTCAATATCCAGAGTTAGCTGCACTTGTGGGGGAGACCAGTGACAACCTCAAAGGCATCCCGGGGGTTGGACCTAAGACCGCAGCCAAGTGGATTCAAGAGTTCGGTTCACTGCAAGCAATCTTGGACAACGCTGATCAAATCGCTGGCAAGGTTGGCGAGTCACTCCGCGAGCACAAAGAGCTTGCCGTTAGAAACCGAAGGCTGAATCACCTACTGCGTGATTTGGAGTTCGACTTCACGCTGGATCAGCTCCAGCTGGGCCCGGTCGATGAGGCGGCAGTCCGTGAGGTGTTTGCCAAACTGAGTTTCAGAACCCTTCTGACAAAGGTCCTCTCAATGCGAGGTGCAAACGGTTCGCAGCACCGAGTAATCAGCGCAAAAATCGAACCGGAGAAAGCCACTGAGGTGCTGTCACCAGCACCCGAGGCGACCGCACTGAGTGAACTAATTGCTGACCTGCCCACCCAAGCGCCCGAACCAACCGTTGCTAGCTCAGAAGACATAGCTCGACTTGAACGAACTGAACTGGCAATCTCCCTGGAGCTAGGGGAGCGCGGTTTGATTGGTTTTGGCGCAGCGAACAAAGATGCGCGTTACAACTGGGATGGCAAAAACCCTGAGCCTCTTGTAAAGATGCTTTTGTTGGGAGGCTTTGCAGTTTGGGACTACAAAGCCACTAAACGAAAACTCGCCGGTCGCGGAATCGAGCTGGGCGATGTTTCAAATGATCCATTACTACTTGCCTATTTGCTTGACCCAACCAGTAAGGATCTCGATCCAGACTCACTGATCCGTACTTACTGCGGAATTGACATCGAACGGCAAGACCCTAATCAACTCTTGGCTGAGTCTGACCCAAGCATGGATGCCTGGGTCACTGCCATCCTGACCTTGGCGCTAACACCCCAACTTGAGGCACAGGGTCAACTTGGTGTCTACCGAGACATCGAGCTTCCAACCTCAAAAGTTCTTGCCGGCATGGAGATCCGAGGCATCGCCGTAGACCAGGCAGTTCTGAAAGACCAGTTTGATGAGCTGACCGATGAGGTTGAAGAGATTGCAAAAGCCGCCTATGAGATCATCGGCCACGAGGTTAACCTGGCAAGTCCGAAGCAGCTGCAGACCGTGCTGTTCGAGGAGCTTGGGATGCAGGGCACCAGATCGGTAAAGACTGGCTATTCGACCAATGCCGAAGCGCTGCAAACTCTTTTTGAGGAGAATGGCCACCCATTCCTAGCAAAGCTTTTGGAGCACCGAGACTCCACAAAGCTTCGTCAGATGACCGAGACCTTGGTCAAGGCAGTTGAGGTTGATGGTCGAATACACACCACCTATTCCCAGATTGGCACCGCTACCGGTCGACTATCCAGCGAAAACCCCAACCTCCAAAACATTCCGATCAAGACTGCCAGGGGTCAGCGCCTCAGAAGCGCTTTCATAGCTGGCGAGGGCTTTGAGACGCTATTGACAGCCGACTACTCACAAATTGAAATGCGAATCATGGCTCACCTCAGCGAGGATGCTGGTTTGATTGAGGCTTTCAATGCCGGTGAGGATCTTCACAACTTTGTGGGAGCTCGAATCTATGGGGTTGAACCATCCGCGGTTGACTCCCAGATGCGATCCAGAGTCAAGGCGATGAGCTACGGCTTGGTGTATGGCTTGAGTGAATATGGGTTAGCCAGACAGCTCAGAATCTCAAACTCCGAAGCTAAGCAGCTGATGGCTGACTACTTCGCTCGCTTCGGTGGTGTCAAGACTTATCTGGATCAAGTGGTATCGAAAGCGAAAAACCTCGGCTACACCACCACCGTTTACGGGCGCAGACGCCCATTCAGCGACCTAAACTCCAAGCTTTTCCAGGTTCGAGAGAATGCCCGACGGGCAGCTTTGAACGCCCCCATCCAAGGCACTGCAGCCGACATTATGAAACTTGCCATGGTCGAGGTGCAGGCCGAGATGGATCGTCAGGGACTCAGATCACAGCTACTTTTACAAGTTCATGACGAGTTGGTTTTTGCGGTTGCAGCGGGAGAGCTGGAGGCCATGAAGCAGCTCGCTGTCGAAAAGATGCGTGGGGTGACCAAACTTTCGGTACCGCTAGAGGTTCACGTGGGAATCGGCTCCAATTGGGAGCTAGCGGGCCACTAGATAAACCGCTAAGCTTTCGGGGGTGCCTTTGGCACCAATCCCTGTCCGTTTGTCGGGCCAACAAAGATCCAAATTCGGTTCTGTGCTGTCCTGACCTGAGTAAAACAAAGTGGAGTACCCACAAATATGGCAAACAAAACGACCGCCCCAAAGCAGGTAGCAGTCAACGACATCGGTAGCGCAGAAGACTTCCTAGCTGCGGTCGAAAAAACTCTAAAGTTTTTCAACGACGGAGATCTAATCTCCGGCACCGTCGTGAAGATTGATCGCGACGAAGTGCTCCTAGACGTCGGTTACAAGACCGAGGGTGTAATCCCATCTCGTGAACTTTCAATTCGTCAGGACGCAAACCCTAACGACATCGTGAAGGTCGGCGACGCAATCGAGGCCCTAGTTCTTCAGAAGGAAGACAAGGAAGGCCGCCTAATCCTCTCCAAGAAGCGTGCTCAGTACGAGCGTGCCTGGGGAGATGTCGAGCGCATCAAGGAAGCCGATGGCGTTGTCAAGGGCACCGTTATTGAGGTTGTTAAGGGTGGTGTGATCGTAGACATCGGTCTACGCGGCTTCCTGCCAGCTTCCCTAATCGAGCTTCGCCGCGTTCGTGACCTAGGTCCATACCTCGGAACCGAGGTTGAGGCCAAGATCCTTGAACTTGACAAGAACCGCAACAACGTAGTTCTTTCCCGTCGTGCACTGCTAGAGCAGAGCCAGACCGCTAACCGCACCACCTTCCTAAACGACCTCGTCAAGGGTCAGGTTCGCACCGGTGTGGTTTCCTCCATCGTGAACTTCGGTGCATTCATCGACCTTGGTGGCGTGGACGGTCTAGTTCACGTTTCCGAGCTGAGCTGGAAGCACATTGAGCACGCCAGCGAGGTTGTTGAGGTTGGCCAGGAAGTTACCGTCGAGGTACTTGAGGTTGACCAGTACCGTGAGCGCGTATCTCTTTCGCTAAAGGCGACCCAGGAAGACCCATGGCAGCTATTCGCTCGCACCCACGCGATCGGACAGTACATCCCAGGTAAGGTCACCAAGATTGTTCCATTCGGTGCATTCGTTCGCGTGGCAGACGGCATCGAGGGTCTAGTTCACATCTCTGAGCTGTCCTCAAAGCACGTTGAGCACGCCGACCAGGTCGTATCTGTCAACCAGGACGTATTCGTCAAGCTAATTGACATCGACCTAGAGCGTCGCCGCATCTCGCTATCGCTAAAGCAGGCTCTTGAAGAGGTAAACCCAGAGGGTGACGACTTCAACCCAGTGCTTTACGGCATGAGCGCAGACTACGACGAGCAGGGTAATTACCGCTACCCAGAGGGCTTCGACCCAGCTACCAATGAGTGGAAGGCTGGCTACGAGGAGGCACGATCCAAGTGGGAGGCTGACTACGCCGAGGCTCACACCCGTTGGGAGACCCACAAGGCGCAGGCAAAGGCAACTCTTGCTCAGCTTGCAGCTTTGCCAGATGCAGCACCAGCACAGGAGCCAACCGCTTCTGCTGGTTCAGCTTCAGACCAGGGCACCCTTGCCGACGACGAGTCGCTTGCCGCACTTCGCGACAAGCTCTCCGGCGGCAACTAAGCAACTCTCTAAGTCAAAACCCCGAGGAATACCTCGGGGTTTTGCTTTATCCTTGGGCTCATGCTCATCGCACTCACCGGAGGTATTGGATCCGGAAAATCAACAGTCGCAAAGCGCTTGGTTGAGCTTGGTGCGACTGAGATTGATGCAGATGTGCTGGCCCGCGAGGTGGTGGCACCGGGTACCGAAGGGTTACAAGCTGTACTAAAGGAGTTTGGAACCGATCTGTTAGTGAGCGGTGAGCTAAATCGAGTCGAACTTGCTAAGCGCGCGTTCGCAAACTCTGAATCCAGAAAAACGCTGGAGTCAATCCTGCACCCCAGAATCCAGCAGTTGGCCAAAGAGAAGATTGCAAGGCTAAGTGGCCTGATTGTCTACACAATCCCGCTTCTTGTTGAGGTAGGTGATCGTCTGGGTTTCGAGAAGGTGGTAACCGTTTCCTGTCCTGAGCAGGTTCGAATCGATCGCCTCGTAAATCTGCGCGGGATGAGCGTTGAAGATGCTCGAACGAGAATTGCTTCTCAGGCATCCGATCAGCAGCGCGAAGCGATAGCCGACTTTGTGATTCACTCTGACTGCAGCATGGACGAACTAACTGAGCAGGTGGACAGGCTGTATCGGGAGCTAATGGGCGTGAAGAATTGAATCAGGAGCAAAAACCATTCAAGGTTGTCAGCCCCTATCAGCCCTCCGGTGATCAACCAAAAGCCATCGAAGAACTAGCCCAGCGAATCAACAATGGTGAACGCGATGTGGTGCTGCTGGGTGCCACGGGTACTGGAAAGAGCGCTACCACAGCCTGGCTCATTGAGAAACTGCAGCGGCCAACACTGGTCATCGCACATAACAAGACTCTTGCTGCTCAGCTAGCGAGTGAACTTCGAGAGATATTCCCCGAGAACGCTGTTGAGTACTTCGTCAGCTACTACGACTACTACCAGCCCGAG